>Ga0115570_10003155_pt1 | contig 12339 bp, 10 predicted proteins | sample COGITO_mtgs_1205_3_FD_87294 | JGI IMG/M metagenome (GOLD analysis project Ga0115570, IMG submission 87294) | Pelagic marine microbial communities from North Sea - COGITO_mtgs_120524 | ecosystem: Environmental > Aquatic > Marine > Epipelagic | place: Germany:Helgoland, sampling site Kabeltonne... | reverse complement strand
TAATTTAATTAATTATTAATCATTGACCACACTCGTTCGGCAGCAGTCATTCCTTTGTTATTAAAATTTTTCTGTTTAGACTCAGTTACACTCTCAGGAGAATGAACTACTTCTTCTTCTACTATTTCAGAAAGCTCGATAGCTTCTTTTTCTTCAGCAGATAATTTAGCAGGTACATCAGCCTCAGCATAATCAGACTTGTCTTCCATCATTGCTTTAATCATAGATAACAATTCTTGTTTAACTTGAGATAACTCTTCTTGTGTTGCAAAGTTCATTTGAACTGGTGCTTCTACTGCAGGTGCAGCTTCTTTTTTAGGCTCTTCTTCAGCTAATTCAACTGCTTCTTCAATTACCTCTTCTTTAGTCTCTTCTGTAGATAACTCTACTTCTTCAACTTTTTCTTCGATAACTTCTTCAGCAACCACTTCTGTAGATAAGATAACCTCTTCTGTAGCCTCAACTTCATTAGCAACTTCCTCTTTCGATAAGCCTACTAATTCTTTGATACTTGTAAGAATTTCTTTACTGTTCATAATTGATTGTTTTTATATATTAATATAACTATTTTTATTCTAACTGTTTTATATTCAAACATATAACACTAATAACCAAAGGGTTAACTTAATAACCCTCTGGCTTGTAGTTTGTTATGTTAATCCACTAATGTTCACAGTTTCAATATCGTTAGACACCATACTATTAAGCTGTAACTTAGTAGCGTTTTGGTCATCAACTAATTGTTGATTTCTAATACCGTTAGCGTAAGAGTCAGTAACACCATCTCCCATAAGCCACATCTGAGTAGCACGACCTGTGTTTACATTTCCGCTAGTAAAGTTGTACCCCGCATCTCCTGCTGAATTAGGCTCTCTAAATGGGTTACCAACCTTATAATCAGCTACCCACGAAACAGGGTCTGTAATCATAGCTCTAATTTCAGCATCAGTAGGCATAGGTTGACCAATTCTTAATGTGGTTACGACCATAGAAGCCACCTTACCGTGGAAGTTTCTGTTAGAACCTCTACCACCGATAGTAAAATCTCCTGTGTAGCTTCTGTCCATTCTAGCTCCTGTTGAACTAGAAGAAGAACTCCATCTAGCTACTGTACCTACATCATAGAGACCTGACCAAGCACTAGGTGCATCGTTTGAACCCATAAGTCTAATATCAAAGGCATCTGCTAAGTTAGACGCAGTAGCATTTGAAGCACTTAAACGAGTTCCGTTATTAGCTATATAAACTCCCCACCAATGAGTAGAGTTTGCACTTCCACCAATATTACCAATTAAACATTCATTAACCTCGCCTTGTCTACCCCATCCAAAATACAAATCACCATTAGTACCTGTAACTCTTAGATAGATGTTGTCATCAGTTGAACCTGCTCCTTCTCCTTGATTCCAAATGTGTTGGTTGCTAGTAACATTCTTAGATTGAAATACTATTGCGGTAGCCCAAGGACGAACACTAGAACCATACGCAGTATTGCCCGCCGTAGTAGGTGCAGCAATGTTCGTAGCAAAGTTACTCATACGCAGAGGGTTTGTTGTGTTGTAATTACCCACTTGCTTTAAGTGTTCGTTACTACCACTAAAATCTAGTGCCTTAGTCCAAGGTGTATCGTTAGTCTGTACAGGTGCTACATCGGTAGCTGTTATAGTCATTGTGCCTACAGAACTACCATAAGAGTTGGCTCTCGTTACAGTTACTGTGTAAGTAGTATCACTTCCAACATCAGTTAGAGTACCTTGAATAACAGAATAGTTATCATATACTAATCCACTTCCACTAGGTGTAATAGATACACTTGTAGACCAAGATGCTCCAGCTGGAGTTACTTGTATATTTACAGCAGTACCTTCCTCTTGAGTTATATCACTACCACTAAATTGAGTAGGAGTTAAATCAGCATTAGTTAAAGATGTTACTTCAGTCCAAGCTATAAGGTTGCCACTAAATGTCTCAGTACCTGCAGGAGCTACGCTATATTGGTAGCTAGTAGGGTCGTGAGACGCCTCAGGCATATACCAAGTAGTATTAGTAGGGTCATCTGCATAAGTATGAGTATGACTACTTCCTGTACCTGCTGTTAATCCGTTGTGAATCTCATCATAATACTCAGCTTCTGCTGCTGTAGTAAATAAAGGGTAATGAAATACTCCATCAGGACTCTCTATGTATCTGAATGTCATTGTAGGAGCTTCAGGCTCTAATAAGTGAACCTTTGGCAAGCTAAATACTCTAGCTTCAGTATGATTAGTTTTAATACCTAGCCTAAACTCAGAGCCTTGAGGCACAGGATATGAAGTTCTAGCGTGAGGCTCCCAAGTTACACCATCTCTTAAAGTATCTATAGATATAAATCCATTCTCATCAATACCTACTCTTACTTTTATAGGGTTACCTGCTAGCCAATCTGCTTGTTCGTCAGCTCCGTTAAAATTATACCACCCACTTCTGTAACTAGCAGAAGTATTAGCTCCGTAGTTAGTCCAAGAACCATTAGGTGTTGGATGAAACCAATGTGAAAATTGATAACCACTATGTCCTGAGTTAGATATTCCAAAAGTAGTAGGGTCAGCATAAGTTGAGTTACCTAAGTAATGTCCTGCGTCATAACTATCTTGAGTATGCACAAGTCCGAATCCTATTGTACCTTCATTTCTAATATCAAAAGTAAAGTACTCTCCTGCTTGGTCTATAGTCTCAGTAGATAATAGTCCATTCTGAGAGTTAGTGCTAGTAGAGCCATAAATATCATTCCCTACAGGGTCAAGTCCATATCCTATATAAGATACAGTAGTATCTACACCACTTACATCAGCTATCATAGTTGAGTAAGGGTCTGATATCACAACAGATTCAAAAGCTCCTACCGTAAACAATTCATTTAAGTAGTTTATAACATCATTTAAACCACCGCTAATAGCATTACCTTCTCCATTACATACGTTTGTATGGTCTAGTTTTGTAAAGTGAATTATACTACCTAATTCAGACTGTATGGTTATTAGTCCATCTCCTGTATTTGTAGCTTTAATTGTGTTTACACCATAACTATATCCGTTATCTAACATTATAGAAGTACTTGTATCATCTAGTTTGAAACATACAGATACACCTGTTAGGTCAGTACCTCCACCACCTAGTCCAACTACATTGGCTTGTGATGTTATGTAGTCTGCAGCTTCTTGAGCATCTGCAAAACTGTTACCATCTTTATCTACAAACTCTGTGTATGGTATTTTATAGAACTCATACTCAGTGATTCCTGTTTCAGAAGTAATAACATCGTTTACTACATTTACTGCATTTGAGTCTTGAGAATCAACCTCTCCACTTAAACAAGCGTTCCAATATGTAGGGTTAGAACTTCCTTCAAAGTTTATACAGTTTCCCTGTTCGTTTCTTAATATCTTTATCATTTTATTATCTTATTACGGTTATTAATATTCCAATAGGTTCAATTATAATAGGGTTGTCCGACTTGATAGCGGGCAAAGCTAAGGCGTTTACATCTTCATTACTTGTTATCCAAGCTGAAATTTCTACCCTGTTTAGATATGAGTTACCTACAGTACCACCGCCGTAAAAAATAGGCTGTGCTGTAAGTGGAAAAGTAAAGGTAATATCGTCATTGTCATTTCTATTAGAATACCAAATAGCAGGTTCTACCGTTGTGTTTGCAATCTGAGGTATTGCGTTGAAATCAAAGCGTACTCTAATTTGGTCTCCGTATACTAATTCATTTAGTTTAATTCTACCTGTGCTACCTTCAAATCCTGTAGTTCCGTTAGAAGGGTAATTATCATTAAATACATAGTTATAATCCATTAAAGATGTAACTCCACTAGGTAAGTTAGCTCCTTGAAATAAACCTATACCTGTAGTTCCACTTGGGGTAGGTGTAGACCAGTAAGGGTTATCATTCGCTAAGTGGTTAGCCTCATTAAAGCTAAATACCTTGTATAAATCTGCATCTACATCTTGTGCGGTGTAGCTTACAGATGAGTCTACAAATGCTGTAGTTCTTGAGTATCCTGCTTGACCACTAGAACCATCTGCACTAATCCATTCAGTTCCATTCCAAAACTTATTTACTTTTTCATCAGTGTCGTAAACAATAACACTTTCTTCTGGCTTTAAAGATGCTATCTCAGCAGACGTATGTTTGTCTGGTCTAACATTAAAGCTTGTGTTTCTAATCATAAAATTTATTTTTAATTATTAATAGTTCTTGTTGTGTCTATGTTTGTAACATTACCCTCTTGTGAGGTCTTTACAGAAGCAGTATGTGTTTCTACCCTTTCAGTATCTTGGTTAACAATATTAGATACGTGGTCGTCATTATGTATAGAGCCAATACCTTGTTTCCAATAGTATTGACACTTACAATTCTTACAGTCTTTTATAGTATATGTATTCTTTGATTTACAGTATTTTGCTCTCATTCTCTAGATAGTCTTTTATTTCTTGTAATAATATTTTAGCTTCTTCTTCAGTCATATCCTCTACAACACTCATATCCTCTTTCTTATCACTAAAGATACCTTCAATACTTAAACCTAAATATTTACCATTCTTTACATCTTGCCATACAGCATCATTATCTATCTTCATAACTACTGCCCAATCTCCTTCTTTAGCATTTAAGTTATATAAAGCAGTTTTATCTTGTTTAGGGTCTTCTACTATCCAAGATTCTATTACAGATACACCAGAAGTAAATTCTTGATGCTCTAACGTTGTATTGTTGTTTTTAAGACGTTTTAAGTATAGCTCAGACGCTTTTCTCACAGTTTCCTTAGAGAATGTTATATTATACTCGTAATCGCCTCTACGACGATATATGAGCTTATCTGGAACTAATGCAAGTCCAACAATAATTCTTTTCTCTTTATCTACAGTTTTAAACTCAACTTTATGTTGGTCTTTACTAAGAGCTACAAAGTTCTCTTCTATAGCTGGGAACTCTACTAGAGAGATAGCGTTTATGCCTTCTTCTCCTAATTGTTCGTCTATAATTAATTCTATTGTATCCATAATATTTATTTAATAAGTTAACTATTTTTATTATTTCCGTTTTATTTTTAACCAAAGCTTGCAGAACTCGTAATTTCTTCGTCTAACTGCTGTTGATTTGTTATATCTCTACCAACAACGTATGCTTGTAATGGTTGGTCAAATCTACCTTGCAATGTTTGTGCTAGTTGATTTTCCCTAGAAGCTCCTGCTAAATTAAAGTTAAAACTTCTATCGTTACCACCACCAGAGCCTCCACTTCCACCTAATGAACCAGCAGAAGGCGCACCTGCTGAAGATGATTGAAATTTCTGTCTAGCAATCATAGCCACATTAGTAAGACCAACAGCAGCAGCGATACCTGAGTTGATTTTAGCTCTAACTAATCCTCCATCTGGAAGTAGTTTATTTATAGGGTTTGCTAGTGAGTTAAAATAAGCTGCTGAAGCTCCTGAATAAGTAGAAACTAAAGCGTTAGCTATATTAGCAGCTTTTTGTATTTTAAAAGCTTTCTTTTCTAACTTCTCTTTCTTAATACGCATAGCCTCATCGTTCTTAGATATCTCTAATTGAATACGCTTTCTCTCTGAAGCAGATAAGTTCTCGTTATTTAACCTTTCTTTTAACTCATTATTTATTGCATTGGTTTTGTTTTGCTCCATAGTTATCTCTCTCTGAAACTCTGAATTTATAAATGACGATATAGCTTGGCTAGCTTCCATCATTGTCTGTAGTTTGACTTCAAGTATCTGAGCTTGCTTCTCTCTTATTTCGTTAGGAGTAAGACCACCTGTTCCAAAAGAAAGGTCTGCTTTACTGTTTCTAGTAATCTCAGCCTCTTCCTCTATTCCAATAAGTTTTGCGTAATAATCCCTGTATGTGTTTATTAACTCAGAGTTAGCTCCATCTACAGCCATTAACCTTCTCAAGTGAAAATCTCTTTGAATGATTAGTCTGCTCTTTTTGTCCTTAGCAGATAGGAGGGCTATCTTCTCGTCAGTCTTCATTATCTCAGCTAAAATCTTACCACGACCTTCCTCTAAGGATTTAAAGTCAAAATACTCTACTTTAGCTCTTTTACCTTTCTTACCTTTCTTGTCTTTAGAATCAAAGAAGCTGTCAAAAAATCCTTCTGTTGTTGATATTTTAAGAAGCTCCTTTACCTGCTTCTCTACTCTTTTTTTAGTCCCTTCAAAAGCCTCTAGCTCATCCTTAATTCTATTTACTCTAGCTACTTTATCTACACTAATCTGACCCTCGTAAGCTCCCTTTTGATGTTGACCCATCTTGTTTAGTCTTTCGACATAAGCTTCATCTTTTTCGTCTTCTCTCTGCTTAAATGATAACAAATCTTTAACACCTATTTTTTCCAAGTCTTTAGAAGTGTCTTCCTGAAGCTCAACAGCAGCTTTAGCTATTTCTGCGTTTTTATTCTCTATCTCAGTCATCATAGCATTAGCTAAAGCTAGTTTTCCTAGAGATTTTATTTTATTGTCTATTTGTTTTATACTTTCCTTAGTTAATCTACCTTCTTCACCTATACTTAAATTAAGGTCTTTATATTTTTCATTAACCTTGCCAACAACATTTGCTAAGTCTTCCTTACTCAACATATCTTCTTTCATAACCACCAATAGAGATTTTAAATCTGTAGCAGATTTACTAGCCGACACCCTGAAGCTATCCATTGATTCTTTAGCTTTTGTATTAGCTCCAAAGAAGAAGTCCATTGCAGATACAACAGCAGTTATAGCAAATACAATACCTAGAGGTCCTAAAAGTTGTTTACCCATAAGTTTTAACGCAGAGGTTAATCCACCAGCTTTCATAGAAGCAGTACCTAATTGAGAAACTAGCTGAGTAATGTTATTCGCCATACCTCTAATACCATAAGGTGCATCAGATATAACCCTAGAAAGTTCCATTGTTGCAGACGTAGCAGAACCTGTAGCATCTCCTAAGTTTTTAACATTTTTAGTTGCATTTGGAATACCTTTAGCTACATCTTTCTGTAACTTTAAGAAAGCTTTGTCAGCTTGCTCGAAACTCTTAGTTACACCATCTATGCTTATTCTACCACTAGTAGAATCTACTTGTACTTTATAAATAATATTGTTTACATCTTTAGCCATTATCTTGCTAGTTTTTTACGTTTGTTATTCATTCTTAGTTCTGCAAAGGTTGTAGGTAATTCGTACAATCCTTTTGCTATTTGTATATCCTTATCTGCTACTAGCCAGTCACTACCAGCTAGTAATTCTAATGCTTGTTTTATTATCATAATGTTCTTATTTGTACTGAGTTACTTATATCTGAATAGTTTGGTGTTGCGTCTTTTGCTCTAACATAAAATTCATAAACTGTATTACTTGATAAACCTAATAAACTAAGGCTTGTTCCTGTTACAGTTTGATTCAATACCCCATCTACATAAACTTCATAACCTGTTACAGCTATATTGTCTGTACTAGCATTCCAAGATAAACCTACTGATACATCCGTATAACTAGTAACAACTAGGTTAGATGGTGCTGTAGGAGCTTCTGTATCTGAAGAACCTGTAGAGGCTGCTAATACTGAAGTCAATGAGGACTCGTTACCTTGAGCATCATAAGCTGATATCTGTATATCGTAAGACGTATTCTCATCTAATCCTTGAATAACATAAGAAGTCTGTCTAAGGATTGTTTGATTCAATACTCCATCTACATAAATCTTGTAACCCTTAACTATCTCTCCACTTGGGTTAGCTAACCAACCTATAGTTATTTGACTAGTACTAAGAGTAGGTATTTCATATAAGCCTACAGGTGTTGTTAAAGGGTCTCCAACAGGGTCTGCGTCTTCACTAGAGAAGAATTTAAGTATTAACTCAAGGTCTGTAATACCTGTAGTTATATTAGTTCTTATATTGTTTATTAAGAACTTCTCTCCATTCATTAGTAAAGTATCGTTAATATTGTACTTTAGTAAGAAAGATATACTAGCTTTCATCTTTAACTTAAAAACTCTAGTCTTTCTATCGAATACACTTGATATATAATCACTATAGTATTTTCTAAATAAACCTCTAGCTATTAACGTGAAGCTAAATTCATCAAACTCTCCATTAAAGTTAATACTCTTTGTGCCTTCTTCTACATACCAAGCAGAACCAGTCCAATACTCACTAGCATTTGAATTACTAGCTCTATTGTATTGAGTAATTAATGGTTTACCTAAGAATCCAAATCTAAACTTAGATGAGTCAACAGGTTGAACTACATTAAAGAATAATATAGGTTTAGTTATAACCTCATTCTGGTCTTTATCTACTAACCATCCATTACCAAAGCTAGTCTTGTAAAACGGAGTGTTTTCGTCAAATAACCTCTCGTAATACATCTTCTCAAAAGGTAATTTAACTTTGTAGTCTTTACCGTCAAATATTAAACTAGCATCTGTCCCATTAGCTACAGACTCATACTCTAAGTTACCATAATCTGTCTGAGATAACTCGTTATTGTTTATTATCCCAAAAGTCTTAGGTTCTGAGAAGTCAAAACTTATATTCTTAAACAAGTCCATTCTATTTACTTCCATTTCACTATTATCAACCATATTGGTTATATCTATAGTGTTTCCTGTATTATAGAAGTCTATTAAAGGCTTTACTTGTATCTGACCATCATTACCAACTATAGCAGTTAAATTAAATGTCTTAAATATACCTGTTAAGAAGTCTATTATCTTCATCTTTGGCATATTCTTTGTTATCTCTATGTTTTGAATTAATGATTGAGTTCCAGATACTCTAGGGAAGTAATAATCCGATTCCGTTACTGGAGTACCACCATCATTAATAAAGTTCTGTACATCACAAATATATTCATCTGTAACACCTATTTTATTTACTTTAAACCTAACTTTTTTTAGTTCAACTTCTAAATCAAAGGTAGCTAATTCGTTTTCTGTAGAGCTTATTCTAATATTTATATTATCCCACTCTCTTCTATTTTCAGTACATAATACTGCTGTCTTTTGAGTGTCTCCATTTAATCCTACAAACCTTTCTATAACAATGTTTCCATCTAGTATTTCTAAATCATACACAGGATTAGTTCCTCCTCCACTTTTAGTTACATTAGTTACGTCAACTATAACGTGATATTGAAAAACTCTAACTTCATTAGGAAATACACTTTCCCAGTATGTTGTCATAGGTCTTCTATCTGTTCCACTACTTAAAGAGAAGTCAGAGTCAGTGTTATCAGTACCTATTCTGTAAGTTACTGAAGTATCTGCATTACTAGATGACTTAGGTGCTAAAGCTCCTTTATTACTATGTAACAACATATATAAATCATCAAATTCAGCAGTTCCAAAGAAATCATCAGAGAAATCTATACTAGAATACTTGTCTTCAATAGCAGATATGATATGCTTAACTTTTATAGCTGGCTTTAGGTTTAACCAATTTATTCCGTAACTACCATCATTAGATGAGTCGTATATATTAGCACTATAACCTTGATTAAACTCTACAGGAGCTGTTGAGCCTGAAGAATCATAAAACCACTTCTCTGAAGCAGAAATAGATGGGTAGACTATATCTTTACCTGCACCTGAAATCATACCTGTACTAGAAAGCTCTAATCCTGTTCTAAAACCATTATTTACGTTATCTATATTGTAAGTATGATTGTATTTATCTAAAGAGGATAACTCAGACAGCTCAGATACACCTATTACGTTCTGTATCTTAGTTAAAGCACCAAAGAATGTTATTCTATAAGAATGAGGTCTTGAGCCTTTAAACGTAGCCTTAGTTAATCTAACATAACCTACTCTAAACAATACACCATTTAAGTATATCTCTGCTTTTTGTTTTATCCTAGCATCAAAACCATTCTCTACATTAGAATTATAGTAATGCTTGAATATTTTATTGTTTACTGGCGATGCAGGAACAGAGAACGTCTTAGAGTAGTCTGTAAACACCTTAGATATATCCCTAACATCTTGAAATGAGGAGTTCAGCTCTATTGATTCAAAGCTAAAGAAATCCACTCTTTCAAACGTAGGTTCTCCTAATGGATTGCCACTTGTATCTATGTATAATTGAGGTTGTAAATTCATTAAACTATATCGTCTATTATGTTATTACTAAATTCTACTTCTATTGTGTAGTTAATAAGTTTATCGTTAACCGATGTCTTCATTTTTAATTGTGAGTCGCTAATTTTAACAGCACTAAGGACATCATTATTGAAGTCATATAACTCAACCTCTTCTGATAACATAAGTTGCTTAAAAGACTCGTTAAGAGCTTCGTCTACGAATCCAGAGTTAATAGTTAATGACTCTACTCCATTCTTCCCATATTCTCTAACAGACCTAACAAGTCCAGCATCTCTATCTCGACCTCCAGAACTTCTTTGCTTGAACTGATTAGCTCTAAACTCCTCAGATGTCACACTCATAGAGGCAACAGACTTTTTAAAGAACCATAAATCTTCCATTACACCATATCTATTTCTAAATGTGATTCTGTATGGATTGTACTTACATTCTTCTACTGTCTTTACTTTCAGTATCTTAACCTTGTCTCCTGCAGATATGTAAACCTCGTCAACATCATCTATTTTATGCTCATCAAAGAAATCTTCAATACATTTGCTCTCTTCATACTCTCCCTCTTCGGAATTAACCCTACTTAGGAATGATGGGTAATCAAAAGTTCTTGCCCACCTAGATACAGTAGAGCTAGTGCTTGAAGAACTCGTGTAAGTAAGGGTGTCTGTAAAAACAACACTACCTTTACTTAAAAAAGATACGTTTACATTACTGTCTGGTGTGTAATACTTAGGGTTTAGTATTGGTATTCTTAAATTAGAGTCGTCTAGCTTGTATATTATGTCAGAACTACCAGCATAGAAGCTATTATCTTGTAATTCAGCAACAAAGTCTTTGTCTATCTTCTCTGAAGAATACATATATCCATCCGTACAGAAATAGTTTGTAACTTGGTCTGCTTGAGCTACTCCACTAATACTACCACTAATAGTTACTGTAACATAACCACTTTCGTAGAATTTAAGAGGGTCTTCTCCTACAACAGATGTAATGTATTGATTCCAAACCCCAACATAAGAGTAGTCTTGAGTGTAAACTGAGCTACACAGCTTAGATATATCTATAAAGTATTTATCTCTAAAATTTAAAACATACTCTTCTACAATATTAAAACTACCACCCTCCATTCTACCTATTGATACTATGGCAGATGCGTTAGCGTCTAATGAACCTCTACTTATGTGATAAGGACTTCTTGTTAATATTAACCCCATTATTTATTTATTTATTTGTTCTATTAAATCTTTTTTATATCCCTCAAGTATCATACTTGTTAGCTTTTTCTCCATAGAGCTCTTAACTTGAGTTATAAAGCCACTACCCTTATATCCAAAACGCTTAGATATACCTTTACGTCTTATACTTCTTGACAAAACATATCCTAATGATTTCCAAGTTCTATCTGTAACTTTCTGAAACCTACCTTTCTTGTCTCTAACTTGAGGTCTTATACCTTTTGCCTTTGCCCATTGTATAATGTTTAACTGCATCTTCTCAAACTCAGCCTTGTCTCCACTTCCTCCTGTAGATATACCTTCAGACAATGCTCCTGCATACTTTTCTGCTTTAACTTGCAATTCATCAGCTACAACACTGTAATCGAAAGACTTATCTAGCTTACCAGAGGATTTAAAACCATCTTCTGACGCAGCAACTCTTAGTTTACTCTTTATTAGCTTACCTGCTTCGTGTAATGCTTCGTTTAGGTGCTTATTCTTCATTAACAGATGCTTATTCCATTAGGTACTTCTATTTCTATATCAGTAGTCCATCCTGCTAATACATTACCGTATTTCTCTTTAAATGGCTCTGCTGAAGGTGCAGTAGTTACTTGATAGTTAGACTTAAACAAGTCTCCACGCATTAATTTAGTTATAAGTGAGTTAATTACCTGAAACTGAGTATTCATAACATCGTGTAGATTATCATTACCATAAAACTCGTCAAAATCACTAGGAGATTGGTTGTAGTCAACAATATCAGCACACAACACCTTTATTCTGAATGTAATAGTTCTTTCTCCGTAAGATGCACTATCGATTAGTAGATGCGACAATGGGAACATTGTCGTTTTATCTAAATCTAAGTCAGTTATGTCTCCGTAGGAGACCGTATTTACAGAAGGATTGCTTCTAAGCTCATCCCTTAATACATCTAATATGTCGTAAACGTGTTTCATTATCTTGTACTTTGTTT
>Ga0115570_10003146_pt1 | contig 12352 bp, 9 predicted proteins | sample COGITO_mtgs_1205_3_FD_87294 | JGI IMG/M metagenome (GOLD analysis project Ga0115570, IMG submission 87294) | Pelagic marine microbial communities from North Sea - COGITO_mtgs_120524 | ecosystem: Environmental > Aquatic > Marine > Epipelagic | place: Germany:Helgoland, sampling site Kabeltonne... | reverse complement strand
TCCCGCGGGTGAAGCTGCGTTTTTGCGGTATGGATTGGGGCTGTTGTTTTTGCTGCCTTTGTTCAAGATCCTCAGAGCGACGACATTCACACCGCGTCTATGGCGCTTAATCGCGGTGCGTGGTTTTTTTCACACATTTGGCGTGACGCTTTGGTTCTTTGCAATGACCCAAATCTCCATCGCGGAAGTCACCGCGATGAATTATCTCACACCGGTTTTTGTAACTATCGCGGCAGCAATCTTCTTGAAGGAACGCTTGGCATTTCGCCGCATCCTTGCGGTTTGTTTCGCGCTTTTGGGTGCGATGATTATCCTGCGTCCCGGCTTTCGAGAGGTCAGTATCGGTCATCTCGCAATGCTTGCGGTTGCTTGCATGTTCTGTGTTTCCTATCTCACCGCCAAAATGCTCGCTGATGCGTTGCCTGCATCTGTGGTTGTTTCAATGCTCTCCATTGCGGTCACTGTCGGGCTCGCTCCGCTTGCATATGCAGTGTGGATACCGCCAACGGCGGGCGAGGTCGGTCTGTTGTTTCTTTTGGCGTGTTTCGCCACCGCGGGGCATTACGCAATGACCCTAGCTTTCGCCAATGCGCCGCTGACGGTGACGCAACCTGTGACCTTCATTCAGCTGATCTGGGCCGTTTCGCTTGGGTATTTCGCCTTTGGTGAGGGGATAGATCTTTGGGTGATCTTTGGTGGTTTCGTGATTTTGAGCTCTATTACTTTCATCACGTGGCGCGAGGCGGTGTTGAAACGGGGCGAGATTACACCTGGCACCAACGTTCCCAAGGTGTAGGTCGATTTGTTTTTATTGATTGACCAGTCAATAAAAAAGAACTTAGCTGTATGCGAGATTTGTTTTGGAGGCCCCAATGCCAAAAGTTGGTATGGAACCTATTCGCCGGGCAGCGCTTGTGGAAGCTACGATTCACGAGATTGGCGCGCAAGGCACGCTGGATGTGACTGTCGGTGCAATCGCCAAGCGGGCAGGAATGTCGAGCGCTTTGGCGCACCACTATTTCGGCGGCAAGGAGCAGATTTTTCTAGCGGCGATGCGACATACTCTACGTTTGTATGGTGCCGAAGTGAACACAGCTTTGAGGGCGGCCAATACCCCTGCACAGCGCGCAGAGGCAATTGTGAAGGCGTCTTTCGCGAATTCGAATTTTCGCCCTGAGGTGATCGCGGCTTGGCTCAATTTCTACGTGCTTGCGCAGACTGTGCCTGATGCAAAGCGTTTACTGACAATCTATCAAGCGCGGTTGCGCTCGAACCTCGTGCACGCGTTGCGTCCGCTGTTACGAGCACGCGCAGACGAAGTGGCTTCGCGCACTGCTGCATTGATCGACGGCGTTTATTTGCACCAAAGCCTTGTGAAGTCGAAGGCGCAGCACTCGCAAGCCGCGGAAGACGTGCTCGCATATCTCGACTTTGAACTAAAGGAGACGATGTGATGACCAAGCCGAACATATTGATTTTCATGGTCGATCAACTCAATGGCACTTTCTTTCCTGATGGTCCTGCGGATTGGCTTCATGCACCCAACATCAAGAAGCTCGCAGCGCGCTCCACAAGGTTCAAAAACGCCTACACCGCAAGCCCGCTTTGCGCGCCGGGGCGTGCAAGCTACATGTCCGGCCAATTGCCAAGCGCCACCGGCGTTTATGACAATGCCGCAGAGTTTCCGTCCTCGATCCCCACATATGCGCATCACCTAAGACGTGCGGGCTATCAAACCTGCCTGAGCGGCAAGATGCATTTTGTCGGGCCGGATCAGTTGCATGGGTTTGAAGAACGCATGACAACGGATATTTACCCACCGGATTTCGGCTGGACCCCTGATTATCGCAAACCGGGCGAGCGGATCGAGTGGTGGTATCACAACATGGGGTCGGTCACAGGCTCTGGCGTGGCCGAAATCACCAATCAGATGGAATACGACGACGAGGTTGCCTATCATGCGACGCGTAAGATTTACGACTATGCGCGCGGCAAGGATGATCGGCCCTGGTGCATGACCGTGAGCTTCACGCATCCCCATGACCCTTATGTGGCGCGTCGCAAATATTGGGATCTTTACGAGGATTGCGAGCATCTCATGCCAGAGGTTGGCCCGATCCCTTACGCCGAGCACGATGCCCATTCCCAGCGTATTCTCGATGCAAATGATCGCGACAACTACAACATCTCCGATGAGGATATTCGCCGTTCTCGTCGTGCCTATTTCGCCAATATCTCCTATTTGGACGATAAGGTTGGTGAGGTCATGGAGGCACTGGAAACGACGCGCCAAGAGGCGATCATCATGTTCGTGGCAGATCATGGCGACATGCTCGGTGAGCGGGGCCTATGGTTCAAAATGTCCTTCTATGAAGGGTCTGCGCGTGTGCCGTTTATGATCTGCGCGCCGGATATGGAACCGGGGCTGATCGAAACGCCCGTCAGCAATATTGATGTTTGTCCGACGCTTTGCGATCTCGCAGGTGTGGATATGGAAGAAATTATGCCGTGGACGACGGGCATGAGTTTGAAACCGATGGGTCAGGGCGTCGAGCGCACAGAACCTGTCGCGATGGAATATGCCGCAGAGGCGAGCTACGCGCCGCTTGTCTGTTTGCGCTATGGCAAGTGGAAATATACCCGCTGCGTGCTGGATCCTGATCAACTCTTTGATCTAGAGGCAGACCCGCATGAGTGCAGAAATCTTGCGCAAGTGGCCGAACATCAAGGCACGCTGCAAACCCTCAAGGCCAAGTCTGAAAAGCGCTGGGATTTAGAGCGCTTTGATGCGGACGTCCGTCAATCGCAAGCGCGTCGCTGGGTTGTATACGAAGCTTTGCGCAACGGAGATTATTTCCCATGGGACTATCAACCGCTGCAAAAAGCGTCCGAGCGCTACATGCGAAACCACATGGATCTAAACGTTCTTGAGGAAAGCCAGCGCTTCCCGAGAGGCGAATAGCGTCTTCATCTTTCTAAATAAACTTCTGCCGGAGGCAAACATGCCCTATCCCACACAACCCACCGCCAGCCATTTTATCAATGGGGCTTATGTCGAAGACACCGCAGGCGTTGAAATCCCCGTGATTTACCCCGCAACTGGCGCGCAAATCGCAGTTGTGCATGAAGCAACACCTGCGATTATCGAGCACGCGATCACATCGGCCAAAGCTGCGCAAAAAGCTTGGGCTGCGATATCAGGAACCGAGCGGGGCCGCATTTTGCGCCGCGCCGCTGATATGATTCGAGAGCGCAACTATGATCTGTCGGTTTTAGAGACTTACGATACAGGCAAACCCATGTCCGAAACGCTTTATGTGGATGCAACATCTGGCGCGGATGCGCTTGAGTATTTCGGTGGTTTAGCGGGTAGCCTTACGGGCGAGCATATCCAGTTGGGCGAGGATTGGGTCTACACCCGTCGCGAAGCACTGGGCCTGTGCGTCGGCATCGGCGCTTGGAACTACCCTACTCAAATTGCATGCTGGAAAGGCGCGCCTGCGCTGGCGTGTGGCAATGCGATGATCTTTAAGCCGTCCGAGACAACGCCGCTTTGTGCGCTCAAAGTCGCGGAGATCCTGCATGAAGCTGGTTTGCCCGCAGGGTTATATAATGTGATCCAAGGGACAGGTGCAGTCGGTGCGCCACTTGTCACAGACCCGCGCGTGGACAAGGTGTCGCTTACCGGCTCCGTTCCTACAGGTCGCAAAGTTTATGCAGCGGCTGCGGAAGGGATAAAACACGTCACAATGGAACTTGGCGGTAAGTCTCCGCTGATCATCTTTGATGATGCGAACCTTGAGGACGCTGTCGGCGGTGCGATCCTCGCGAATTTTTACAGCTCCGGCCAAGTCTGCTCCAATGGAACGCGCGTGTTTGTTCAAAAGGGTATCAAAGATGCGTTTTTGAAGCGCCTGCAAGATCGCTTGAACGAAGCAAAAATTGGCAATCCGATGGATGAAGCGACGAATTTCGGACCTATGGTGTCAGAGCGTCAATTGAGCATCGTTCAAAGTTATATCGTCAGAGGCGAAGCTGAAGGCGCGCGGCTGGTCTGTGGCGGGAAGCGGATCGAGCGTGACGGGTATTTCCTTGAGCCAACCGTTTTTGCAGACGTGACGGATGATATGACCATCGCGCGCGAAGAAATTTTCGGACCAGTTATGGCGGTTCTGGATTTTGACACTGAAGAAGAAGCAATCACGCGGGCGAATGAAACTGAGTTCGGCCTGTCTGCTGGGGTGTTTACTTCAGATCTCACGCGTGGCCATCGCGTTATTGCGCAGATGGAAGCGGGGTCCTGCTTTATAAACTCTTATAATGATGCACCTGTTGAGGCCCCTTTTGGCGGTTCGAAAAACTCGGGCGTGGGCCGGGAAAACTCCAAGGCGGCGATCGAACATTATAGCCAGATGAAATCAGTCTACGTTCGTATGGGGGCCGTCGATGCTCCGTTTTAAGAGCTGCAGCAAGTCTTTTGTAAAAGACTTGGGGAAATCTCTTTGCAAAGAGATTTGGGGCGCGTGATGCAAGCGGAGTATGTTATTGTCGGTGCGGGGTCTGCTGGATGTGCGATGGCTTATCGCCTGTCGCAAGCAGGCCATTCCGTTATCGTAATCGAGTTTGGCGGTACTGACGCTGGACCGTTCATTCAAATGCCAGCCGCGCTTAGCTATCCAATGAACATGAAGCGATACGATTGGGGGTACAGTTCCGAGCCGGAGCCGCATCTCAATAACCGTCGTTTGGCGTGTCCGCGTGGCAAAGTGATCGGTGGGTCGTCCTCTATCAACGGTATGGTCTACGTGCGCGGTCACGCGAAAGACTTTGATCATTGGGCTGAAAGCGGCGCAGACGGATGGTCTTATTCAGATGTGCTTCCCTATTATAAACGTATGGAAAGCTGGGATAGCGGCGGTCATGGCGGCGATCCTGACTGGCGTGGCAAGGATGGACCTTTGCACGTGACCCGCGGTTCGCGTGACAACCCATTGTTCAAAGCGTTTGTCGAGGCGGGTAAACAAGCAGGATATCACACGACGGGTGATTACAATGGCGCGCAACAAGAGGGCTTTGGCCCGATGGAACAAACCGTGCATAAAGGGCGGCGATGGTCTGCAGCGAACGCGTATATTCGCCCTGCTTTGAAAAACGGAAAATGCACTGTGGTAAGTGCTTTGGCAGAAAAAGTAGTGATCAAAGACGGTCGCGCCACAGGTGTGCAAGTGAGCGGTGGCGATGTTATTGAGGCCACGCGCGAAGTGATCCTTGCTGCAAGTTCGATCAATTCACCCAAACTTTTGATGCTCTCGGGGATTGGCCCTGCAAAACATCTCGCGGCGCACAGTATCGAAGTGATCGCGGATCGCGCGGGCGTCGGACAGAACCTTCAGGATCATCTGGAGTTATATATCCAAATGGCAGCCTCTCAGCCGATCACGCTCTATAAGCATTGGAACCTTTTTTCCAAAGCATTGATCGGCGCGCAGTGGCTTTTCACAAAGACTGGCCTTGGGGCGTCCAACCAGTTTGAAAGTGCAGCGTTTGTACGCTCAAAAGCAGGTGTCGAGTATCCTGATATCCAGTATCACTTTCTTCCCATTGCGGTGCGCTATGATGGACAAGCATCGGCGGAAGGTCATGGTTTCCAAGCTCATGTGGGTCCCATGCGCAGCCCTTCGCGCGGGGCTGTCACATTGCGTAGCAATGACCCAAATGACGCGCCGAAGATTGCGTTTAACTATATGAGCACCCCGCAGGATTGGGAGGATTTCCGCACCTGTATTCGCCTCACACGTGAAGTGTTTGCGCAAAAAGCTTTTGCGCCTTTCGTGAAACATGAAATTCAGCCGGGTGCCGATGTGCAAAGCGACGCTGAACTTGATGCGTTCATTGCAGAGCATGCAGAGAGTGCTTATCACCCGTGCGGCACTTGCAAGATGGGGCGCGTGGATGATCCGATGGCCGTTGTCGATCCGGAGTGTCGGGTCATCGGCGTCGAGGGTTTACGCGTTGCTGATAGCTCTATTTTTCCGCGCATTACCAACGGAAACCTTAATGGCCCGTCAATCATGGTGGGAGAGAAGGCCGCGGATCACATATTGGGTGTGGATATGTTGCCAAAAAGCAATGAGCGCCCATGGTTGCATCCTGACTGGGAACATCAGCAGCGTTAAATTGTTTGAGAGTTCGGGAACGAGGGGCCAGCCCCTCGTGATCCCCGGGATATTTGTAAAGAGAGGATGCGAAGCGTTTACGCTTTGTTAACGCAAGTTAACGAATTGAATTGATGTATCGGGTATCCCGAGGGCATATCTGTTGGATGTTCAGAATTTGTTTATTCATTTGTGTTCTCTTAGGTGCAACATCGGTCGCGGCGGACGTGACAGGGAAGGTTCGTGTGATTGATGGCGACACGTTTGATGTGGCTGCTCAACGCGTGCGCATCTTTGGAATTGATGCCCCTGAGAGCAAACAAACCTGCGAAACAGAACAGGGAACGACTTGGGCGTGTGGTGCTTGGGTGAGCGCGCAAGTGGCGGCGTTGTATGATGGCAAACGCGCTATTTGTCGCGAAGAAGATCGTGATCGCTATGACCGCATCGTCGCGCGGTGTGAGATTGCGGGACGTGATGTCGGACAACAGCTGGTTTCCAGCGGTTTAGCGTTTGCCTATCGCAAGTATTCGATGCGGTATGATTTGGATGAAAAAGGCGCCGCGGTGAACGATCGTGGCTTGCATGGTTCGCGTGTTCAAAGGCCTGCGCAATACCGAGCAACGCAAGCAAAGGGCCGGATTCCGCCAAACCGGAACTGCGTGATAAAAGGCAATATTACAAAGAGTGGATACATTTATCATATGCCCGGTCAGCGTGATTATGAGCGTACGGGTATCAATGAGGCGAAAGGGGAACGTTGGTTTTGCTCACAGCTTCAAGCGCGCGTGGCGGGTTGGCGAAAAGCACGGCGCTGACCTAATACGCGCCGTAAGTGTTTATGAAACTCCATAGTTTTGGCATTGTGTCGCTGCGCCATGTGCCGCTATGCGAAGCGCCTTTGACGGCCACGAAGTTTTTGTCCTTATGCGGCGCGGCTTTGAAGATGGCTTGCCCCATGCGCATCGGTGTTACTTCGTCAGCGGTTCCGTGAAGGACAAGGGTCGGCATTGTCAAAGAATGACCGCGTGGCAGGCTTTCCCAACGGTCAGAGATGCGCGAAATTAGGGTGTCAGGAACATCAGTGACTGCGCGCGCCATATCCGGGATCGACGTGAAGGGGGCTTCTAGGATCACGCCTGAGGGGCGTTGAGCTTCGCTTAACTTTGCCAAAAGCGCAATTGCGACTGCGCTGCCAAGGCTCTCTCCGTATAAGATCAAGTTTCGCGGCGCGCGCAGAGGCACGTACTTGCCCGCGTTTAGATAAAGGTGAAGTGCGTCGTTTGTGATTGCGGTTTCAGACGGCACACCAGTGCTCCCAGAGGAGCCACGATATGACATGGCAAGCACGTCGAACCCTTGGGCTTGCATCTGTTTGAACCGTTCTGCGCGCAGGGCCAAATTGCCAGCATTTCCATGGAAATACAGGACTGTTGCGCGAGATTTACCTGTCGCGGGCACGCTCCAAACGACGATTGAAGCGCTCGGATGATCGATGCGGTGCTCTGTCGTATTCGGCAAACCAAGTCGCGCTGGATCCACATGTTCTGGTGAGAGTGGATAGATCATTTTGCGCTCTATCGCCTTGAGCGGAAGCAGATCGAGCAATCCAGCATGCGCTGTGATTGGCAAGAAAAACAAAAGCGTTAGCAAAATTTTCATTAACCGACCTCATAAGGAAGAACATCGCGGCGATTACTGTCAACGCGCAATCGGCGTTCAAGAGGTGGCACAGAACGTTGATGGCAGTTCACGCGCTCACATATCCGGCAGGAGATACCTATGGGTTCATAAGCACTAGCATTCGAAATATCGAGGCTATCAGCATACACCAATTGTCCCGCGTGGGTCACTTCGCATCCAAGTGCGATGGCAAAGCGACGTGATGGTGCGCCAAAAGAGCCGCCGGGCTTTAGAACGTCGTGCGCGAGAGAGATGTAGCGTACACCATCTGGCGTTTCTGCAAGTTGCCTTATGAACCGACCAGGCGTTTCGAAAGCGCGATGCACGTTCCACAAAGGGCAAGCCCCGCCAAAACGCGCAAACTGCAAGCGTGTTGCGCTGTGGCGTTTGGTGATGGAGCCAGCTTGATCGACACGAACAAAGAAGAATGGAACACCTTTGGCACCGGGTCTTTGAAGCGTCGAAAGACGGTGTGCGACCTGTTCAATGGATGCGCCGAAAAGCATCGCGAGCCGTTCTAGGTCGTGTCGTGTTTCGCGAGCTGCATCCAAAAATGGGCCGTAGGGCATCAGGGCAGCACCAGCATAGTAGTTTGCAAGTCCGATCTTTGCGATCGCGCGCGCTTCTACCGTTTGAAAGCGGGCAAGATCAAGTGTCGCTTCGAGTAGTTTTTCTTGAGCAATTAGAGCAAGTTGAACGAGAATTTGGAAGCTTTGTGTAGCTGGCGCAGTGTGCTGGGAGATTGTTAAGACACGCGTCTCTGGATCGAAATGGCGCACCGCATCCACAGGCGCGAACTTCAGTGAAATATTATGTTGCCTGAAGGTGGCGATGGCGCGTTCTCGGATCGTCGCTTCCTTAGGGCCAGTCGAACTAAAATGCTCTGCGGCACGGTCCATCGCATCGATGTAGTTATCGCAATAATGGAAAAAATCACGCACATCTTCCCAAGGACTGGGCTGCAATTGCCCGTCGTCCCGCCCTAGTGCTTCATCTAGTGACGCAAGACGTTCGTGGGTTTGGCGATACGCACGGTGAAGTTCCAAGAAAGCACGCGCGAGAGCAGGGGCGTTTGACGCTGTCAGGCGCAAATCAGCGAGCGGCGGTTCGACGGAGTCGAGCACAGGATCAGCAAGAGCTTCACGCATGTCGGTCACGAGACGTTCCGCATCGCCAGAGCTCAATTCGGTAACATCGAAACCGAATTCTTGCGCAAGCGCGAGCACAACAGTGGTCGAAAGCGGGCGCTTGTTGTTTTCCATCTGGTTCAAATAGGGCAATGACACGCCCAGTTTCGCAGCAAAGTCCTTTTGCGTTAGTGCGACTTGTCCGCGCAATTCACGCAGCTTCGATCCAGCATAGATTTTTTGAAGGGCCATATCATGCCTCTTAGCAGATTTGCATTACGCTACACTAAGCTTTGCAAAGCGCTCACTGCAAGGGATCAAGCACCTATGGCTTTTGCGCGCCGTATCACAAAGGCTGCTGCAAGCAGCCCGCCCGCAGTGCTTGCGACCATCAGCCAAAGGACAGGCATGGCAGAGTCTTTGCCCGTCAAAATAATGCCTGCGAGCGCAGATAGAATTGCGCCAAAGCCGATCATTATTGCGCCGCCAAGCCCGGAAGCGGTTCCCGCCAGATGCGGTCGAACCGAGAGCATACCTGATGTCGCATTTGGAATTGTCATACCATTGCCGATGCCTACAATCGTCATAGAGCCGAAAAAGCTTGCAGGTGTGCCCAATCCGATTCCGAATACAAGCAATGAAGCGGCGGTCGCGAGGGTTGCGACCAGCGCGCCAAAGAACACCATGTTGTCAATGCCGATGCGCGTTGAATAGCGACCGGAGACAAAATTCCCCAAGAAATACCCAAAAGCTGGCGAGCCAAAATAAAATCCAAGCACAGCGGGCGAGAGCATGAAAATCTTTGTTCCAACGTAGGGTGCGCCGCCTAAATAGGCGAAAAATGCGCCAGAGGTCAGGCCGGACGCAATTGAGTATCCCCAAAAACGCGGGGATGCGAAGAGTTCGGGGTAGTGGCCGAATTGTTGGCGCAGCGTTTCGCCTGTTGCGCGTTTTGTTTCGCCCTGATCGAAGTAGCACAGAGCGAACATGCCAAAGCCAGAGCCCGCCATCAGCCAAAAGCTTGCTTGCCAGCCGAAAGTTTCGTCAAGCACACCGCCCAACATCGGGCCAAGCATTGGCACCACGGCCATGCCCATTGTGACATAGCCAATCAGGGACGCAGCTTTGTCCGCCGTCACGACATCACGGATGATGGCGCGGCTGAGAACCATCGCGGTGACGATGATCGCTTGGGCCATGCGAAACAGTAAAAATACCGTCGCGTTTGGCGCATAAACGCAACCCACAGAGGCGATGGTGAACAGCGCCAAGCCCCACAGAATTACAGGTCTGCGCCCTAAATTGTCCGAGATGGGACCGATGATAATCTGGAGCACTGCATTCATCGCGAAATACGCGGCGACTGACATTTGCAAGACCCAGTATTCGGTTTCGAAATGCAGTGCCATATTCGGCAAGGATGGTAAAAACACATTCATCGCGAGTGCAGAAACGCCTGCGAGCAAGATGAGTGTAATGATATGGGGCGGTGTTGCTCTATCGAGAAGACGCGCGGAGTAAGAGTCGTTCATCTCTTTGTTCTAGCGCGAAGCTCAGATTTGCAACAGCGACAAATCCAGCAAATCTAAAAGACGTCGCGACGCACTTGGTTAGCAATTTTGCTATTTGCAACTCAAAGATTAGCAGCTGTTTGCAAATTTGCGAAAATTCGCTTTTTTTCTGCACCTGCACAGGGTACCCACGAGCGCTAACGACCTGTTGCACAAGAGCCGACACGAATTGGCTCAGGATACGCGCCATAGCGGCGCACAGAAGGGACATGCAATGAAAGATATTCTGCAAGAACTCTCCGAGCGCCGCGGTGCTGCACGACTTGGCGGCGGTCAAAAGCGCCTCGATAGCCAGCTTGCAAAAGGCAAACTCAGCGCGCGTGAGCGGATCGAGCTGTTGCTCGATGAGGAGAGTTTTGAAGAATATGACATGTTCGTCACGCACCGTTGCACTGATTTTGGCATGGAAAACCAAAAGCCAGCCGGTGACGGTGTTGTAACGGGTTGGGGCACGATCAACGGGCGCATGGTCTATGTGTATTCGCAGGATTTCACGGTTCTTGGCGGTTCCGTGTCCGCAACGCATGCGAAAAAGATCTGCAAGATCATGGACATGGCGATGCAAAATGGCGCGCCTGTTATTGGCATGAATGATTCAGGCGGTGCGCGTATCCAAGAGGGTGTCGACAGTCTTGGTGGATATGGCGAGATTTTTCAGCGCAATATCATGGCCTCAGGCGTCGTGCCGCAAATCTCGATGATCATGGGGCCTTGCGCGGGCGGCGCGGTCTACTCGCCTGCGATGACCGACTTTATCTTTATGGTGAAGGACACGTCCTACATGTTCGTCACCGGCCCTGATGTGGTGAAAACTGTGACAAACGAGCAAGTCACAGCCGAAGAACTTGGTGGCGCAAGCACGCATACCAAAAAGTCGTCTGTCGCGGATGCTGCGTTTGAAAACGATGTCGAGGCGATTGCAGAAGTGCGCCGATTGATTGATTTCTTGCCGCTGAGTAACCGTCAAAAGCCGCCTGTGCGTCCTTTCTTTGATGATGTAGCGCGCGTTGAGACATCGCTCGACACTTTGGTGCCGGACAATCCCAACCAGCCCTATGATATGAAAGAGCTGATCACAAAGATTGCAGATGAGGGTGATTTTTACGAAATTCAGGCTGATTTTGCAGGCAACATTCTGACTGGTTTTATCCGTCTCGAAGGGCAGACCGTTGGTGTTGTGGCGAACCAGCCATTGGTGCTTGCGGGCGTCCTTGATATTGACAGCTCGCGCAAAGCGGCGCGGTTCGTGCGGTTTTGTGATGCGTTTGAGATCCCGATTTTGTCTCTGGTGGACGTTCCCGGCTTCTTGCCCGGCACAACGCAAGAGTATCGCGGCGTGATCAAACATGGCGCAAAACTGCTCTTTGCTTACGGCGAAGCAACCGTGCCAAAGGTGACATTGATCACGCGTAAAGCTTATGGTGGAGCGTATGTGGTTATGGCCTCCAAGCATTTGCAAGCGGATGTGAATTACGCGTGGCCTACTGCTGAAATCGCAGTGATGGGCGCGAAAGGCGCGACTGAAATTATCCACCGCGCCGATATGGCCGACGCTGATAAAATTGCGCAACACGAAGCAGATTATAACGAGCGTTTCGCCAATCCTTTCGTCGCCGCCGAGCGTGGCTTTGTGGATGAGGTGATCCAGCCGCGTAGCACGCGTAAACGCATCAGCCGTGCCTTTGCTGCTTTGCGCAGCAAAAAGCAGACGATGCCGTGGAAAAAGCATAACAATATCCCGCTTTGATCTGAGCGTATTTTGCAAGGACAGCACACGAATATGACGCAACGCATGTGGCATACGCAAACGGACGGC
>Ga0115570_10003122_pt1 | contig 12401 bp, 9 predicted proteins | sample COGITO_mtgs_1205_3_FD_87294 | JGI IMG/M metagenome (GOLD analysis project Ga0115570, IMG submission 87294) | Pelagic marine microbial communities from North Sea - COGITO_mtgs_120524 | ecosystem: Environmental > Aquatic > Marine > Epipelagic | place: Germany:Helgoland, sampling site Kabeltonne... | reverse complement strand
GGATGTGCATCTACCAAAATATCTGGATCTGCGCCAAAGTGCACAAACCACTCTATGGCTTTTAATACATTGCCTCTTTTTTTACTTCTTGTATACAATTTACCGTCACTATAGGTGCCGGCGCCGCCTTCTCCAAAACAGTAGTTAGACTCTGGGTTTACAGTTTGCTCTTTGTTAATAATAGCCAAATCTCTACGACGCGCTCTTACATCTTTACCCCTCTCAAAAACAATAGGCTTAAGACCAGCCTCAATAGCACGAAGGGCTGCATACAGCCCGGCTGGGCCAGTGCCAATAATGGCTATTTCTTTTTTACTAGAAACATCTTGCGCTATAAATGCAGGGATAGCTTCTTTTTGCTCATTTTGAAGCCAAAACTCTACTTGTAAATTTATTTTAATAGGTACCCGTCTAGCATCTATAGATCTTTTACGTATGCGCCACTGGTGTATATCATTAGCATATAATTTAGCCTTGGTTAGGGCAAGCTCTTTGATAAAGGGCTCATCTTCTTGTTGGCGGGGTAAAACAGAAATTTGTACTAGTGTACTCATACGCTAGCAAAGATAGTAGAAAAGCGCCTTAAAAATTTAAAAACCCATGCTATTAAAATAGTACAGGATTTTAAAAACTACCTGTTTTTGTAATGCTTAAAAAAGCGCCAAAATTTTGTGGTCTATAGGTACCTGCGTCAAAAGCAAAACTGGCAGCTACATCAAAGGGCAGGTTGAACTTCTCTTGTGGGATTACTATATCTAAGATTCCAGAAAACTGGTAAGGGTTAGGATCATACTCTTGGTTAAACCATCCATAATAGGTGGTATGGCTTAGCAGTATTTTATAAGGCAAAGCTTTCAAAAAACCATTGACACCAATGTTAATTGCAGAAAATCTATTATCTCCAACTATTACGCCGCTTGTAATACCATTTTCATCTTCAGGTTTTGGAGTAAAATAGGGAGACCCTATGGTGTTGCCGTGGTAGGTCCAGCCAGATTGGTATATACCGTTGTTAAAATAATTATCTGGACCACTGGCAGATCTGGGTATGTTGCTCATGTTTTTTGTGTGAGTAAACTCAAGCAAAATACTGTTTACTAAAGATTTATTTTTTTTGAAATCTACAAATACACCATACAAACCATCTTGCCAATTGGTCATCTCTCTACCAGAGGTATCCTCAAAAGGGTGCGAGTAATAAAAATTAAGCCCTATCTTTTCTTTGTTGTAGTTAAATTGTAGTACGTAAGCCCCAACATGATTTCCTAGAGCATTAAATTGGTCATTCTGGGTTGCGCCATCTCCACCTTCTGCGCCAAAGACAACTTTAATATAATCTGAGAGTGAACTAGGTTGCGCGCCAAACACTGGGGAGCTTCCTCCCCACTGGGCGTAATGATCTAAACCTGCTATTATCTCAAAAGTTGGGCTAAGTGTAGTTTTAAAATAAAGGCTTTTATGATGCAAATTGGTATTATCTACAATCCTGGTATCATCCATAAAATAATGAGCAAAATTTCCTTTAACCTCAAGCCAAGATGTTGCAAACGGGAGTGTTATATAATTATTAGTTTTAATAGTAAAACCAGGCATGGCCCTTGCATTGATAGATTTTATAATACTCCCGTTAGAGGAAGATAAATTATTCCATAAAACAGCATCGTTTTTAGCGCCAAGATCTAGTATAATATTTTTAAACCTTACACCAAGGTACAGCTCATTTAAAAAAAGTTTGTTTTCTTGGGCTATAAAACCAGTAGCGCTCGCTTTATAAGAAATATCAAACAATGTATTTGGGCTATCATAGTCTTTAAAAATAGCGGTATTTAAGAGGCCGTAATCACTATTAGGAACACTACCATACTGGTTTGCAACTAGCCAAAAGGGCAAGGTGATATCACTAGAGAGACCAGTACTTGAATGTATAGTGTAATTAACATCTTTGTTTTGGCTTTTTAAAGAAAAAACAATTACAAAACATAGTAAAAAAAGGGATATGCGGGTTTTCATAATTGTAGTGTTTTTTATACTTTAATTAAGCAAAAATATCAAAAGCAAATATAGATTGAAATAAGCTAGCTGCAAAAATAGCATTGTTATAATAAATTGTATTTTTGTATTTAAACTAACGTATTAGAACCCTATGTTTGATTTTTTTGCAAAACATAAAAAGCCATTATTTGAGGGCTTGTGTGATATACATAACCACCTTTTGCCTGGTATAGATGATGGCAGTAAGAGTGTTGGCATGTCTTTAAAAATGTTAGAGAAGTATAATAATCTTGGTATTACTAGTGTACTACCTACGCCTCATATATACCAAGATTTATATCCAAATACACCCACTACTATTAAAAATGCTTTTGAGATTTTAACTGAAAAAACTTCAAAGATAGAAAGCCCAAAAGTAAACTCTTACGCGGCAGAATACATGATAGATGAAGTTTTTATGAAAAACTTACAAACAAACATGCCTGTTTTACTGTTAAATAACGAATATATTCTTGTTGAAATAACTTTTTTCTCAGAAACCACAAGGCTGGTAGAAGCTGGTTTTACGCTGCTACAAAATAACATTACTCCTATTTTAGCACATCCAGAGCGCTACCACTCAATACCTACTATAAAAGAGTATAAGGAGTTAAAAAACAAAGGCTTTTACTTGCAATTAAACGCGCTATCGCTCATGGGCCATTACGGGCCTGAGGTAAAACAAAAAGCAGAAAAACTCTTAAAAGAAGGATTGTATGACTTTGTAGCCACAGATGCCCATAACCCGCAACATTTAAAAACCCTGCAAAATTTAAGCCTATCAAAAAAACAAGGGATACACTGGGAGGCTATTAGAGAGTTTCAACTCGCAGAATTTTCCTAAAAAATAGTATAAAAAAACCACCCATTAGGTGGTTTTTTTTATGCTATTAGAAATATGCTAGTTACCTTCTGAGTCACTACCATAACCATAGCCATAGCCATAATTGTATGTATAGCCATAGCTATAACGGTATTTATAGCCGTAGTTTGAACCAGTGAGGCCTCCAGATCTTAGGCCATTAAGCACCATACCAAAAGGAGGAACGTTTTCTCTTTGCTGCATATTTAATATAAACGAGAATGTCTTTTTCTCTGAATATTGAGACCTAGTTACATAAACAACAGAATCACAAAGCGGCAAAAGAGCTGTTGTATCACTCACTAGTAGCAGTGGCGCAGAATCTATAAGTATTAAATTATAGCTTTGCTTTAATATATCAAGAAGCTCTTTAGTGCGTGAGCGCATTAAAAGCTCTGATGGGTTTGGGGGTATAGCTCCTGTAAGTAAGTAATCTAAACCGCCAGGTTTAGCAGCTTTTGTAATTAAAGAATCTATATCATTAAAATTCTCGTTACTTAAATAGGTAGTAAGCCCTATGTTTTCTCTTTTTTGGTTTAAAAATTTATGCAATTGGGGGTTTCTTAAATCTGCACCAACCAAAATTACTTTTTTACCCAGTGCACTATAACTCTGCGCCAAATTGTAAGACACAAAAGATTTCCCCTCTCCTTTAATGGTAGAGGTTACACATATAACATTTGTGGCGTCTGTCTTTAACTGAAAGCTTAAACCAGAGCGCAGTACTCTTGCAGATTCTGCAATAAGCCCTCTCCCACTATCATCTAGATCTTCGGTATTTTCTGCAAAAGGCATTTCTCCGAGGACTGTAATTCCTCTTAAACCATTTTCTAGATCATCTCTGGTATTAATTTTGCTATCTAAAATCTTTAGTAAAAAGAAAATACCAAAAGGAACAAGTATACCTAATAATAAAGCAGCCAGGTATGTAATTTGTACTTTTGGTGCTATAGGAAATCTAGAAGAAACCCCATAGCTTAATAATTTAATATTTGGCAGGGCAGAAATATAGCTTATAGAAGCCTCTTCTTTGCGCTCTAATAAAAATACATACAACTCCTCTACAATTTTAAAGTCTCTAGCATAGGCGCGCAGGGTATTTTCTTTGCTAGGTAAACCTGCAACTATACCTTCTGTTTTAGCTTCCATGTTTTGAAAGCCAGAGAGTGAAGTTTGTAGACCTTCTATGTATCTAGTAACACCAGTTATAATCGCCGCTTTTGCATTATCTAGCTGGCTAGAAAGTTGCATGACCATTGGGCTTTTTACAGTAGCGCTAATTAGTAAATTATTACGCTGGGTTACTGCATCGTTGTAGGAGTTTACTAGCGTGTTAACACTCTCATTATCTATACCGATATTTGCGGGCAGTATTTGATAGCTAGCTTGGCTTTCTAATTTTTTTAGTAGCGCTTTTGCAATTTCTATCTGTATACCAATACCAAAGGCTTCTTCTTGACCTTTTACAATATTAGAAAGTGCATTACCCGTTTGCGCTACTGGATCAAAAATACCATTGGCCGTTTGGAAGGCGATGGTATTTTGAGATAAGGTATCTATGCTTTTGGTAAGGCCATCTAATCTATCGTTAATAAAAGCCAAACTTACCTTAGATACTAACCGTTTGTCTTCTACCTGATCATCCTGCATTACCTGCATTACAGTATTTAAAACAGCTTCATTACGATTTATATTAACACCAGTAAAATTTAAATTTATAATTTCTCCTTGTTTGGAGGCTGCGGTAGCTGTTAAATTATTTCTTAGCGTTGCAACTGCATCGTTTAATGTGTGTCTTTCTATAATAAGGGTTTGATCTTTTAAGAATAAAGAATCATGTAATGTAATCTCAGATTCTTGATAGGTAAAAACCTCACCTTTATTAATACTAAAACTTAAAGTATCTCGAGTAAACGATGCTTTTTGGTTTACTATTTCTATATCCCAGTAAAGGTAGTCATCAGCTGTTTTTACAGAAATAAACTTTGTATACTTGTTGTTGAAATTTAAAACTTTATTAACTCTACCTACACTATATATTTTGGTTTGTAAATCTAGACGGGTTACCACTTGGCTTAAAATGTGCTGAGAAGTAAGCACTGCAATGTCATTCTCTACGTTTACTTGATCAAAGCCAAAAAACTCCATCCCTCCTGTTAAAAAAGAGGCAGCATCTTCTGCAGGTTTTTTAATTTGTAATTGAGCGCTAGAGGTGTAAATACGATCTGCGGTTTTTAAATACAAAAAAGCAGATACTATTGCTATTGCAACACCGGCCAAAAAATAAGGCCAAAAAAATAGGTAATACCCAACCTCTTTTTTAATATCCAGAGACTCCTCTTCTTGGAGAGAAATCTGGTTTGTAAAATTATCTTGCATCATTATCTTGTAAATAAAAGTATAATTGTTAATATAACAGAGCTAATACCTAAAATTGCAGTTACATCACCCACATAACCAGCAGTTTTTAATTTTGCGGTATTTGGGTTTACGATTATAACATCATTGGGTTTTACCATTTGATAAGGCCCGTTTAAAAAGCCTGCAGAAGTAAGATTAATACGTGTTGTGGTTAATAGGCCATCTATGCGCCTAAGTACTAAAATTTCATCTCTTTTACCGTTAATGGTTAGATCTCCGGCAAGACCAAGCGCCTGCAGTAGACTTATATTATTTTCTGTAAAAAAAAATGTCCCTGGCACATTAACCTCACCCAAAACAGTAACCTTAGCGTTTAATAAACGTACTGTTACATTAGGGTTTATTAAATAGCCGCCATCAACCAGTAGTTTTTTAATATCATTTTCTAAATCTTTGGTTGTTTTTTCTTTTACCGACAACTCTCCCAATACCGGGAAGTTTATTGTCATGTTTTGAGAAACCAGGTATCCATCTAGTTTCATTACATCAATACTGTTTGCAACAACGCTACCAGCAGTAGTGTTGTTGAATGGAATCGCTGCTTCTGGCATTAATGCTCCTACAGAAATTTTTAAAATATCATCAACCTGCAAGATTTGGTTGTTATAGGAAACTTCTGAATTAAAAGATTCTATATCCTGCAAATATAACATCTCCTTTTTTGATACGCAGGATTGTAATGTAGTAAGAGCTATAAGTGATGAAAATATGTATTGTATTAAAATTTTATGATTCATTATATAAATATTATTGACCAAAATTAGTTTTTTTATCTTTTAATACGCATTAAATTGTAATAAAATATAAAAACGAATTAAATGTATTTGACGTTTTATTCTAGAAGGTTCTTTAAATAATCTAAAAGCCCATTCAAGATTATTTTTTACCCACCAACTAGGTGCTCTTTTCACGGCACCTGTATAGACATCAAAGCTACCCCCCAGTCCTTGGTAGGTTGCTTTGTGTTTTTGATGTAATTTTTCCATTAGAACTTCTTGTTTTGGAGATCCCATAGCAACAAAAACAACATCTGGCTTATGGGTAATTATATCTTCTATTAATTTAAGTTCATCATCATCATTTTTAATATATCCATTTCTATAATTTAGTATTTTAATACCTGGATATTCAGTCTTTAAATTTAAAACAGTTTGATTTATTACTTCCTGCTTCCCTCCAATTAAATAAAAGGTTTTTGATTTATAATTTTGTTTTATTATATCTAACCAGAGTTCACATCCAGGGATTTTTATAACATTTTTAACGCCTTTCTTTCTTAAAGCCCACACTGCACCCATACCATCTGGAAAGCCTAAATTACGATTAATTATGTGTCTACTTTCATCGGTGGCATGTAGAATCTTTTCTGCATTAACAGCAATCATTATTTTATGATGCTTTATAGCATAATCCATCAGCTCATCTGGTGATTGGGGCGCATACGTTTTTAGGCCATTTAACAAGCTAGACTTCATTGATAGCAGTAATTTCAGATTCTAAAAAATAATGTGACATAGCATTAAACATAAAAGCGTTACTCCATCTCATATAAGATATTTTTGAACTCATTTTTTTTTTTAATTGATAATAAAAGTAACCTTTTTTATGCTGCATATTATCTAGGGTCCAATTTAAGACATTATCTAATAGGGGTTTGTTACTCTTAAATAAATTTAATTTTGAGAGCGTCACTATAATTTGTGCAGGACAATGAATATCTATTGGGTAGGTTTTGTTATGGTAATACTTAGGCATACCATCGGCTTTAAAAAAATTATTAATATAAAAATATAATCCTTTATCAATGTATTTCTGAAAAGTAATGTCTTGTGTATTATCTTGGTATGTTTTAATAGCATCTAAATTAAACCCGGTATGAAAACTATCTATTCTATATTGTATGGGTAAAAGCCCGTAAATCCATGAGCCATCTTCATTTTGTAATTCACATGCTGTTGCAACAGCTTTTTTTGCAAGTTTAAAGTGTTCTTCATTTTTTGTGTATTTATAAGAATAACTTAATATTTTAGCCCCTAAAAGTGAAGCGTTAATAACTGTGTTATTGCCATCTTTCACACTATAAGAAAAGAAAAAACCGTTACCATGTGGTGTTCTTGTTAAATCATTAATAACAAAATTAGCAGCAGTCAATGTTTCTTTTAAAACCGCTTCATTTTTTGTGATTTCATAGCTCTCAAGCAAGGCTTCAACACAAAAGCAAGTAGCTACAACCGTTGGTGTATTTTTTTTAAACAAAAATAAGCGTCTTGCTTGCCAGTCAAAATTATAGCCCCAACATGCACCAGAGTATCCTCTTGATTTAAGACTTAATAACAATGATGTTAATTGTTTTACCTTAACAAGTAATTGTTCTTTAGTCCCAAAATTTTCAAAACCACTTTGAGCTAACTTGTAGAGTTTACAATAACCTAACAAAAATAATGCAACACCTTTTGCATTATGTCCTTTTGGAACTAATAATAACCTCCTAAAGTTTATTGGACTATGCTTAAATATTTGAATCCAAATTGCTCTTCCTAAATCCCAATACTTAAAAGGTAAAGCTTGAAACACTTTAGAATTTAAGCCATCATAAGGATCCCAGCCTTTAAAGTTCTCAGACTCGCAATAACTCTTGAGTTTCAAAAAACTCGATTCTGTTTTAGATTTCAACTTGCTCACCTCCAAGTTTTACTGATTCTATTAATTTAAAGGATGCTTTTGTAACTGCTACAATATCTTCAAAAGGAATAGGCGCTTTTCCATCTTTAAGTAATCCATTTACAAATGCCTCCACCATCTCTTTCTGGCCTTTATTTTGGTTTAAAATTTTTGTCTTTTTTGGTTTTCCTTTACCGTAGATTTTCAACTCTTTAAAATCGTTGAGTATTGCAGATTGTCCTGCCGAGAATACCTCTACATATTCTTTAGTCATGGATTTAGAACCATTTGCATAATATGCTAGTATTCCAGAAGATCCGTTTTCGAACTGAATTAAAATATTTAAGGTATCATTTAGGTTGTTTGGATTTGGTAATGCAGTTGCAGAAACTTTAACCGGCAAACTTCCGTTGAGATAGGTCAAGTAATCAATAAAGTGACACACTTCTCCTAAAACACGACCACCTCCAATTTCTAAATCCTGAATCCAATTATCTCCAGGGATAGCACCTGCATTAATACGATACAGCATTGTCATAGGGTTATTACCTATTGCCTTTTTTAATTTTGTAGTTAATGGCGAGAAGCGTCTGTTAAAACCTACCATTACGGCTTTGTTAGCTTTGGATTGTGCTTCAATAATGGTTTCTAGTTCCGATTCTAACAAACATAAAGGCTTTTCAACAAATACATTCTTGTTGGCCTTTAAGCTTTTTAAAACATAAGGCCCATGAGAATCGTGACGTGTGGCTACAAAAACGGTATTGGTTTTATTGTCTAAAACGTCTTCTTCTTTTGTAGCACAAAACTGAAACTTAAATTTTTCAGCCACACGCTTAGAAGTAGTTCCTGTATTAGTTAAAACCCCTACTCTAGCAACAGCATTGTTTTTTGGAATATTTGGCAATAAGTTACCTTGTGCATAACTACCTGCTCCAATGAATGAAATATTTATTTTTCCTAACTGCTCTGCTTCATCTGTTGCTATTTTTGATTTACTCGCTGTTTTTTCTGTATTATATTTTAAAGCAATACCTGTAAATGGCTCCGTTTTAGAAACAACCAAATCAAAAGCAGCTTTTGCATTATCAAAATCAAACTCGTGTGTTGTTAAGTAATCGATATCAATTTTCTTTGTAGCGATTAAATTCTGAAAGGCTTCCATGTTACGTTTTTCTGTCCAACGCACATAAGGTAAAGGGTAATCAATACCCTTTTCTTCGTAATTTAAATCGTAGCGCCCTGGACCATAAGAACAAGCCATTATTAATTCTAGCTCTTTACGATACCAGTAAGGATCACGCTCAAAACCTGTGGGCACTGCACCTAATACTACTACTTTTCCTTTTTTACGTGCAATAGCACCTGCAAAATTAATAGGATCTAGACTATCTGTTGCCGCTGCAATAATTACAGCATCTGCCCCATAACCGTTTGTTGCATTTAATATTTGCTCCTCAATACCTGCTGCACTCCTAGTTAATCCTACTTCTACTACATTATTATCAATAGCTTGTTTAACGGCGGCTTCAGACACATCAATGCCAATTACTGTAACTCCAGACGCTTTTAATATTAATGCTGCTAATTGTCCTAACAACCCTAGTCCAATAATCACACAAGATTCGCCCAAACGCATATCGGCCTGGCGAACACCTTGCATAGCGATTGCCCCAACGGTGTTATAAGCCGCATCCTTCAAGTTTGCGTTTTTATCTAATTTTACACATAAATTAATGGGTACTGATACAATTTCAGCATGATTGGCATAACCCGCTCCTGCACAGGCAACTTTATCACCAACTTCAAACTCGGTAACACCCTCACCTACTTCTATAACTTCACCTGCGCAGCTGTAACCTAGAGGTGAGTAGGCATCGAGTTTTTTCATGACGGCTCTATACGTTTGAATAGGCCCTTGTTTTTTAAGCGTATCAATGACTTGTTTAACCTGTTGCGGTCGTTCCTTCGCCTTCCCAAGTAAACTTTTTCGTGCCGCGACAACAGTAGAGCCCTCGGTTCCTGCACTAATTATAGAATAATGATTTTTAACGATAACCATCCCTTTACCTAATTGTGGATAAGGTACGTCTTGTATAATCATATCGCCTGAGCCTAGTTTTTGTGTGAGTTGTTGCATTTAAATTTTCTTTTATTTTATAAATAATTGAGGTTTCATTAATAAAATGCCAAAGATACCCCAAACCAAAATATTATAATAGTAATACACACCTGGAACTAATCCTATTGTATCAATTAAATACATTCCAAGCAGCATCATGCCGAATACACTAATTTTTTTTTGAATTTTAAACATAAGTTTAATTTGCACCATTATAAAAATTACTAAAAATAAAAGTCCAACAATACCATTAGCCATTAAAACCCTTAAGTATTCGTTGTGTGCTGGTCTCACAATACCATCACCAAGCAATTGAAAAAACACTGATTGTTCATTTACCCAAAATTGCCAATAATCATCCCAAATATAACCCCTACCTGCTAGGGTACGACGCGCATCTGTAACTTGACCTGATTGGTACCCAATTTCTTTACTAAATAACTGCTCTATATTGCTTGAGACTGCGTCTCCAAAAACTAAAAAAATTACGGAGAGACCAATAAATATTGAAAAACCTTGCTTTATTTTAGATTTTGAGAAAAGTAACAAAAGTACGAGCCATAAACCTAAAATGGCGATTGCTGCCTTACTAAATACCAAATAAACAGACAAAAATGAACCTGCAACCAAAAAAAATGCAAATACTTTAAATAACAGACCGCGAAACTTAAAAATAATTTGGTATAATAAAATAGTAAACAAGGTCATTAAACCATAAAATCGTACCGGAAAGGCATCGTGATAAAGGCCTACAAAACGCGATAGACCAACAGTAGAACGTTCAGAAAAAACCACACCCGTTTGCCACTGATAAAAGCTTATGATAATCGGAAAAATACCGCAAATCATCATGGCAATCAAGAATTTTTTTAAATGTTGTTTATTTTGAATAAATATCGGTATTAAAAAAAAACCGAGATAAATATTGATATTAAGAATCAATGTTTCAAAAGTACCCAAAGGAATCTCTATAAATCCAAAGATGAGACCAAATGAAAGGGCAATAGAGTATATGGATGCACTTTTAATCCATAATTTAGGTAATATATTCTTTTTTTTAAAAACCGGTAAAAACATCAATGGTATTAAAATTCCTTGAAAAGCCATAATGGAAAAAGGTCCCAAATTTATATTCCAAAACATATCAATAATTGATTTGGTGGCAACAAAGAATAAAAAAGCAGCAAACATTCCTTTATATAGACGTACAATAATAAATATAGTAATTATAGTAATTGGAATTAAAATCATCTAATATCTTTATGAATTTTAGGCAAATGAATATAAGGCCTTTCTAAGTATTTAATAATTTTTATAGGATTTCCTGCGACCACAGCCCCATCAGGAATATCTTTGTTAACCACCGAGCCTGCACCAATAATTACGTGGTTACCAATAGTGACATTGCGCATTACTACAGTGTTTACACCAATAAATACGTGGTCCCCAACAGTTACATAACCTGAACCATTATCTTCAGGACTTATCACATGTGCAGCTCCATCATGAGATAAAATATAACAGCCATGTGTTATTAAACAATGATCGCCAATAGTCACTTTACCACGTCTAACATCTATTTTAGCACCCAGACTTATCATGGTGTTTTTCCCAATTTTAGCGCCTGATGCCTTTAAAAAAAGTATCTGAAAAAATCTAAATACATTTCCTAAATAATGTACTGTTTTTCTTATCAAAAATTTCATATTTAAAATTTTATTACGTGTATTTCATTTTGCAGCATATTTGAAGCCGTAGTCGTAATCATAGAAGTCCTTTCTAGGTGTTTAAATGTGTAATTGAATTTATTGTCCTCTAAATTTTTACTAAAGTCAAGGTACATTCTCTTATGTCCTTTATCTCTTCTAAAATAACGCTTAACTGTTTTCTTACCACTTGATTTAATATGTGTGAATTTTAAATTATCCTCAACTAAAATTGTATCATTTTCATATCTTATTTCTGCTAACTCTTGTACACCCCTAAGAGAATTACCCTTATCCGAGCAGGTAATATTTACTAGCGATCCATTTTTATAGGCTATTGATAAATTAAAATCATCCAAACTATTACCTGAAAAATTCATAGTTAACGAAATTGGATCTTCATCGACCCAAAAGTTACCTAAATCTATCCAATGAACTAAATTACCTGTCAATCTTGTACCTTGGTTATCCCAATTATACCAATGGTTTGAATTAATTAGCACTTCTTTGATTGAGAATGTAACAAATATTTGTTTATTTCTGACAATCGACTTAATTTGATTATTTAGCTTGACATACCTTCTATTAAAACCGATTT
>Ga0115570_10003119_pt1 | contig 12407 bp, 11 predicted proteins | sample COGITO_mtgs_1205_3_FD_87294 | JGI IMG/M metagenome (GOLD analysis project Ga0115570, IMG submission 87294) | Pelagic marine microbial communities from North Sea - COGITO_mtgs_120524 | ecosystem: Environmental > Aquatic > Marine > Epipelagic | place: Germany:Helgoland, sampling site Kabeltonne... | reverse complement strand
TGGGTTGGTAATTGTAATAAGTTTGTCGGTCAACGCACCAATAGATGATATAACTGTATCAGTTAAAGTTAGTACCGGCGCGCTTGTGTAGTTTTCACCTCGATTGACAATAGTTAATTTTGCAACTTCACCAACAGTATATGTGTCGACACCATTTGTTATTGTATATGGGTTTTTTATTTCCGTTACTTCTACTAAGAATCCGGCACCACCGGCATTGGTGTTATCTGTTACCGCTCGGGTTCCTAATTGATAACCATGTCCAATAGAATCGATTGTGATTTTGCTGATAGGGCCTGAGTTGATCGACGAAACCTCAACTTCAGCCTCTTGTCCATTCCCAGAGGCATCAGTGACAACAATCTGGTCACCGACCGAATACCCCGATCCAGAATCGTTAATAGTGAAGCCGGAAACTAATCCAAACAAAATGACATTTAAACTGGGTGTTCCAACCGCAAAAAGTTCTTCTCCAGCCTGAAATGTGCCTGACGTTAATGTCAAAACAAATTCAGCAAATTGAATTCCACCCAAAAAGGTAATACGAACGTTGACAACGTTTGCAACAGCGCCACTCGACTTACCACTAACTGTTTTGTTTAGAAAGGTAAAAACATCTACTGGTTGTGATGCATTGTCTGTTATTGATGTTCTAAGAACAGTTCTTTTTTCAAACTTACCGTCAGATACTCGTAAGATTTCTTCGCCGGGGAATCGAAAGATTACATCGTCATCGAATACAGCTTTAAAGAAAAACTTATACGCTTCTTCCGTACTCTTGGATGAATAAAATTCTTTGATTTTTTTGGCAATTAATCTGCGGTCACTTTCAGTTTGTGCCGGAATACCTCGGTTTAATTCTGATTTAAGATATTCATAATATTCGCCAGACGCATAATCGAATGACTTATTCTGAACCATATTATCTGCAGCACGCAAAACATTATCTTTAATAATTGTGACTGTTGCTGTTGCAGAGGATGTATTGCCCTGTATTGTTTCATTACTATCAAACGATTCTTTACTGAACATCTTCAACACAATGGTTGTGCCGTTGATTTGTTTAACGCACCCACTTGCCGATGATACAGAGCCAACAACAGTTTCTCCGAGAGTGAACGTCCCAGACAAATCTTTAAAGGTAACCGAACAACTTTCCATCCATTCGTAGTATGCCTTTACGAACGTAAGAAAGCTTGCATTGTCCAGATTCGGCAGTAAATTCTCTACCGATAACGAGGGTTTGTTTGTAGTCTCGATTGACATTATCTGTTTACTAGGCTGATGTTTTTATCGTTGATAAGTGTCACCGAAACATCGATATCATTAACCAAAACAATTTGACCTCTCAACGGCAAAATATCTTTGTTTTGTGGTGTCGCAGTTATGCGCAATGTTACACCACCATCACCAATGGCTGTGGGCCTGAAATCATCAAGTATGATTTGTCCAGTGGCGTAATTTATGGTTCCTACGTTTTGCGCAACACCCAACGCATCACCAGAAGCATTCAGTCTGAAAATACGAATCAACCCAGCGTTATCCTCAAGATAACAGTTAGCAAATCCACCATAGCTAAAATCGTTTGATACGATTTGATTGCCACTGTTATATGGATGCGTTGTTGGCCTGCCAGAAGTGGTTGGGTTAATAGGATTCGAAAAATTGATAGTATACTTGGCAGAAGAATTCAACTGAACATCAAATTCTTTGCGCATACTAACAGACATATCCGAACTTAAAATGGACCGTTCGCTTGTATCTATCAGTCTTGACAATTCAGAATATCTAAAATACTTTGAGAATTTATTTAAACTGTTCTCACTATAATTTTTTACCGTAGTTTTAATAGTGTTTGTCAGATTTACTTCCGTCGCAACAGTTTTTTCTGGGTCGAATGTGGTACTGATGCTTAATGACAAGTAAATATACTCCGGATCGACAATCTCGGTGGCCACAGTCAATATTTTTTTAGGTCCAATGACAGCACGAGTGAGATCTAATTTTTCAGCTGGAGTCAAAACATTACCAATCGTGGGTTTGACTGCAATATAAACTTTACCGTATGCTGGCGGGTCATTATCCTCACCACCCCAAACGATTACGGACGATACATTAGATTGTTGTGATATCAAAGTCGCATAATCTTCTGCGGTGACAGCTCTGTTTTGTGATGCATATGCTTTCGGAGCATTAAATTTAATCGAGTCGACGGTTTCAGCATCCTGACCACCAAAAGAATATGATGACGCTGTAAATGTTGAAGAGTCTATGCCTGAAATAGAATCTTTTAACACGACATTCGATACACCATTTCCAGCTGCGCCTTTCGATACGATATATGTAAGGTAAATAATGTTACCGTCATCTAACGATTTTCCTAAGGCACCACTTCCAAAAACAACTTCAAATTTACCACCATCGATTTCTTTTAAATAATATATCAAAGATTCAGAATTTAATGCGGTTACTGTTGGTCCAAAAACAAAATTTCGAGTTGTTGAGTCTGAAGATGAATTCAACACACTCACTTGCAGCGTTGAAGTGTCTGCAGTTTTATTGTTGATAATAATTTTTTTAGTTTTATCTGTTGCATCAAAAGTATATTGTTCGGTTACATAAACACCTTCGACTAAAGATATATCTGATAGAGAATACACACCGTTAGTTGGCGACAAAGTTAACGATTCTTTGTTTGAAAAAACGTATGACCTGCCCTCGATGGTAGTATCAAATTTTGTTCCAAAAGGAATTGTTATAGAAGATGGTATACCCGTAGGCACTACAGTAAGTGTGCCGGGCAAAGTCGCGGATGTTGTAGACCTCGGCGTATAACCTAAAGAGTCTGCCAATGTAACAACCGAAGTTCTTTTCTGAGCTGTATTTAAAAATGTTTCGGAAGATGCCATATTAGTATAAAACATATTATAGTATGTGTTATACGACAGCAAATCTAATAGACTAGATAATCCCGACGAATCAAAATTATAATCTTGAAATTCCGATTGTGTTTTTAAATATGAAACAAGATTATTCCGAATCTCCGCATATTCAAGTCCATCAACTTTTAAATTTGTGTCGTTAGCCATTTTATACCTTGTTTATTACGGTAGATACCTGTTGTGGTTGTGAGAAACCTTTAACATAATATTCTATGATGATTTCTATACCATAGTCTTCCATATTGGTTTCGATGGAAATCAAATCTACTCTAGGTTCCCAAGTTCTAATTGCGTATGCAAGATCTTCTGTTAAGTTGTCTTCTGTCAGCGGGTCAGCTGGTTTAAACAAATACTCAAAAACCCGACTGCCGAAATTTGGATTATACGGCCGACTACCGATTGGCGTTCTGATTAAGTTCAACAACGCAAGTCGAACAGCCTTCTCGCCACTGGCAGGTTTAACGTCACCGGTATTGGGATTAGGTGTAAAATTCAACGGTAAATCTGAATATAATTCTGCCATATGATTATTTATATCTTATTTTAAGTGTTCTTTTGATCTTGAATTTCTTTTCTAAGTTCTTTAGTTACCTTTGCAATTTCCGACAAGGCCTTTCTCGCTCTTGTTGCAGAAACTTTAACACCCTTTTCAATAAACTTTTCTCGTTCGGTTGAATAAGTTTCAAATAAACTAACTAACATTTCATGATTACTCATAATATTTTCCTTTTATTTACAAAAAATTGCTTGACATTTCACCAATTTGTGTTATAAGTAGCTGTGTAGCCTTGTTTTAAAACCAAATATATTTCTATTTATAATAATTTGTTATGCCAATTGATCAATTAAAGATTTAATTTCTGACAATGTGACTACACTATCTTTATTTTTAAATACAATTTCATCAGCTTGCATTGTGATGTTTGAGTTTTTATTTTGTTCATACTGGTTAGTTATTACAATAGATGCCTTACTTCCGTTAGCGATGTTCAGATAAGTTGTTGGGCTTATAGGTTTTGTGGGAGAAATATCATCAGAATATATTTCTATTCCAACATTATCTTGTGGCATCGTTAAAGATACTTTTGGTTTACCACTAAGTCCACCATCAGGATCTAATTTAAATTTAACCTTACCTAAAATTTCCTGTAAATATGCATCCCTGTTAGAGTCGACTGAATTTGTTGGATTTTGATAAACTGATGGAAATGAAACTTCAGTCTCAACCGACCACTTTGCATTCGAAGTTCCCATATTAGAATTGATGTTGCCTGGAATGACACCCAAGACCATTGGTTCTTGCGCATCGGATCCGTCGAGAAAAAACCCAAGAACCCAATCACCAACATTGGGTCGACCGTAAGCCCCATGTACATTTGCAGCATTCAAACAAGCTGCCCAAGGGAGATTTTCGGTTTTAATTTCATCTAAATATGCAGCAGAATGGTATCCAAATATTCTTACTTTCACACGACCAAGAAGTGCTGGGTCGACATTCCACTCAACAACACCAATCCACCAAGTAAAATTTGGATTATCTGTAATCATTGTTGTTTGCCTTCATTATCCACCACCACCTATATTTATGTTGCTTAGATTAATTTTTATTCCACTCTTTCCAAATTTGGCAATACTATCCGCTATGGTTGAATTTATTCTAGTATCTATTGCAGAGATTTCTTCCGTTAATTTTCCATCATCTTCAGTAACTTTAACAGTTATTTCTGGTGTTTCCACAACAAGCGTTGATGTAGTTTCAGTTGTTGAGTCCATCGGCGCAGCATAATACTGGGATTCTGCCTGATCCAATCTTTTTTGGAGACCAGCGATTGTTGCCGAAGCTGGTACATATGATTTTGCGAAATCCTGCAATCCAGCTGTAAATCCGTCAGTCAATGATTGAATACCTGTCGTAACACCAGTTCTCAAATCTTCCAAACTTTGTTTTTGTTTATCGATTAAAGTAGCATATTCTTTTACATTTTTCTCTTGGGATTGTAGTCTAGTATTAATCGTATTTCCAAGGGCGCTTCTAGCCAACCGATTCTGTTCTTGAATAGAGTTAATACGGGATGCCCAAGCTTGTTCGCGTTCTTCTTGTTGTTTGGTAAATGTTGATCCAATCTGTTTAGCTTCTGCGAGCGCAATTGCCGCGGCCGCTTCTGCTTGTTCTTTAGCTGTGACTGCTGTATCCTGCAACTGTTTAGCTAACGCTGCTTCCGATCTGATTCTTGCTTGTTCTACAGTCAGAACAGATTGACTTATGTTTGTCAGGCCTGCTTCAAATGCAATTTGTTGAGCATTGATTTTATTCTCCGCAAAACTCAAAGCGTTATTATATGTACCTTCCAATTCTTTCCTGAGCGCAAATTCTGTCGCAGCTGCAGCCTCACGTTGAGCACTAAGTTCGTTTGATAATTTTCTTTCTGCTTCTTGTCTTGATTGTTCTTGAGTTTCTATCAAAGTTTGTTGATTTGTCGTGAATTTCGTAAGACCACCTACAATCGTAGAATTACTTAAAAGACTATCAATACTAAATGATCGAATGCTTTGTAAAACGCCAGGATCAATTTGTATTGTATAATCACTTGGCACCAACACGACGTTATTTTCAACTTGCGCCACAGCATTTGCTGTATACCCTTCTTCAGCTGTTCTAACCGGAAGTAAATCTGATGCACTGAGTTGATTCTGTGATTTCAACGGTTCTCTGACTGAGCCTCTTGCCAATTCCAAATCTTTAGAATATACATCGTTTGTGATTACGTGACGCACAGCCGTTACAAAATATTTCCCAGAGTATACATTATTTTCCGTAATCTCACTAGCGGATGTTTCAAATGTTTTTTCTGCATCACTTGGCAATTTGAGGTATGCGACATCTCCAGCACCCATTTGATTGACAGCACCATCCACACCAACGCGAACTCTCATTGCAGAAAGTGCAAAGGAACCAAACAAGTCCGCCTTGATCCAAGCCTTTTTGTTTTTCATTGGGTCATTAATAGCTGTAGTGACCATTCTTTCGCCTGGAATTTCTTCTGCGCCTTTGATTCGATCTGTAGAAAATTTACCAAATATATTGTTGTCACTTATTATATCATTCACATAAAAATCTTCAGGAGCATCTTTATAATTAAATACGTCAACCTCTAAGGACCGTCTTGCAATATTAACGTTTGTTACCTTAGATCGATAAAAACCATGATTCATATTAATCATATGATTGAAATTTTCTTCTGGGTTGACGTATTCGGCCCGCATAACGGTTTCTGCACCCTTATTTTCTATGTACCCCATCGCAGGTTTATACACAATGGTGTATATATTATCAGTATTACCACCAGAAACTTTTGGCGCCAGATTTCTTAAATTTTTCAAGCTTGCAAACGTATATCCAGTAGTCAATCTATCAAAAAATAAATAATAATCACCGTCAACACCACACCTTTTTGCTAGATATTGTATTGCCGAAAGTGGTGAGTAGCCTGGTGATATGAAAGTGCTGTCAATTTTCGGCAAATTTTTTGCAATATTAATACTTTTGCCAAGATCTTCAGTACAAATATCTGTTATGATATCACTCAGTGATGTATTGTTTCCGTATGATCGATATATTCTTTTTTTCTGAGAAACTACTGTGCCTTTTGATACAAACTCTAGAGTATATTTTATACTGTTGTTGGCTGCATAAACTCCGTTAGATATTGAATGTACAATTAAATCGTTACGATCAATTAAAATATCATAACCATTAGGTCTTAAAATTCTAATCGAAATACCTTCTCCGCCAGTTAACTGAAATTTTTCTAACCCCCCAACAAAGTCGTCAATTTCTATAAAACCAGTAATAGAAGGGTTAAAAATATCTTCATATATAACCATCTGCGTCATGACATCCGTCACGCTCACGACCGTACCGTCGCGCAGTGTTAACGTTATTGAATCTATTGTGTAAGACCCAGCGATATGTTTGTCTAACTCAGGCTCTTGTCTTGAACTCTGTGTCCCCAAATTAGGAAACTTGTGTGCTGTCATTTAAAAATTCTCTGTGGAATATAATGATTCTTGAATGGCAACTTCGATTCTTTTAACCAAATTTGGTTGTAAAATTTTAATATTTCGTTTTTCTTCATTCAATCTAGACTCATACTCATAATCGGTTTCACTATATTTTTCACTATCAATCAATGATTCGTAAGTAGATTGACTTGTGATAAATCCATCACCAGTGTAGTAGAAACGAACTTGACTTCTTGCAGCCGTAACCGATCCATATTTTTCTATAATATATTTTTTAAATGTTTCAGAATCTTTCGGCCATTCGTCGTACAAATTGTGGATGTTATTGGATAACAATAATATATAGGCATAGGACGGCCGACCATACAATCTGTTGGCTATCCCTTCAGGCCTTTCACCCTCTTGAATTAAATAATTTCTTGCGCCAGCGCCACCCACCCGAAAAATATAATCATTAATTTTAGTTCTAGTTGTGATATCGATCGAGGATAAAGAATGATGCTCATCGATTTTATAATCTACTTTATTGTAATATCTAAACATTAGATAAGATATCCTTGTAGTTGAGCGTCACTTTTAGCATCACCCAAAGTTCTTGGGAGAATTTCAATCAAACTCAATGTCAAGTTTGTTTCTGTTGGGTAATTATCTTCCGTAAAAAAAGTCATTTTTTGACCACCATAATCGGACTGTACTGTTTCAATAACACACGGTTTACTTCTAAAAAGTATTTGCCACCCGTCTCGACCTCTACCGTAACTTGACTGACGCCGGCCGGTCTCGGGACTTTTTTTCACCATTATGGTGAATTGAATTAAATTCGGATACCCAAATGTAAGGTTGACGCCAGTTAAAGACTCGTCAACATCACTTATTGAAGCGGCCGATGCCAATTTAAGTGCAGTTACAGCTCTCCTTGACTGCACGGCGTCAAAACGGTTTCTCGGTTTCATATTAAAAGGTAACTGATAACGCCTAAATGTAGGACCCTTATACAATTGTTGTTGCATAGGATTGACTGTGTTTTTGGAAAGAAATTCGAATTGGCTTAAATTATTTAATCCAGCAGATCCCAAAAACCCCAAAAGGTTCTGCCCACTTTTATTAATGGTATACTCTAATGCTTGTGCAGCCGAAAGTCCCGCTGTTTCCGTGGCGCCAAGTATGTCATTAGCTATTTGAAAACCTGAAGTAGATCCTGCACCGAATATTGGTCCATCTTGTTGATAGTTGTTAATATTAGATAAGTTTAACTGATTGGGGGCTTTCAAATATAAAAAAGGTGCCTCAGAAACTCTAGCTCCATCTGCATTTAGTATTGCCATTTTAACATATGGTGTCACATGATCATCGTTACCACTATCCAATTTGTCGGGAAAACGAATTTCGCCGCTGCCGACATCAGCATAACGTTCATTTGGATCATTCGCTGTGGGCCAAGTGCTTTCATTACTTGCATAAGTCTGGTGGCCTTCGTTTCCAGCTAATTGGTATATTGTCTTTCCCATAGAAAGTTCCTAAATAAATACTATCTTGTTCTCTATTTATAATTAAAATATGTCATATCGCGGATACAAAGGAAAATTTAAACCAAAAAATTTTGGTAAGTATTGGGGCGATCCAACTAAGATAACCTACAGAAGTCTGCTCGAAAGAAGGTTTATGTGTTTTTGTGATGACAGCCCTGCTATAATTAAATGGAATTCCGAAGAGGTTATTATACCATATTTATCGCCAATTGACAACCGGTATCACAGATATTATGTAGATTTTCTCATCAAAACCAAGACCAAGACTGGACAAATCAAAACAACATTGATAGAGGTTAAACCACACTCCCAAACATCTCCGCCAGTAAAAAAATCGGGGTCAAAAAAACCCACGAGGACATATATTAAAGAAGCTATGACTTGGGGTGTCAACGAAGCAAAATGGAAAGCAGCAACAGAATTTTGTTTAGATCGCAAGTGGCAGTTTAAAATAATTACAGAAAAAGACTTAACTCCATAATCTGAATGTATAAATAGAGTATATGTTAATATTTAAAGAACTAATTTATAACGGCGTTCGGTCGGGTGAAATTCCCGCCAGAACAAAATCGTCTAGAGAATGGTACAGAGAAACTGCTCGTCAGTCCTTTAGTGAAATTCAACCAGGCGAAAGTAGTGATAAATTCAGGCCGGGAAATGTTGTAAAACAATTTTCGGAAAAAAGACGTGTTGCTAGACCAGAACTTGGAATGATGTATTCGTTTAAATATGATCCAAAATTTAAAAAGACTTTGCCGTATTACGATACATTTCCGTTGATATTTCCGGTGGAACAATACAACGACGGTATACTTGGAATTAATTTTCACTATTTACCATTAGCTGGTCGGGCCAAACTTATGGACGCACTATATACAGTGTCTTCAGATAAAAGGTATAACGAGAGGACTAAAATATTGGCAACGTATGATATTTTAAAAGGTGCATCAAAGTTTTCTGGGTTTCAACCAACACTAAAACGATATTTGTATGAACATGTGAAAACACCGTTTTTAGAAATTACAGCGGCAGAATGGGATATCGCGTTATTCTTGCCGATGGAAAGATTTAAAAAAGCACAAGCCTCTGAGGTGTGGGCAGACGCAGCTAAAAAATCAAAAAGGAAAGGTCGATAATGTCGTTTAAACTTGATGATTTTAAAAACGCTCTTAGAGGTGGTATCGCTAGGCCAAATTTATTTGCGGTTGAAATTGGTGTACCATCATTAATTAGGGGAAGATGGATCAATATGCAATATGCTGAACAGGCCGCCAATTTCGCTCCAGATGCTGATTTGGGTGTTCTTTTAGCCGCAGGGTCATATTATTCTGATAATCCTGTTGGTAATTGGTTTGTGAAAACCTTAACCGACGCCTCGCAAAATCGAACTTCGAAAGATATGCCGTTTATTATAGAAGCGGCAGAATTTCCCGGCAGAACTATCGCTGCAGTAGAAGACAACTATTCTGGTCCACCAATTTCAATGCCGAATGATATGACATATAATGATATTACTCTTACATTTTTGGCTGCAGCCGGAATGAGACAAAGATCATTTTTTGATGTTTGGATGGAGGGAATGGTTGTGCCGGGCACATACTATGCATTCAACAAAAGTGTACCCTCATCAGGCCGAGCAGGAACCGTTGCATACTATGATGATTGTATAACTGACGTTAAAATTCATCAACTGAGTGATACCGGCCAGATAATCGCAACAACATACCTAAATAATGCATATCCCACATCAATGAGTTCTATGAATTTGAGTTGGGAAGAACGTGACACATATCAAAGATTTACCGTAACGTTTAATTATCGTTATCACAATGTTAATTATGCATCACGCGACTCAAAATTTTGAATAAATTATTAATACACTAGGAGTATATACTATGGCTTTACCTAAAATTAAAACACCGTTACACGAACTAACTCTACCATCATCTGGTCAGACTGTGCAATATCGGCCGTTTCTTGTCAAGGAACAAAAGATTTTATTGATGGCACTTGAGAGTAGTGAACAATCGGAAATGTTACGTGCAATTAAACAGATTATTATTAATTGTACTGTTGATGAACTGGACGTAGAAACATTACCTATGTTCGATCTTGAATACGTATTTTTAAAACTACGAGCAAAATCGGTCGGAGAAATTGTAGATTTGAAATTATCACACCTCGGAGGTAAAAATTCGGAAGGTGAAGAGTGTGGCCACAGATTTGACTATTCCTTAGATTTAATGCAGATCGAAATTTTCAGAGAAGAAGGCCACGAACAAAAAATCATATTGGACGAGGAAAGTGGAATTGGTGTTATGTTGAAATACCCGACGCTTAATATGGCTGATAAGATCGAACAGGCTGCCAGTCAGTCTCAGGTCGAAACGATCACTGATATGGTTGTTACTTGTGTTGATGTTATTTTTGATGCAGAAGAAGTATACCCATCTAGTGAATCTACACCGGACGAGATTTCAGAATTTTTGAACGAACTTTCACAGGAACAGTTTGAAAAAATTACGAGTTTTTTCAGCAGTATGCCTAAATTGAAAAAAGAAATCGAATGGACATGTCCCAAGTGTGGGAAAGATGAAACATCGGTGTTGGAGGGAATGGCAAATTTTTTCGGATAAGCTTGTCTCACGACAACCTTTTGAATTATTATAAATCAAACTTTGCAATGATGCAACATCATAAATATAGTTTGACGGAATTGGACAATATGATGCCATTTGAAAGGGAGATATACATAGCCCTTTTGACTGAATATGTGAAAAAAGAGAACGATCGAATAGAAGAACAGAACAGGAAATCAGCGTCACGAAGACGTTAACCAAAGAGTAGAAATAAATGGCATCAAATCTACAGAGATTAGGCGGATACATTGGCGGAAAAGTCACTGGCGCCGCTGCCAGTGCAAAAGATAGTTTAATTGCAGGCGCCAAGGCGTCTGTATATGAAGCTAATCCGGCTATGTTTGGAGGTATTGAATCTGGTATTCGTTCTTTGCAAGAATCGTTCAAAAAAGGCAATTCTGATGATGAAAAAAGGGCTCGTGAAGAACAAGCAAGAAATAAACGGTCTCGGGGTGTTGTTGAAAATAATGCTAGAGAACAGGCATATAAAGACAAGTTAGATTCAGATCGACTTGTGTCGATGGACAGTACACTCAAAAAAATTCTTAAAGCATTAACTAAAAAGGACGACGAACAAGACTTTGGTATTTTGGGAAAACTAGCAGAAGCAATTGGTTCTTTGATTGCGTTTCTTGCTAAATGGAAATTACTTACCAAACTGATTACACCTGATTGGTTGAAAAAAGGAATAAAAACTCCAAAACCCAGTTGGCTTGATAAATTTAAAGGATTTAAATTTGCTGCTCCAAAATGGTTAGATAATTTTAAAAACTTTTTTAAAAACTTCAAATTTCCAAAGTTTGTCGCTCCAAAATGGTTTGACAGTTTTAAAAACTTCAAATTTCCAAAGTTTCCGCGGCCGGTCTGGATCGACGATTTAGCGAAACTGATGAATACTCGAATTGGTTCCGCTGCCGGCAATACGAAGTTGCCGACGGCTCGGTTGCCAGGCTCTAAGATACCCAAGTTGCCGGATGCAATAAAACCCCCAGTATTTGCGCCAGGCGGGGCCCTAGCGGCGGCCGCGGAAGGTGCCACCGCTAAAACTGCCACCGCTATGACGAAAATTATGAGTTCTATGAAGGCGTTTTTTAAAACGCTAGTTCCTGTCACAGCTATGTTCAAGTCTTTATTTCCGGAAGTTGGGGTGTTGTTAAAATCTGGTTCCAAAATGTTAAAAGTTGTGCCCGTTTTGGGTGCCATTGTTGCGGCGATTGAAGGCCTTTTTCTTGCGTTTAATACAAAAAAACTTCAAGGCATTCTAGATAAAGAAG
>Ga0115570_10003118_pt1 | contig 12421 bp, 14 predicted proteins | sample COGITO_mtgs_1205_3_FD_87294 | JGI IMG/M metagenome (GOLD analysis project Ga0115570, IMG submission 87294) | Pelagic marine microbial communities from North Sea - COGITO_mtgs_120524 | ecosystem: Environmental > Aquatic > Marine > Epipelagic | place: Germany:Helgoland, sampling site Kabeltonne... | reverse complement strand
TTTTCTCCGTAGTAAGATTTGCTTTTATTTGTTGCTGGTGATTTCATAGTTTTGTAGTTTATTTAGTTGGTTTATAATTGGCTTCTTAAGTCTAACTCTGCTTGTATTATTTTGTGCTCCTTCATAATTTCTACTCTAAAGTTTGTCCAATTGCTACCAAGTTGTCCGTTAAACATATTTACTAATAACTCTTGTCTTTTGATTAACTTTTCGTTTGTTTCTAATTGAATGTGTTTGAAGATAGTCATAATTTCTAGTTTTAAAGTTTAGTTGTTTTGTTTTTATTGATATGTAAATATACGCAAACATCGCGAAAGAAAAAAATATTTTCACAAAAAAAGTGCAAAAAAAAAGAGCCTTATTTCTAAAGCCCTTTATCTACAATACTTGTAGCTATATAAAAAAGTGTGTGAGTCTTGCTACCTGACCGAAGTCTGATGAATGTACGAATGCTTCTACAGCAGTAGGAGTACCAACGTAGCCTTTTCTAGCGTGCCATGAGTCTGCAGCACTAGGAGATCTTAAGTATTCTACTGTTACGCCAATAAAGTCCTTAGCGTCTCTCCATTTGTATTTGATCTTATGGTGTAAGTGATGTAAGTACCAGTATCTATATTTAGCTCTACCCCATTCTTCTGGTTTTTCTTGTGCCATAATCAAAGGTAGGTTATCCATTTTAGCACCATCTCCGTGTTCCAATCCTATAAGATTGTTACCATATTCATAATACTTACGATGACGTGCTGAAGCATCTACAGTTACTGACTTGTCTTTTCTGAACCAAGCCTTTAGTGCTTGTGCCAAGTGAAAGCCACTTTGGTAATCATGGTTACTCATAGAATGCACGCAATCTACTGGTGCAATTTCCCTTAATCTTTCTACGCATCTAACATATAACTCCAACGCTATTTCAAAATGTTCCCACCACATCCCGTCTACGTCCTGCTGAGTACCTTTAGTAGTTTTATTATAAACATTATCTACGTGTAGTACATCGTTACCAATACAGAACAATATTCTTTCAACATTAAAGCCTTTAGCTTTTTCTATCAAACCTTCGATACCTTCAACTACTCTAGATACTGCTATCATTCGATCGTATTGCTCTCCAGTTTCGTCAACAGCACAATATTTACCAATATGAATGTCAGCAGGGTTTATAACGAGAAGATGTCCTGTTTTGCTGTAATTACTATAGTTAACTCTATCGTACTTAGGAGCTCTTTTCTCAAGAAACTCTTTAAGCTTGCCAACTACGTAATCACTATTTAGCTTGTCATTGTCTTTAGTAACAATAGAGAACCTATATTCTCCATTAGCTGCTTGCCAATGCTTTACACTTACAACGTCATCTTTGTGAATACCCCTTTCTGATAGATGAGCATCTAAAAGAGTATTGTCGTTTATGTTGTCTATGGTTTTTGCTCGATATTGTTCAATGAGCTCTACCTCCTCGTCTTTGAGTCGATATCTATTGTCCTTCATAATTTAGCTTTTAGTTTAACTTCAACTAAAATAAAAAAAATTAACTTTATAGACTTGGTATTGTTTATAAATGCTACTTTTTCTCAAATACAGAGAAGCATAATGGTAATACAGCTATAAAAGCTAAGATCAAAGAATTAGTGGTAATGCCGTTGACTTCCATGTCTATCACACAAGCCATAGCTAGCACACCAGAAACGGTGCGTCTGCTACTCCACTTTCCTTTGTGATCTTTAAATAGTTGTGGAATTATTGGCAAGATCCCTTTTGTCAAAAAGGCCTTAATCATTTACTTTATTTTTTTTGTCCTTAATAAAGTAGTTAACGAAGTCATCTAAGTAACCAAAGATCTTGTTGTCTTTTTCAGTAGGAGTTACGTTAGCTAGTACTTTAAAAAATGCCATTGCTCCGATTAGCAATTCAGCCCAGTTTGATTTCAAAATCTCAATCATAATAAGTATTTATTTCAATGAATATAAATGGTAAGTACAAAGCGTGTTTGTAACCGTTCTCGTATTTACCTGACCATAAGCCAACTAGAACGCCAGTGTAGTAGCCAAATCCTAAATCCCAACCTGTCATATTAGTAAGTCCAAATTACACAATCAGCAAGCTCTTCATCTACGTCAGCGTGGACAAAAGTACTTGCAATTCCTATTCTTGTAAAGCCTGCGTCGATCAAGCCTTGTACTATCTTAAATCTATGATAACTGTTTTCACAGTGTATATCTACAGCGTTGCCTCTTAAATGAGCTGACTTTTTAGATCCTCCTACCCTGTCATTTGTCTCCTTATCTCTATATGAAGAGGTAATAAAGAAAGAAACTTCAGCAATACCTCTAGCTAAATCTAGTTTCTTTATTAGTTCAGGGTTCATAAGATCAAAGCACTGAACGTCATTGCATTTAAACTCACTTTTAGAGAAGTACTTCATTTAATTAATCTTTGCACATTGTATACTAACGCCGTAACCAAGACTAACGTCGTCAATATTGCATCAAAGTCTGCAAAGGTAACACCTATGGCAGCAGCATTAATGCTATTTAGTTCTATCAAGTCGCTTTTCATCCTTTAGTTTTCTTAAATACACCTTTAGCTTTTTTATGTTATGTAGCTTTGGTCTGTATTTCATATTTTTATACCTGTAAAGTAAGCATTTTTTATTGGTTCAATCTCATCATCATTATTCGTTGTGTATTCTGGGAAAAGTGATGAATTATAACACAAGTACTCTACAATTCTTTGTCCGTAAAACTCTGCAGTATCTCTTTCTTTTTGCACTAAGTAATTTACATCTTCTCGGCTTGCCGCGTTACCATTTTCACTATTTTTTTGGGTAATGCTACCGTTCTTTATTTGGTATGATATAAATGGTAATGCTTCAACTAAAGCGTAATGCACCAGGCAGTCCTGAACGTAATCGTCGACAAGTGTTTTATATACACCATCAAGATCACGATCGTTTATATCGGTACTTATTTTGTTGTACAAACGAGTTCCAAGAATCATTTGCAAATGTTTATCTTGAGCTATCTTTAAAAAAGGTAACAAAAATGCAGTATCAACGTTGTAATTGATAGCTGTGCAATTTTTTAATTTATCTTCGTTTACAAATAATGCTGCCATTGTTTATTAATTTAGTCGTCCTTTACTAGGTGTATCAATCATTGCTTTAGCCTCTTGACCTTTTTGCTTAACGTAAGGATTGTTACCTACGCGTTTGTCGTTTTCTAAGCCTTCGTTAGGTAAGAACCTTCCTTTATTATTCTTTTTTCTAAAGTATATTCTTCTAAGCCAACCATGGTAGCAATTAACCCCTCCTTTGTATTTGAATAGATTATAGGTATTTTTTCCTTTTGGAGCAAATTCTGAGTTTATGCCGTCTTTACCCATTTTGATAATATCCTCATACCGGTACTCTATTCCGCTTGATGATAATTCTATCATTCTACTACAGAAACGTCTTGAGGATGATTTAGACTCTTTTCTAGAAGTCTTAGAATAAACATATCTTACCTTATATAAACCAGTGTCTCCCCATCTAGACTTTTCATCTGGATTAGCATCTGATTTTGTAGGATTAGCGAATTGGTGAAAACCATCCTTAGTAGTATCAACCTCTTCTTCACTTATTAATTCCCATTCATCATTATCGTTTTCTTCTCCAACTAATTCTAAGTAGTCTAACAGATCATCGCCTTGATCATCTGATAAAAAAGGTCTTTCGTCTTTAAAGTTAGAAGAACATTCACATTTACCTTTTTTCTTTTTACAACCAGGCTTGCATTTATAAAAGTCTTCTTCTACATTCTTTATTTCTTCTACCTTTCTTTTTGACCAAGTAAATCCAGCATCTCCACCCCAAAGTAGCCAAGCTATTTTACCAGCACTTGGGTATCCATCGTCTCCTACTTTGTAGCCTTGTCCTCCTTTAGTAGATTTCTCATGTCTGCTAAAAAATGAGTACATTCTTTTGATAGTACTTAAGCTTAAATTTTTACCGTTAGATATATCTCTAGCTCTAGCAACTCCAACAGCAGTACCTCCTCTACCAAACTCTCTTCTTAGTTCCAGTCCTCTCTTAGCCTCAGAGATCATTCCACTAGTTGGCTTAGTATCTATGTCTTTTAAGTCTTTGAATTCACTAAACTCACTGTATTGATCAATCCCAGTCTCTATCTCTTTCTCATCAGCATCAAGACCTTCGGTTTCTATAAATTCTATTGGTTGTAAAGTCTTAAAGTATGTGTTTAAAATAATACCGTTAACAAGCAGCACTTCGTTTATAGCATCAAGTATCATATTTTGATATGGCCGTATAACTGTGTTGTCCCATAATTGAGAAGCAGTCTTTATTTCGTCAGCGTTGTTTCCTAAACCTGTGCTGTCTTTTATACCAAACAAAATAGGACTAGTTACTTTGTGACCTATTAAGATCTTACGTGTAGCCTCTTCGCTTAAAAACTTGTATTGTTCACTAGCTTCTGATATTGGTAAACTATCAATAGTAGTTGCGTTTGTAGTATCATCGTTAAATGATATAAGCCACTTTTTACCTTTAGTACCTTGAAGCTTTTGCATCACTTTATTCTCGATATGATTTTGCTCATCTTCAGTTGGTTGACCATTGTTGAAGTTGATCATCATCGTAGGAGCGAAGCCATTTTGAATATTAGATAAATGGTATGTACCAATTTCTTCGTCTATCTCTGCCCATTGCAAACATCCAGCGTAATCAACAGGTGAAAAGTAAAAGTAACCTGAAGCATAAGGTTTTATAACCAATACTTGCGATGTATCTCCTTTTTCACCAGTAAACGTTTCGATGCGTTTAGGTGCATATCTTTCTTTTCTATATTGACTCCAATCATCGGAGTAGTAGTATGCCTGGATTTCACCTTCTATAGATTTCTCAGGCCTTAAGTTTTGCATAGGTATATGCTTTGCCTTAAGTATTTGAGTTCTACCTTTATTCCAAACAATGTTAAACGCACCTTGACCTAATAACTTAAGATCATGAGATACACGCTTTAAATCGTTTGGTTTAAATATAGTCTTCATCTTAGCGTGATCTAAAGGCTTTTTGTTTTCGTCAGTACACGATAAACCTTCACCATATATTTGATCACTAACAGAAGATATAATTGCGTTGTTCACAGCACTACCATTGTATCTGTCAATCAAATACTCAAAGTAGTTATTGTCATCACCGTAAGATACCCACTCCTTAGAGTTAGACTCTTTTGCTTTTGGTGATTTCTCAGCCGCTAAATTTATTATTCTTAAGCTCATATTTTTAAGTATACTTCGTTTGTTGAATCTGCGTCTTTTTGTTTTACGTATTCAGGTTGACCTATTCCCTGTACAAATAATTTACCTTCTTCTCTTAAACCAAGAATAGAGTCATCGTAAATATCTGTGTTATTTTTGCTTGTTTGCTCGTATATTTTGTACTTATAAAAAGCGTTATCATCAAAAGCAAACATAGGTGTTGAGCCTGTTCGGAAAGTTGCACTAGCTACAAGTGTAGCTGTTAGGTCATAAGTTGTTCCTTTAAACCTAGCCCCATAAGCGTAAATAGCATCTCCTTTTTGTGGGTCACGTGCAGTACTTGTATTGTCCCAAAATATTAATGGCTCAAAACCTAAAACCAAAGAGCCAGTAACACCTATATCAGTATAAGTATCTACAAATTGCCATTGATCAGTGTATATAAATATAGTCTCTTGAGGGTATTGCACAGAAGTACCAGAGTAAAACCTTAATCTTCCTCTACTTCCTATTGTGTTACCTTCTCCTTTTACCCACATTCCAAACCTCCATTCCCCAGTACCTGGAACGTTCGTTATTGTTTGCGTTATAAGATTAAAATTAGAAACACCATCGTAAGTTATTCTGTCAGCTATTTTAAATCCATTGTTTGATAAAGCTACGTTGTTACTTATATCAAGGTTGCTTATGTTTTCCCAACTAAAAAAATCGTTAGGATAGTCTATTAAATTATCGTTGTAAGAGTTGTGTAAGTTACCGAATGTAGAGCTAGATAATTCATATCTAGTTTTCATACTTCTATTAAAAGGAGCTGCGTTTTCTTGTCTATCTGAAGCTAAAAAGTCAGGAAAGTCATAATCAAATTTAATATCATCACCATTTAAAGTGTAGTCCCATAGTTGAAAGTCTTTAAGTTCACCAAATAAACTTCTTCCTGATACAGCTAAATTGGTTCCTAAAAAGTACCTATCAAAGTTAGACCAATACAAAGTAAAATTGATAGATGTATTACCAATGTGTTTACCATCTATATAGCATTTAATCTTACTAGCAGTGCTACCATTATTCTTTTGAGTTAACACTAATCTGTGCCAATTACCATCATCAACTTTAACACTATCAAATACGTGAACCTTATTAAAGTATTGATTTACTTCTATATAACCATCAGCGTTAATGGTACAAATAAACTCAGACGGAGTTGTCAATTGTCTAAAGTATATCAACGTTTTTATGTCACTGTTTCCAGTGTTGTACTTATGTTTAAACCATAAACACATACTCCAATTATCACCAGTTGTTAGTAAGTAAGGAAGGTGATCCATATACACAGCACCAGAAGAAGAGAAATTTGTGTAAGTAACTTCATCTAAACTACAAGCTACTGATCTATTTGTAACAGCTCCTTTAGTGATTACCTTAGCAACTTTTCTTTTTGTTTGCTCGTTTTCAACCTCCATTAGGTAGTAATTGCTATTAGCATCATTACTAACTGAAGTTAGGCTAGGGTATATTGTCTTTGATGTCTCAGATTGTACCTTAATCATCTTTGTTGATTTGATATATTAATAAATAGAGAATAGTACAAGTTGTTTTAGAAGCATAAAAAAAGCACCCTTTCGAGTGCCTTAATTATATATTGATAACATTATTAAATTATCATGAACCGTCGTCGATAGTAGGTTGATTAGCTGCCGTTGTAAGGCCTTCAAATATAGTTTCTCCTGCTACATCAGCTGCAACAACTCCTATAGCTGCTCCACTCTCTCTACCAGTGAAAGTTAAATTGTAACCACTCATGTCTCCAAAAGCTTGACCTCTAGCGACATTACCCGCTGTTACTGTCATACCATTGTACGCTCCAGCTAAAGTTAATGCTCCGTGTCCCGTTGTAACGTTGATGTTATTATCTTCAACAAATACTTGAAATCTTCCTTGTACTAATTCTTTTAATGCTTTTAAAGCCGTAATTGATAGATTAGGCAGAGACAACGTCAAAGCTTGCTCATAAAACACAGTTCCATTTTCTTCAGATACAGTAACTGTTTCGTCAAAATTTGATCCCTGTGGATTTAAAGCGTATTGATATGCTGTACTTGCTGCTCCTAAATCTGTCAACTCGCCATTACTTCCGACAGTGTAGGCTCCTGCATCTCCGTTATTAATGAAGTACACATTACGTATACCACCAATAGCAGTTCTGCATTCTAACCCTCGACCATCTGTTAATAAACAAGCCATATATTTATAGAGTTTAAAAAGTAGGAGGTGTTACCCTCCCACTAAATTATTAATTATGCAGAGTAAAGTGCAATATCTTCAGATACAGCGTAACCAACTCCAGCGTTGTATTTCATAACCATTCTAACATTGTCAGAACCATCAGTAGTAGTCATATCGATTACTTTAACTTCAGTCAAGTCAGAAAGTAAATCGGTTGCGAAGAACAAGTTAGACTTACGAGCAGCTACCATTTTGTTTGCAGCCATTCCTGGACACCATACTAAAGGAATACCTTCGAAGTTTGGTGCAGTAACTCCAGCGTGATATTGGTCCATGTAACCAAGAGCAGCTTGTTTAGCAATGTAGAATTTAAATGCAGCAGTTCCTAAGTAGATATTAAGATCTTCTTTTCCATAAACAGAGTTTGGAATAGCGTCTCTTAATTCTCCTAGCTTAGTTACAATGTTACCAGCAGTTAAAGCAGCAGGTGTAGGTACGTCAACTACATCAGTATCAGCGATGAACTGAGTAACAAAACCGTCAAACTGACCGTTAGTAGCAGTGCTACCTTGCCAAATAGAAGTTTCAACATCTGCTCCTACTACAGCTCCAGCATGAGAGATTAAGTACTCTGTAAAGTTACCAGGGAAAGTTCCATCTACACCTGCTCTCATTTGAGCTCCTGCATAAGTAGAAAACCACTCTTTCTTACAAAGTTCTTTGTGAAGTTGGAATCTTTCTGGTGTGATAGACTTTTCGTCATAAGTAACCGCAGATCCGTCATCGAACGCACATGTTGCATCTTTTACAGATCCAGCTGCGAAGTCCAAAGCCTTCAAGTTAATTTTAAATGAAACGTTAGGTAGAATAGTTACATTCTCTTTCCCTAAAGTTTCTCCGCTTAATAGCGATGCAGAGATAAAGCCAGCAGCTTCGTCTCCAGCGTAAACAGTTGTTCCAATTGTTTGTGCCATAATTATTTATTTTTATGAATTAAGTATTGTACTCTTTGTTGAGCTGTCAGTTTAGACAAATCAACGTTTTGATTTACTTGTTTAAAGTTGCCTTCTGGATTTGGCTTAATCTCTTCAGCTACTTTTTCAAACTCTTCTACCTTAGCTTCGTTTTCTTCAGCTTCAGTTTTAACAGCTTCAAAGTTTTCAGATAAACCGTTTACCTTAGACTTAATATCTTCAAATTCTTGTACTAAATTCTCTAGTACTCCGATAGCCTGAACAAGTGCTTCTTTAGAACCATCTCCTTCAGTTTCTGTCATTTCTTCAACAACAGACTGTTCTTCTACCTCTTCTTCAACTTCTTCTTCAGCAGCTTTAATTTCAGCGATAACGCCTTCTTCTTCGACTACTAACAAAGAACCATCAGCCATAGCGTACTCGCCAACTGGTAGAGGTTGCTTCTCTTCTTCAACAACAATAAAAACCGATTGACCAGCTTCAAAAGAGTCTGCACTAACTACAGTGCCATCTTCTAAAGCAGCATCTTCGAACTTCAATTGTTCTTGAGCTTCTTGGAGTTCTTGTGGAGTAGCAGTGTCTTCTACTTCCATGCCAAGTAAGACTTTGATTTTGTTTAGTGTTTCCATGTGATAAATTTATATTTTTAAATAGTTTAAATGCTAAAGTGTTTTATTTTGGTCTTCTAGAATTATAGCCTTTATTCTGTCTAATAACTCTAATTCACTCATCTTAGTTTGCTTCTCATCAAAGTAACCTTCAATGGAGAATCCTTTAACTACACCTTCTTTAATATAGTTTTGCCAAACCTCTTCATTCTCTATTTTCATGCAAGCTACCCAGGTCCCTTCAGGGTACTCTAATCCGTGAAGTTGAGTCTTATCAATCTTGCTATCTTCAACTATCCAGGTTTCAACCGTTGTTATTCCATTAACCACTCTTTGATGATCTAATGTAGCATTCTTATGTTTCGATTGTAACATATACAGCTCGCTAACTCTTCTAACAGTATCTTTAGAGAAAAAGCAGTTGTACTCCTTTCCTTCTTCATCTAACCTAGGTATTTGTATATCTGGTATCATCACAGCTCCCATGACGATGCGTTTATCGTTGTCTATGGTTGCAAATTGATTTGGTTGTTTACCATCTTTAGAAAAGTACTTAAAGTTCTCCTCAATAGCTGGATGCTCTACCAAGCTAATAGCAAAGACTCCACAGTCTTCACTTTCTTCATCTAACGTAAATTCTACTACCTTCATATTATAATGTGCTTTGTTTATTTAAGTATGATTGTGCTTCTTGACTATCTGTAACTTCTTGACTTATAACGTAAGCTTTTATAGGTTGAGTATTACTATTGTCTATGCTACCTACGACATCATCTAAATTAGTTTCTTTAGGAATATTAGATGCTACACCCGTGGCAATGCTAGGAACACTGGTTGTTGGTGCAGATCCTCCACTACTTCCTCCGCCTACCTTAGTACTCATAATGCTTTTCACACTTGATATACCTGATGCTAATACAGCAGCGGCTTGAATAAAGTTAATTGGTGGTGGTGCAGCACTTAATGCTCTAGTAACTCCGACTTGTGTGTTGATTAAAGCTTCACCTACTGCTAATGCTTTATTGTCGCCAGCTAATTTACCTAGTGCTCCAGCTAATTTACCGTAAGCTTCCATCTCAGCTAGAACTTGCTCTTGAGTTATCTTCTTTTTTCGTTTAGCAAACTCTTTGTCTATAGCTTCAGTATCACTACCACTCTTTTTAGCTAACCTTAATTTGTCTTGATACCATTGATCAAGTTCAACTAACTCTAATTCTCTTTGAGTTTTTCCTACAGTTGCTAACTCATTAGTAGCATCTAATTCTTCTCTAAGTAAAGCATTATTGTTTGTTAACTGTTCTGACCTTTGGCCTGTTATCCTTTCATTAATATCTACTAATTCTGTTTCTGCTAGTATTAAAGCTTGTTTTAGCTCTACGTTTTCACTATTAAGATCAGACTCTATTTGTGCTAAGTCAACTTTCTTTTGAGCTAAACTTAGTTCCTCTTCTAGTTGCCTGTCTAGAATTAATCCTAATTGTTTGTTGGCTTCTATTCTATCAGCGAAAGATGCACTCTCATCATCCCTTATTTGTCTCTGAAGTTCTGCTTGTGTTTGATATGTTAACATCAACTTTTGTTGACCAGCTTCTAGTAGTGCTACTTCATTTTTAAGTTGTGTAAGATCTGATCCTGTTTCTATAGCATCTTTAGTTGTCTTAATAAAATTCTCAGTAGCCTCAGCTACTTTTGTAGTTACATCGTTGTAAACATCAGTTACGTCTTCACTAAAATCTTGGAAATCACCCTTTATTTCATTTAGACCTTCTTTGATCATATCAGTGTCAAAAGTAAATACTCCAGTCAATAAAGTACCAACACCACTAAATTTATCAGTTATATAGGTTCTAAATTCTTCGAACTTTTCACCTAGCTTAGCTAAAGTTTTTTGTGGTTGTTGAAAAGCGTTGAATATACTTTCACCAAAACCAACAACAAGGTCACCAACCTCTCTAAATATGATCCCTAAAGCAGTAGTTGCAGTGCTTAAGGTATCTATTACAGCTTGATTTTGCCCTATAATGTTCTTAAGAAAGTTAAAAGCTTCGATTACAAGTCCAATACCTGCAGCTTTCAATGCTAAACCTAAACCTTTAAATCCTTTTGCGAGAAGTTTAGTTGATTTAGCAGCTGCTTTATTCGATTTAGCAATACCTTCTAGCTTTTCGTTTACAGCGTTTAGCTCCTCTATTGCTTTATCTACCTTAGCCTCTAATGGTATGATTACTGTTTCAGCCATATTTCTATCTTAAATTGTTTCCACGCTTCTTTAATCGTCTTTGGGTATGAGCATATACCGAATGCTATTAAGTTATCCCTAGTGGGCTTTATTTTACCCTCAGCTAATGCCTTTACTACTGTATTTATCATAAATAGATATTGTATGCTTTTGTTATTTGTTTTTAAGGTCTTTTATCTCAGCTTTCAATGTTTTTATTTCAGCATGTAGCTCCTTTACTGAGTTTATTAAAGCAAAAGTTAAAGCGTGAGAATCAAAGTTGTACAACTCTGTTTCTTCCTTATCTTCTTCATTTAACTTAGCGTTGTAAGTGCTAATTGTTTCAGGGAATACATCTTTAACATCTTGAGCAATAATACCTATATTACCTTTTATTGAAGAATCAAATCCTGCTTTACCGTTGTAATCGTAAGTCTTAGGTTCTAATTGAACTATCTCACTTAATCCTTTAGTGTATTCTTGTATATTCTCTTTAATTCTTACATCTGAAGATATGGTCCAAGTATTAGTGGAGGGTTTGGCTGCACTATTAGTCCCTAAGTGTAAGTCATAACTAGGTAATGTTTTCTTTATCCCAACTTGACCGTTACCTGTAACTAAAAAGGCTGTAGCTCTATTTGCTAGTAAAGGACCAGTACCGTAACCAACGCTAAATAAAAGGTGTGCTGAGTTTTGATCATAATTATATTTACCAACAACTGTTTGACTTTGACCTGCTGCATCACCTCCTGTATTTTTTGGTACTGCTAAACCTAAACCAAATAAGAATTGGTTTTTAGAGTTGTTAGATCCTGCACTTGTTACACCTGCATCACAATCAGAACCAAATACAATACCATCGTTTATCTGTACAGAGTTGTTATACCCACCTACAAGGCATCCTGTTCCTCCTCCCGATGTTCCACCTGCGTAAAGGTTCAATAAAGTATTGCTTTGACCCATCAATAAACTATTAGATGAGTTGTTTGTATTCTCGTATCCAAGAGTTAAAGACCTATCACTCGTTGTAGCAACTCCGTGATTGTGACCCATAACTACTGAATCTTTACCATAATTTTCAGAGTTTGATCCAAATGAAGCAGACCTTTCTCCGTAAGATGAGGTTAAAGCTCCTATTGCGA
>Ga0115570_10003115_pt1 | contig 12425 bp, 10 predicted proteins | sample COGITO_mtgs_1205_3_FD_87294 | JGI IMG/M metagenome (GOLD analysis project Ga0115570, IMG submission 87294) | Pelagic marine microbial communities from North Sea - COGITO_mtgs_120524 | ecosystem: Environmental > Aquatic > Marine > Epipelagic | place: Germany:Helgoland, sampling site Kabeltonne... | reverse complement strand
CTTATTACAGGACAGGAAGTTACCAACATGCGAGATTATGCCCTTTGGGGTATTTATATTTCAAACTTTGTGTTCCTTGTTGCAACAAAGAACACAAAGTTTGAAATATAAATACCCCAAAGGGCATAATCTCGCATGTTGGTAACTTCCTGTCCTGTAATAAGTTGATCTATATAAGCAACTAAGCCAATGAGTATTATCACAATGAGTGAAATAGTCCAGATAGTATCACGTTTGCCAAATTTTTTTGGCTTTAAATCTCGGATTATAGTTTTATGAGTTTGCATAACTATTCAGGTTTTTCAGCAGGTGAAACTGGTTCAACAGATTCAAATTCTTTGAAATCTTTTAGACCATCTTCAAAATCGACTAATCTATCTACAGGAGGTAAATAATACACACTCGGAGATGTTCCTAATCCTTCCATCAAGCGGTATCCTGATTTATCTTCAAGCAATTGGCTTAATCTTACTGTTTCATCTCCATTGGTTACAGTGTCTTCGTATTTGTCTCCAAAATAAAAGACTCCGTTTGGGCAAGAAGTAACACAGTGTGGTAATTCATTATTGTCTATGGCATGCGGGCAAAAGTCACATTTGTCTACTGTTCCTTTTATGCTTGGCATTCCTGCATGTTCTGGAGATGGTGTATGATGAGTCATGTCCATATTTAAAGTGACTTCTTGACCGGGTTCACCCCAATTAAAAACTCGTGTTGAGTAAGGGCAAGCCGCCATACAAAATCGGCAACCAATACAACGTTCGTTGTCTATTAGTACGAGTCCATCTTTTCTTTTAAAAGTGGCGTCAACAGGACAAACAGTAACACAGGCTGGTTGATCACAATGCATACACATCATAGGCATCCAATACGGTGCTGTGTCTTTTTCTTCCTGCATTTTATAGACTTTAAGCCACGCGTTTTCTCCGGTAATATAATGATGCTTGTTACAAGCGTTTTGACATTTTAAGGCATTTTTGCATTTTGCAAGATCCACCACCATAACAAATTTTCTATTTGGGTTGCCTTCCCTAACATTGTATTTTTTATTATGTTCTTTAGCATGCGTTACTTCCATAACTTCAGATGAATCTACTTGAATAAGCGTTCCATCGGTAGTCATTAACTCCATTTTCTCTCCAGAGCTATCAACGTTAGAAGCATTTAATTTGGAGGTAATTTTAGACAAGCCAAGTCCGCCAATTGCGCTAACAATTCCCAGTTTTAAGCCATTGTCAAGAAATTTACGTCTTGAGCTTTTGTTCTTATCTTCCATAATTATATTGAGTTAAAGGAAATTATAGTTTTTTACCAAGCCAGTTTAGAAATGATTTATTTGATATGTTTTTCTTTACAATTTTCGATTTATTTAGGGTGCTAGTTTTAACTTTTACAGCAGTGCCATCTGCCTTTAAAAGCGTTGTGTACTCTTCGTCTTCGGGAATACTATTATTATCTGAGTTACTAAAACCTAGAAAAGGAATTAGTAAACCACCTCCTAAAAGTGGCAACATACCACGACGAGAGATTTTTGTACCTTTTCTAGATTTATCTTTCATAATGTTTAAAAATTATAGTTTCTAGTTATATTAAATCCAATTAGATATTGACCACTTTTCTTTTGCTTGCCAAAACCAAAGGTCCCTTCTAAACCAGTAGCCTTTTTATTAAACATATAGTTGTCCTGAGGAAGAATGCCCCAATAGTTTGTTGCAAATAACTGGAAGGTATGTGCCGATGTACCAAATTCAAATCCTAAACTAATTCCCGGGTAAGGGTTATCTAACTTCATTTTAGTAAGTGGTTGACTATAATCTGCTATTACAGATGTTTGAGAACTAATTTTATAGCGTCCTCCAAATGCAATGGCAACCATATCATTTCTCATTGTTGTAGCAACTGTGTTATAATGAGAAACACTCGGCGCTACTTGTAAAGAAAGTTTTGGGTTAAATCTACGGGCTATAATTAACTGATTAAAAAATGAGTATCTATCTGAGGTCTCTATAAAAAGACCTTGGTTTTTGCTTCTTGCATCGATAGCAAAATTTCCGTAATAACTCACACTTACAGGTATCTTATCAGAACGTGTTTGTCTTAATAATGCCGCTTTCCAGTTAAAGTCTTGATAGTTCTTGTTTTTTGTAGTACCGAACCCTACGGTTAATCTATCGTGAATTGCATATGTTAATCCAATTCTAATATTCGCTGAGCCATAAAAGCCGGCTAAATCGTTCTTGTCGTCATTAAGCTCTCCAAATCTGTGAGACATTTGTATCTCTAAAGTGTTTTTACTAAATAGAACATTTGTTGGGTTATCAAATAAAAAGGAACTTTCAAACGCTGGGCGCTCTGGTTTTTCCTTTACAATTGTATCATTAACCTGTTCTTGAGAAAAGACTGATAGAGGTAAGGCCAAAGCGGCTAAGAGTAATATTTTATATATTTTCATGTCTGTTTTCTTAAAGGTTTGATTATTCTTTGGCCCCTTGGTCTATCCAGGTTTTAACTAATTCTAGTCTAATCGCGGGTAAATTTTGGTGACCATCTATTAATTTAAGATATAGTGGGCTAACTTCTGCATCAAAAGCTGTAACGTAAGTTGGAACCAGTGAACTGTATGCGTTTCCTTCTCTTAAATCAGGGTTTTGACCGCCATCATGACAATTACTACAGAATCCAAAAATTGGTGCTATATCATTATTATAAGTAACCTCTTCAATGGCACTTCCGTCATTATCATCAGTTATAGGCTCATAAATAGAATCATAATAACATGAGTCTAGAGATAAACAAATACCTATGATTACTAAAGTTTGAAATAGTTTTTTCATATTATACGTTTTTATCAAGTAAGCTTAGTATCAAATAGTGCAGACTCAATATAGCCTACACTATTTGATGGTAAGACTAATTTTCAATTTTCATTGATAGGAAGTTTGTTTGACCATGTGCAATTGCAGCATTATTAAATATTGCTAAACCAAATGGTATGCTTTCTCCAATCTTAAACTCAGCATCGGTAGGGTCTCCAGTATAAAGTAATCTTCTGATTTCTAATTGCCATCCAGAACCTGTATGTATAGCTTTTACCTGTACTTCAGATCTACCATCATTTCCTTGACCAGCTGGATTAATAATTACACTAGGCATTCTTTTGCTACCAAAGCCTTGAGAATATGCAGGATCTCCATTAGGATCAATGGTTCCGCCTTCATGTGTTATTGTGCCATCTAAAGCAATTCCAGTCACTGCTTTTGCGGTTCCACTATCAATTTCAGATTGTGCAATCCAATAGTAGTTTTCTCTATTAGGTATTACATATAATGGTCCACTCATTCCAGTTACGGCATCAGTAAATTTTTGATTATTTTTATAAGGTGAAATTCCATCATCATTTTTTCTTCCGTTAGCAGTTGCTTTACCAAAGTCATCTTCCCATTGTACAAAACCATCATCACAGGCTTCAGCTAGTGCATGTCTGTCACGTTTCCAGTGCCAGAAATCGGCTAATTCACCTTCGTTTTTCATGTAGTGTCTGGTGACTTTAGTTCCTGCATCGTCTTCGTCAACACCTGTTAATGCTAAGTTACCATGACACGTTACTGTACAAGTACCTTCATTAAATCCTGCAGGACTGCCTATAGGAAACATAAAACCAAATTTATCTTCATAAAATTTATCATTTTTATGATTGGCGTATTTGTTTTCTTGTTGCCATTGACTTGTAATAGAGTTAAAGAACCATGATTCTCTTTCCTGACTATCAGTGTCATCTTCCCATTCAAATAATAGGTATAAGTATTCACCGTCATGACCACCTCTTAAAGAGTAGCTGTAGCTCTCTCCTTTGTAGGGGTCCATTAAATCAGTAGGTTCTAAATCTAAGTTGAATGCACTCGATGCATTTAATGTGATTTCTCTATCACCAGCACCGGTAACGGTAGCTTTATTAATTAAAGGTCTGGCTTCACTCCAAACATCATCAATGGTGCCATCGAAAACAGGAGCTGTAGAGAATTTCTGTACTAGTAATTCATCAGGGCTTTCCCCAATACCAGCGTCTCCTGTTCCTGTAAGTGGAACATAATCGTCATGGGTACAACCTAAAACAAATGTTACTGTAATAATTAGCGCGGTAATTAATTTAAAATTTTTCATAATAATATATTTAGTTTTATAAATTGATCTTGAAATTCTATATAAAATTATGTAACTATTGTTACATTAATTATGACTTATATCATAAAAACTATAGAGAATTACTGTTCTAATTATTTGGGGTCTATAGGTTTTAAATGAATTAACATTAAATCTGAATTTATTTCAATAAAAAATATGATTTCACAATTAATCATCTGCTATTTAACATGCGAGAGGCTAATTATTTATTTTCTTTAATGGTAAAAAATAGTGTTGTTATATGTTTGATTTACCGGTAGGTTTGTTTTTTTACAGTGCTGTTTTCTAGTTTACAACTGATTGTGATTTTTAAAGTAAGAAATCAAATAAAATATCTTTTTAAACACGTCGTCTCTTTTGGTAAATGAGATTTAATAAAATTTAAAAGGTTTAACAATTCATAAATTCACGAACTGTTAAACCTTTATGTGAACTTTAAAATTTTTATTCTAAGGCCTCAATTGAATTTTTAATCAGCGCTCTAGTATATTCAGGGTTATGAATACCGTTACTATTATCTTCCATTACAGTCTTATAATTCCAAATAGCTTTAGCTACATTGGCTGGATACGTACCTGGTACAGTTCTGTCATTTTCAAGCAATGGGCTTGGGTCGAGATCTAGTAATAATGTTTTAAGCGTTGCCATATCTTCATCTAAGCCAGCAATACCTTCAGGAATACTAGTCATGGTTGTGTGGCAGCTAACACAGGTGTTTAAGGTTGGTTTCCAAGAATGCCCACCGTCATTACCGTCGGTTGTTTCCCCCATATGGCAAGAAATACAGGATGATCCTGATCTATGTGTAGCGGCTCCTACGCCAGGGTAGCCTGTTGAACCAGCAATAATACCGCCCATGATACCTTCTAACATGGTTGATTGTGGGCCATGATGCGGCCCAAAACGACTACTCGTAATCTCGTAGTCTTCCGTTCCTGTCGGTATAGGATAACTTGGTCTAGGTTGGTGACAAGTGATACATGCGTTACTTAATCCAAGAGGATCCGTACTATTTGCAAAGTCAATTGAAACCATTGGGTCAAGAACTAATTTAACTGGATGTATATTTCTTAAGGCATAGTCATTACCATCATTTTCAAAATCGAATGACCGGTGATCAGTATGGCAGCCTGTGCAGCTAATAGGATTTGAAACAGCATAACCATTTGGATTTACCATTGGTACAAGGCCTCCATTCCCATCTACAAGATAATCGCCATAATCAGGGTTATAGTCAGGATTTGGCTCATAAAAATCATCATCTGGATTTCCCGGAGTGTCATTATCATTTAATATAGGTATTCCAGCTTCATCTAGTAAAAATTCATTTTGATCGCCCGATGTATCAGTTGTAAAAAACTGTCCGGATAAATAATCAATGTAACCTTCATTGTTATGACACTGCGCACAACTTGTACTTTTTCCTCTAGCCCAAGAGCCTCCACTACCATGTCCAGATAGAATATATGAAGTGGTAATTGGGTCTCGATGAGAAGCAGAGTGACAATCTATACAAACCGCAGCAGAAGCATCTACTCCATCTAATCCATCATGACCATCAATGCCATCTATGCCGTCAGCACCTGCTGGTCCAGCAATATATTCTGTGTCATGGGTACATCCAAGTATCATTAAACTTGACAGTAAAATGATTAAGTAATTTATTCTGTCGAAGGGCTTCATAATGTAATAATTTTTTAGTTACACAAATTTGAAATTCCGAATAAAAATATGTAACTATAGTTACATAAAATATGACATTTGTCATAAGAGCCAACTATTTACTTGGTGAATTTTTCAGCTATTAGGTCGAGTATTTTTTGCCTGTTTACAACTGTTTATAACTTCACTTTAAAAATGGATCATTTCTATGTATTTTTATACACTTCGTTTTTTGCTCTAAACGAATATGCACATCAACAAATAAACTTACTGAATGTACTTAATTTTCGATACTGAAACCACAGGCTTGCCAAAGCGTTGGAACGCACCCATTACAGATACCGATAACTGGCCAAGATGTATTCAAATTGCTTGGCAATTACATGATGGCATGGGTAATTGTATTGAAAGTCAAGATTATTTGGTGCAACCAGAAGGGTTTAATATTCCTTATGATGCTGAAAAAATTCATGGTATTTCTACGGAATTAGCACAAGAACAAGGGATTCCTTTAGCTGAAGTTTTAGAAAAATTTAATGAAGCTCTAGGTAAAACAAAGTTTGTTGTTGGTCAAAATGTGAAGTTTGATTTGAATATTATGGGTGCTGAATTTGTGCGTGGTGCTGTTGAAAACCCTTTGCAAGAACTTCCTCTTTTAGATACCTGCACAGAACATACGGCAAGTTTATGTCAGCTTCCTGGAGGCCGATATGGCAAATTTAAATTACCGACGCTTACAGAATTACATGAGTTTTTATTTAATCAACCGTTTGCTGATGCACATAATGCTACCGCTGATGTTGAGGCTACGACGCGTTGTTTTTTAGAGTTAATTCGTTTGGGTGAATACACCAAAGAGCAGTTGGATGTTCAGCCTGATTATTTTGAGGGTTTCAAAAAAGAAAATACCGATACTATTAAACTGATTGGTTTAAAGCATATTAATCTTAAAAAGGAAAGTGCTAAAATCAACGAACGCATAAAAAAAGCTCAAGAAAGAGATGTTCCAGCTGAAAATATCAATCAAAATGTATCCGATTTAGTTGATATAGATTTTGTGCATTTGCATAATCATTCGCAGTTTTCAGTCTTACAATCTACCATGAGTGTTACGGAAATTGTTTCGGCAGCAGCAAAATATAACATGCAAGCAGTCGCGTTAACTGATCATGCAAATATGATGGGTGCGTTTCACTTTGTAAATGCTGTGAATAAACATAATAGTGGTGTTAAAGCTAAAATTGCTGAGGCAGAAGAAAAGGGAGAAACTACAGATGCAAAACCTATAAAACCCATTATTGGTTGTGAGTTTTTTGTCTGCGAAAATCATCAAGATAAAACCAGAAAAGATAACGGTTACCAAATCGTATTGTTGGCTAAAAATAAAAATGGCTACCATAATCTAGCGAAACTATCATCGCATGCTTATGTAGATGGGTTTTACTATTTACCAAGAATTGATAAAAAACTGATTCAGCAATATAAAGAAGATATTATTGTGCTTACTGGCAACTTATATGGTGAAGTGCCAAGTAAAGTATTGAATGTAGGTGAGAATCAAGCTGAAGAAGCCTTGCTTTGGTGGAAGAACGAATTTGGTGAAGATTTGTATGTCGAGTTAATGCGTCATAATCAAGAAGATGAAGATCGTGTTAACCCAACCTTAATTAAACTAGCTAAAAAACATGATGTTAAGTTAATAGCATCAAACAACACGTATTATCAAAACCAAGAAGATGCTAATGCACATGATATTTTATTATGTGTAAAAGATGGTGAAAAACAAGCGACTCCAATTGGTCGCGGTCGTGGTTATCGTTACGGTTTGCCAAATCAGGAGTATTATTTTAAATCACCTGAGGCTATGAAGCAACTCTTTAAAGATGCTCCTGAAGCGATTTCAAATGTGCAAGAGGTTGTTGATAAAATTGAAGCATTTCAATTAGCTCGTGATGTCTTATTACCAGCGTTTGACATTCCAGAAGAATTTAAACATGAAGACGATTTAGCAGACGGTGGTAAACGTGGCGAGAATGCCTATTTAAAGCATTTAGTATTTGAAGGTGCCAAAAAACGTTATGGTGAAGTGCTTTCTGAAGAAGTCCAAGAACGGCTTGATTTTGAACTTAGTGTTATTGAAAATACGGGATATCCTGGGTATTTCTTAATTGTTGAAGATTTTATTCGAGAAGCGAGAAAGATGGATGTTTCGGTGGGTCCAGGACGTGGTTCTGCCGCAGGGTCTGTGGCGGCTTATTGCCTTTGGATTACCAATATAGACCCCTTAAAATACGATTTACTTTTTGAGCGTTTCTTAAATCCAGACCGTATTAGTATGCCCGATATTGATATCGATTTTGATGATGAAGGTCGTGGTCGTGTTATGCAATATGTTATTGATAAATATGGAAGCAGTCAAGTAGCGCAGATTATTACTTATGGTACCATGGCTGCAAAATCATCTATTCGAGATACGGCACGTGTTTTAGATTTGCCCTTATTTGATGCGGATAGAATTGCGAAATTGATTCCAACGATGTCTAAGCTTGGAAAGATTTTTGGTTTAGATGAAAAAGAATTAGGAAAAAAGTTTAGAGCAGAAGATTTAGAAAAAGTTAATGAACTTTTAAATATTGCTGATGGTAACGATTTGCAAGCAGAAACGGTAAATCTTGCTAGAACGTTAGAAGGCTCTGTCCGTAATACAGGAATTCATGCTTGTGGAGTAATTATTACACCTGATGATATTACTAAATTCGTACCTGTAGCTCTTGCTAAAGATTCAGATTTGTATGTCACGCAGTTTGATAACTCGGTGGTGGAAGATGCAGGGTTGCTTAAGATGGATTTCTTGGGGTTAAAAACGCTGACTTTAATTAAAGACACCGTTAAAATAGTCAAAGCCAAACACGATATTTTACTAGATCCGGATACGTTTCCTTTAGATGATGAAAAGACTTATGAGTTGTTTCAAAGGGGGGAAACCGTTGGTGTGTTTCAGTATGAATCGCCTGGGATGCAAAAGCATCTAAAAGATTTAAAACCCACGGTTTTCGAAGATTTAATTGCCATGAATGCATTATATCGTCCGGGACCCATGGAATATATTCCAAGTTTCGTTAGAAGAAAACATGGTGATGAAGATATTGAGTACGATTTACCAGCGATGGAAGAGTACTTAAAAGAAACTTATGGTATTACGGTATACCAAGAGCAAGTGATGTTATTGTCTCAAAGTCTAGCAGGTTTTACCAAAGGTGAAGCCGATGTGTTGCGTAAAGCGATGGGTAAAAAGCAAATTGCAGTTCTTGATAAAATGAAACCGAAATTTATTGAGCAAGCCAGTGCCAACGGACATGATGCTAAAATTTTAGAGAAAGTTTGGAAAGATTGGGAAGCCTTTGCGAGTTATGCCTTCAACAAATCGCACTCCACATGTTATGCTTGGATTGCTTATCAAACAGCTTATTTGAAAGCACATTACCCTGCGGAATATATGGCAGCGGTACTTTCTAATAACATGAACGACATTAAGCAAGTGACGTTCTTTATGGACGAATGTAAACGTATGAAGTTGGATGTGCTTGGTCCGGATATAAACGAATCATTTTATAAGTTTTCAGTTAACAAAGACTATGCAGTGCGTTTTGGAATGGGCGCTATAAAAGGTGTTGGTCATGGAGCGGTTATGACGATTGTTGAGCATAGAAAAAAAGATGGTCATTATAAATCTATTTTCGATTTTGCAAAGCGTATTGATTTGCGAGCCGCCAATAAAAAGGCATTTGAAAATTTAGCTTTAGCAGGAGGTTTTGATGGTTTAGGGGACACCCATAGAGCACAATATTTTCATAAAGAAGGTGATGATATTACCTTTTTAGAAAAAGCCATAAAGTATGCACATAAACATCAAGAAAACGAAAATTCTGCTCAAGTAAGTTTGTTTGGTGAATCTAGTGATGTTCAAATAGCCGAACCAGAAGTGCCGCCGTGTGAGGAGTGGGGAACTATGGAGAAATTGAGCAAAGAGCGTGAAGTCGTTGGAGTTTATATTTCTGGTCATCCGTTGGATGATTTTAAAACAGAAATGAAAACATTTTGTAATGGAACGGTTGGTATGTTTAATACGTTAGAACCATACGTGAATCGTGAGTTGGTGTTTGGTGGCGTGGTTACCGATGTGCAACACCGTGTAAGCAAGCAAGGTAAAGGTTGGGCACTCTTTACTATTGAAGATTATACTGATAGTTTTGAATTTAGGATTTTTGGAGAAGAGTATTTAAAGTTTAGACACTTTTTACTTCAGAATAGTTTTGTGTTTGTAAAATCATTTATTCGTGAAGGATGGACAAATAAGGATACGGGAAAGAAGAGCGATCCAAGGTTGCAGTTTAATAGCTTTCAATTACTGCATGATGTAATGGAGAATTATGCTAAAAAGTTATCCATACAGGTAGATATTAAAGATTTGGATAAACAGAAAATAATGGCGCTAAAGGAGTTGCTTAATATGCATCCTGGGAATCAAGCGCTTAACTTTTTAGTTTATGATATGAAGGAAAAGATTAAATTAAGTATGTCTAGTAGAAGGCAGAAGGTGCGGGTTAGTCAGGAACTTATTAGTGAATTGGAAGCGCAGGATGTTCAATTTAAATTGAATTGATAAGATTTTATTAAATCCTTATTTTATTGTCGTTAATTAAGCTAATGGCCTGCCTAAAGTGGCGTATTTTAAATATTATTAGAATTTCTGCATTGCGCAAAGTATAGTAGTGGCATCCTTTTATGAAGCGCTTATAAAATTGTATTTGATTTATTATACTGCGATTTAAATTGTTGAGATCCCTAAACAAGTTCGAGACTGCTTCGCAGAAAGATATGACGGATAGCCTGTTTTATGCGCCATAAAAATTGAAATAAACCGAACCAATACCGTCATAGGGAAAACAAATTGTTGGTTTGTAAGCTTTCGAGAATATTTTGACTAATTTTGTGTTGTTAAAACGAATTAAGAACACATTAAAATATATATATTATGGCATTAGAGATAACAGATGCAACGTTTGAAGAAACGGTATTAAAAAGTGATAAACCAGTATTAGTTGATTTTTGGGCTGCTTGGTGTGGACCATGTAGAATGGTTGGGCCAATTATAGAGCAAATTAGCGATGAGTATGATGGTAAAGCTGTTGTAGGAAAGGTTGATGTTGATGCAAATCAAGAGTTTGCCGCTAAATATGGTGTGCGTAACATACCTACGGTTTTGGTATTCCAAAACGGAGAAGTAGTTGGTAGACAAGTTGGTGTTGCACCAAAAAACGCATACACTGATGCTATTGACGGGCTTTTATAAAAGATAAGAAAAAGAATTTTGAAAAGGTTTACCGTAAATGGTGAACCTTTTTTTATTTTAGAACTTATTTAAGGATTTGTGATTAGAATTTTTATAGTCTATTTTTGATGAAATATGAGGCGAAATTTTTAAACATCGCCATAGCTAAGGTTTAAGCTTTTAACGAAATAATGCGCAAAAAGAGGCATTAAAAAATAATTAATAAGTTCTTAAATGAGTTCTTACATTTAAATTAAAACGAATTATGAGTAATGAGATAAAAATTCAAGATGCTGTTGACACTAAGTTAATAGAACAACGTAAAGTGTTTTTATGGGGACAGGTTGATGATGAATCGGCTAAACATGTCATTGATAGGTTGATGTATTTGGATGCATTAGAGACTAAGGATATCCATTTATATATAAATAGTCCTGGAGGTTATGTAACTTCTGGTTTTGCTATTTATGATGTTATGAAATCTTTAAAAAGCGATGTGTCTACTATTTGTACGGGTTTTGCAGCTTCTATGGGTTCACTAATATTGTCTGCTGGTACAAAAGGAAAACGTTTTATCCAACCACATGCGCGTGTTATGATTCATCAACCAAGCGGTGGTGCTCGCGGACAAGCCAGTGATATTGAAATTACGGCTAAAGAGATTATAATTACTAAAGAGTTAAGTGCACAAATACTAGCTGATAATTGTGGGCAAACCTTTGATAAAGTAATGAAAGATTTTAACCGTGACCATTGGATGGGAGCAAAAGAATCTGTTGCCTACGGAATAGTAGATAAAGCTATTTAGAGAAAAGAAAAGAAAGAAAAGAAAAAAGATAAATTTTGACCTTATTTTAGGTCTTGATTCTGTCAGCGAAGCAGTCTAGCATCTAAAAATGAACTTACAAAGCGAACTTAATAAGGCAGAGGGGTTTAAAAATCTTGAGCTACTTGCAAAACAAGTAGTTGAGGGTTTTATTGCTGGTATGCATAAAAGTCCGTTTCATGGGTTTTCGGCAGAATTTGCTGAACATAAAATATATAATCAAGGCGAAAGTACGCGACATATAGATTGGAAACTATTTGCTAAAACAGACAAGCTGTACACAAAGCGTTATGATGATGAAACGAATTTACGTTGTCATATTATTTTAGATAACAGTAGTTCGATGCATTACCCGAAATTGGAATCGTTTTCTATTGACAACGTAAATAAGATTGGTTTTTCAGCATTAGCAGCAGCCTCTTT
>Ga0115570_10003110_pt1 | contig 12443 bp, 11 predicted proteins | sample COGITO_mtgs_1205_3_FD_87294 | JGI IMG/M metagenome (GOLD analysis project Ga0115570, IMG submission 87294) | Pelagic marine microbial communities from North Sea - COGITO_mtgs_120524 | ecosystem: Environmental > Aquatic > Marine > Epipelagic | place: Germany:Helgoland, sampling site Kabeltonne... | reverse complement strand
GGAAATATTGAGGCGGTGGTAATAAACCGTCAATCACTTCGGCGACAAACTCTTCTTTAGTCATATCAGCTCTCAAGGCGTAGTTCATTTTTTTCTGATTGCCCAAAGAATCAACGGTTTCTTTCATCATATTTTTACCACAAGCTGATCCTGCGCCGTGAGCTGGATAAACGGTTACGTCATCTGGCAAAGGCATGATTTTATTTCTTAGGCTATCGAATAAAAATCCTGCAAGATCTTCCTTGGTCAATTCACCTAATTTTTGGGCTAAATCAGGACGGCCAACATCGCCAAGAAACAATGTATCCCCACTAAAAATAGCGTGATCTTTACCATTTTCATCTCTTAATAAAAAGGTGGTACTTTCCATAGTATGGCCTGGTGTGTGCAAAGCGACAATAGTGACATCACCAATTTTAAATTCCTGAAGGTCTTTGGCAATAATGGCCTCAAAACTTGGATTGGCATTTGGTCCAAAAACAATAGGTGCATTTGTTTTTTGAGACAATGTAAGGTGTCCACTAACAAAGTCGGCGTGAAAGTGGGTTTCAAATATAAATTTGATTTTAGCATTATCGGAGTTCGCTTTTGCGATGTATGGAGCCACCTCTCTTAAGGGGTCAATGATGGCGACTTCACCATTACTCTCGATATAATAAGCGCCTTGGGCAAGGCATCCGGTGTAAATTTGTTCGACTTTCATATTAAATACTGTTTTATTTGAATGTAAAATTAATAGGTATAATTATAAAATGACATAACAAATGTCATATATCTCTTGATTATTGTGGTTTGAAATAGAATTCCATATAGAATATAAAAAATGCCATAATAAAAATAAAATAGCCAAATCCTTTTTTGAGTTTATAACCATCGATAAAATTATTTAAAAAACTACCAATGAATATGCCTAAAAACGATAGGATGCTAAAGGTTGAAAGAAAAGTCCAGTCTATTGACATCGTCAAGGCATCTCCTAAGAAAAATCCTGTTAGTGATTTAAAGGCGATGATGATCAAGGAAGTGCCAACAGCAACTTTCATGTCAATATTGGCCAACAGAACTAAAGCAGGAATGATTAAGAACCCGCCGCCAGCTCCTATGAGCCCAGTAACACCTCCAACTAAAAATCCCTCAATCAAAATTAACGGATAGTTATAACTGACTTCAGTTTGTTCTCTTTCCGGTTTCACTATTCTTTCCTTCAGCATGGCAAAAGCTGCAGGAAACATGAGTAAAGCAAACAAGCCGAACATTGCCATCCTTCTTGTAAACTCGATATCCGAGATGGTAAAGATCACATCGGGAAGAGCAGGAACAACAAAATATCTTACTGCTGTGACGCCAATCATGGCTGGCAAGCCAAAAACGATTGCCGTTCTCCAGTCGACGAAGCCTTTCAAATGTTGTTTAACACCCCCGAGTAAGGCACTTGAGCCCACAATAAATAAAGAATAAGCTGTTGCAGCTTTTTCATCGATTGAAAATAGGTAGGCCAATACAGGTACTGCAAGAATAGAGCCTCCGCCACCAATTAGACCAAGGGCAATGCCAATGATCAATGAACTGAGGTATCCGAAGACTTCTAAAACTGCCATAATGAAAATATTATTGGGACAAAATTAGTCTTTGAAAAAGTCCTACACAGTAACTTAAGTTACATTAAGAATTTAGATCAATAATTTCAATTGCATTGCGATGCAATTGGATGCGGCCGAGGTTTTCTAGTTTTTTTAAAAGTCGAGAAATAACAACTCTTGAGCTGTGGAGGTCGTAAGCAATATCCTGATGGGTATTTTTAATAAAATTATCTTTATTTATTCGAGATTTTTCTACCAGATAATTAACCAATCGATCATCCAAATTGCCAAAAGCTATGCTATCAATGGTTAAGAGCATTTCATTGAGACGGTTGTGGTAGCTTTGAAAAACATAGTTTCGCCATGAGGGATGTTTGCTCGTCCATTCTTCCATTTTTTGCACTGGTACCATGATGAGCTTGGCGTCTGTTTCTGCAATAGCTCTAATTTCACTTTTGGAATGATCCAAACAACAAGCCATAGTCATAGAACAGGTGTCGCCACGTTCTAGGTAATAAAGTAATAGTTCGTCACCATCTTTATCCTCTCTCAGAATTTTGATTGCTCCAGATACCAGCAGCGGCATACCTTTGATGTAAGAACCAATTTCTATTAAAAGATCACCAGCTTGGACTTCTTTGAATGTACCAACTTGCACAACATCATGCAGTAACGCTTCTTCAAATAAGTGTCCGTAGCTCTTTCTTAGGTCTTGAATCATAGTTGAATCAGTTTATTTTACATTTGACCAATGCGGCAATATCGGTCGTATTATTTTTTCAAAGTTAACTGAATATGTCAAACTATAAACTTAACCGATGGTCCTAATTTTGGGGAGCATTATACACTGTCGTCAAAGAAAAGGTTTACAAAGAAACACGCAAACCATAATATTCCCATAATCAGATAGAGATTTAAAGGTTTTCTTATCCTAATTTTTTATTAAATATTTTTACTATAAATTGCAAAATGATTCAAAAATTGTAATTTAGACTTACAAAAATTAAAACGTTATGAAAAAAGTTCTATTCTTCATTTTAATCCCATTTTTTGCTTTTTCGCAAACCAATGTTAGTCGTGAGTATTGGCAATCCGATAAATGGACAGCTAAAAATGGAATGAACAGTGAATTTGAAGCTGCAGCAGCAAAAAAGACCAAAAAATTCAATAATACTAAAGAGACTTCGTTCACCACTTATCAGCTTTTGACAGGCCCCAATCAAGGCAAGTACATGCGTATTGCCGGGAATAGGGATGCTGCATCTTTTGATAACAACAATTCGGCTGAATTGGATTATTGGATGAAGTATGTTATGCCATATACTGATGGTCATGATGGCAGCCTGAGATGGTGGCGCATGATTGGAAATTGTCTAAACTGGGACAATGACATGCCACCAGCAAGATTTATTAAAATGACTACATATACGGTCAAAAGAGGTCAAATGAGTGATTTTTTTCGTTTCTGGAGAAATGATATTAAACTAAAACGAGCTCTTGGACATACTGGGGTGATGGGTGTTTTTATGTTGGAGAGTGGTGGTCCAGCATTTCAGCTTCTAGTGGTTCAGCCTTACAACAGTCATGCTGAGGGATTGGGTGATATTGAGAACCCCGATTTAGATTATGTCGAAGAATATAATAAGATGTACGGATGGAGAATGCATCGGGCAGACCTAATGGCATTTAATAACTCAATTGAGCAATGGGGTATTACCGTTGAAACAGCTGAACTGAAACCTGATATGTCTTCGAAATTTTGATAACTTGAAATTGTAAAAAAAGTTGATTTAAAATCAACTTTTTTTTGCCCTTTAATGAAAGAAAAAATTATTCTTAGGACTTTTAGTCGTTTGGTCTTTCCGGAATATGAGTCACATCAATGTCTAGTTCGTTTCCATATACCACTGAAATCGAGCATAATGTAGAGACACTTTCGCCATTGTGAATTGCAGGCTTGATTACCGGCATTTTTCTCAGCACTCTTAAAATTTCTGCTTGAATGGTTACTTCTGAATTTCTAATTTTCATACCAGTTAAATGGCCAGTGTCATCTATTATAAAAAATACTTCAACTTGCTTTGGTTCCGAAAGATTTAATTTTTGAGACACGATCAAATTAAACTCATTATTAAAAAATTCCGATATGCTTTGATCAAAACAATTTTGTGTTTCTAATTTGGATAAATTTTCACAATCTTCAAAAACGGGTGCCATATCAACGTCTTTCAAAATCATTCTATCGCTTGGACTAAAATTGGCTAAACCGTCATCATGGGTCATAATACTGCACAAACTTCGTATGGCTTCTTCCTCATCTGATGTGATATTTCCTTGTGCCATAATCTGCTCTTGTACAGCATTAATTTTCATAATTAATTCACTTTTATTAACTTCTAAAGACTCTGGTGTTTTTTGGCATGATACGGAAATGAGCATTGTCAAAAAAACAAACATTGCATTAGAGTATTGTGAGCTAAGTTGTGATTTCAAAAGCAAGGATTTGAGTTTATTGTTTGTTATGACGTTTAGTATTTATTCCCTAGTCTCAAAATTACACTAAAATCACTAATGTATCATATTTTAATATCATTAGTTCACTTTGGATATTTCTATTGCGATGGAATCACTGAATGTAAGTGGAGGTTAGAGCCTTCCCAATAGCATTAAATTTGGATAAGTAAATGAATTCATTTTTAATTTAAAATATTAATAATTCTGTTTTCTTTCTCGATTTTCATATTGAGAAGGGGTGCAATTCATTTGATTTTTAAAAATTTTAAAAAAATTAGACCTTGTATTGAAGCCTGACATTTTCGCAATATAATCCATCTTATAAATTTTTTCTGATTTCAAAAGTATTAGAGCCTCCTCAACTCGTGCTTTGTTTTTTAATGCAATAAAGAAGTGTTATTTAATTTCATATACGTTCTAACATGAAACTTACTCTGTTCTATTGTAGCAGCAAACACATCAAAATTCGTAGAGGGTTTAATTAAAAAGGCACGCTCTGATTGCATTTGAACAATTTTATTTTTTATGTCATTGTAAATTGAATGAGGAATATTAATCACTTTTGATTCTTCTTTCGTAAAAGGTGATTTCTCTAAATAGGATTGCTTGAATTTATGTGTGCTTATAATATTCGGTTCTTGAAGTTTATAATACTAGCTTTGTTGAATATAGGAGGATAGATGAGAAAATTACCAGTCAGGGGGAATCAAAATTTACCACAGAACTTTACAATCCTAACAATGGATATACAGTAAAAATAAAATATAATCTTAAAGATCCAAACACGATTGTCAGTACTTATTCTGGTGATACGGAAGGTAAAGTTATACTTAACCGAATACATTAAATTAATTTGATAAAATATTATACATAAAAGGCTATCATTAGGTTGATAGTCTTTTTTTAATAAAAATAGAAACATTGAGTTTGGGAGTTATTTGATAGGAAGAAAAAACACCGAGGATAGTGCCAAATTAATGGACTAAATCCTCAGTGTTTGTGGGTAAATTGTGGAGTCGGAGGGAATCGAACCCTCGTCCAAACAAGCTACTAAAGAGCTTTCTACATGTTTAGTTTTTAGTTGATTTTCGATCTGCTACTGGCTAAAAACAGCCTACAACAGACTTAGCTTTTTGATCTTAATAATGCGTCAAAGCACTGCACTATAGTAGTAAACTTTTACGATGCCTCGTAATAAAACGCCGCTTACCAGGGCTTTTTGGAGACATTTAGCTTTCCTACCTGGTAGGACAAGGCTTGATCTTACTTTGATTCAGATTAAGCAGCTAAAGCGTAGTTATTCTCGCCGTTTAAATGTTGATATCGCCTTTTACGTGTTTCAATATCATGACACGACATGCTTACCGTTCAATAGATCTCGCTGTCAAAACCAGTCGACCCCAATTGTTATTAGTTTCCCACACGGAGCGCAAATTTACACAAAAGTTGCTTATCCATGCGATTAAGTTTATTTTTGAGCAGTCCATCAACAAATTTGTGTCTATGCCAAAAATTATTTTTGCTGTGCTCAAAGAGCGCAAAACACCACCTGATCATCGCGTGCCCTTAACGCCTGAACAATGTGTGGCTTTGCAAAAGCGATTTCCAGATGCTCAAATGGTGATAGAATCTTCAGATATTAGAGTATATTCAGATAGGGCTTATATCAACTTGGGGTTGGAGGTTTTAGAGGATATCAGTCATGCTGATGTGATGTTGGGTGTAAAAGAAGTCCCTGTAGAGGCGTTGATCCCAAACAAATCTTATTTATTTTTTAGCCATACCATCAAAAAACAACCTTACAATCGAAATCTTTTAAGATCAATACTTGAAAATAATATCAGCCTATTTGATCACGAAACTTTGGTTTATCCAGACGGTGGCAGGGTTTTGGGTTTCGGTTATTATGCTGGGGTTGTGGGAGCCTATAATGGCTTGCGCTCTTGGGGACTTAAATATGGCAGTTTTAAGATTGAAAAGGCACATAATCTGCCAAATATCAGAGGACTACATGAGGAATTGGAAACGGTCAAATTACCGCCTATTAAGATTCTTCTCACAGGTCTAGGACGCGTTGGGAAAGGAGCAGCAGCTATTTTAGACCATATGAAAATTAGGCAAATAGGCGTAAATCAATATCTTTCGGAAACTTTTAACGAGACCGTTTACTGTCAAGTGGGGTCGTTAGATTATAATGTGAGACAAGATGGTGCGTCCGCTACACAGGAAGACTTTTATACCAATCCAAAAGATTATAAAAGTACATTCGCCAAGTTTTCGGCGGTTACAGATTTTTTAATTGCTGGGCATTTTTACGGTGATAATGCTCCCTTTTTATTTAGTCGTGACGACGCAAAGGCTAGTGACTTCAAAATTTCTGTCGTAGCAGATATCAGCTGTGATATTGATGGTCCAGTAGCATGTACCATTAGGCCCTCAACTATTGCAAATCCCTTCTATGGTTATGATCCATTGACTGAACAAGAAGTAGATTTTTATGTCCCAAAAGCAATTACGGTGATGGCCGTAGATAATCTACCATGCGAATTGCCGCTGGACGCCAGTCAAGGTTTTGGTCTTGATTTGCTGAATAAAGTGATACCAGCTTTCTTTGATGGGGATAAGGATGGCATCTTAGCTCGTGCGCAAATTACCAAGGATGGGAAACTTACGAAGCGATTTGAGCATCTTCAATCTTATGTAAATGGGGCATAAAAAAAGGGCTATTCTTTCGAACAACCCTTTGAAAAAAAATTGAATTCGTTTATTAAATTACTTTAACTTGCACAGCATTCATGCCTTTTTTACCTTCTTTAAGATCAAACTCTACTGAGTCATCTTGTCTAATTTCATCGATTAATCCTGAAATGTGAACAAAATACTCTGCGTTTGAACCATCTTCTGTAATAAATCCATATCCTTTGGACTCATTGTAGAACTTTACTTTTCCTGTTTTCAATTGTATAAAATTTAATGCTGCAAAGGTAAGGTTATAAACGGATTTAACACGAAATACTTCAAAAATCTTTTTTTTGATCATTTTAGAGTCTCAAATTTCATGTCAATTAAGGATGATTTTTAGAATACATTTATTTATCATTTAATTATTGTCAAACTCTAATCCGTTGGTTAAATTTGCCGGTGTCAATTAAATACATGTCAAAATGAATATCCACGAATTTCAAGGTAAATCAATTTTAAGTCAACACGGAGTGCGCATTCAACGCGGCATAGTTGCGACTACGCCTGAGGAGGCTGTGCAGGCTGCAAAAAACTTGAATGTCGAAACTGGGTCATCTTGGTTTGTGATCAAGGCTCAGGTTCATGCAGGTGGTCGAGGAAAAGGTGGAGGTGTTAAATTGGCAAAGAATTATGATGAAGTGGCGTCAATTTCTGATCAAATTCTTGGGATGCAATTGGTAACGCCTCAAACATCTGTTGAAGGAAAAACAGTTCATCAAGTATTAATTGCTGAAGATGTATACTATCCTGGGGAATCTGAAACGTCAGAGTTTTACATGTCTGTGCTACTTGATCGCTCCAAAGGCCGCAACATGATTATGTATTCAACTGAGGGAGGCATGGATATAGAAACGGTAGCCGAGCAGACACCACAATTAATTTTTACAGAATCAATTGATCCATCAATAGGCTTGTTGCCTTTTCAGGCACGACGTGTAGCGTTCAATTTAGGTTTAAGTGGCACGGCATTTAAAGAAATGACAAAATTTGTTACTAATTTGTATCAAGCCTATGTGCAGTCGGATGCGTCTTTATTCGAAATCAATCCGGTTTTAAAAACTAGTGATGATAAAATTATGGCAGTAGATGCTAAAGTTTCTTTAGATGAAAATGCCTTATACCGTCACAAAGACTTTTTAGAGATGCGAGATATTCGTGAGGAGAACCCAATTGAGGTTGAAGCTAAAGAAGTAGGTTTGAATTATGTTGATCTAGATGGTAATGTAGGGTGTATGGTAAACGGCGCTGGTTTGGCAATGGCCACAATGGATTTGATAAAACAAGCTGGAGGTGAGCCTGCCAATTTTTTGGATGTTGGTGGCACAGCTGACGCTGCGAGAGTAGAAACTGCATTTCGAATTATTTTGAAGGATCCATCAGTAAAGGCTATTTTGATTAATATTTTTGGTGGTATCGTGCGTTGTGATCGAGTAGCTCAAGGGGTTGTTGATGCTTATAAAAACTTAGGTGATGCCATCAAAATTCCTATAATTGTTCGACTTCAAGGAACAAATGCCGATATTGCTAAACAACTGATCGACAATTCAGGATTAGATGTTCAAAGTGCTGTGGAGTTTCAAGAGGCGGCTGATAAAGTTCAGGCTGTTTTGGCGTAAACTCAATTTATACTTTCTCTAATTTTTCTTGAAAATTCTTTAAGGTGTCGCGTAGTCTAGCCGCTTCAATAAAATCAAGGGCTGTGGCTGCTGTTTCCATGGCTTTGCGTGTCTCTCGTATTTTGACTTCTAATTCTGGTTTGGTCCAATATTTAGAAGCTTCTTCTGCCGCCATTTGAGACATTATCATCGTATCAGCTTGAGCTGTTTTTCGTTTAACCAATGCATTTTCCAATCGTTTGTTTAAGGCAGTAGGAGTGAGATTATTTTTGGTATTGTATTCAATTTGCTTTCCACGTCTGTATTCCGTTTCATCCATGGTGCGCTGCATACTTTTCGTAATTTTATCCGCATACATAATGGCTCGGCCGTTAAGATTACGGGCGGCACGACCCACAGTTTGTGTCAAAGACCTTGCCGAACGCAAAAATCCTTCCTTGTCCGCATCTAAAATCGCAACTAAGGATACCTCAGGTAAATCTAGACCTTCTCGAAGTAAGTTTACCCCAACCAACACATCAAATATCCCTGCTCTTAAATCTTGCATGATTTCAACACGTTCTAAGGTGTCAACATCGCTGTGAATGTATCTACATCTGATTTGAATGCGTGAAAGGTATTTGGTCAATTCTTCAGCCATACGCTTGGTAAGGGTGGTGACCAAAATGCGCTCGTCTTTTTCAATACGCAATTGAATTTCTTCGACCAGATCATCAATTTGATTCAAACTTGGCCGAACTTCAATTTCTGGATCTAGCAAACCAGTTGGCCGTATCACTTGCTCAACAATAACACCGTCGCATTTTTCCAATTCATAATCAGCAGGTGTGGCACTCACATAGATTACCTGATTCTGAAGTGCTTCAAATTCCTCAAACTTTAAAGGTCTGTTGTCCATAGCTGCAGGAAGTCGAAAGCCATAATCCACTAAATTTTCTTTACGACTGCGGTCACCGCCATACATGGCGTGAACTTGAGACAGGGTAACATGACTCTCGTCAACAACCAATAAAAAATCCTCCGGAAAATAATCCAACAAACAAAATGGTCTAGTGCCTGGTTCCCGACCATCCAAGTAACGTGAATAGTTCTCAATTCCCGAACAATAGCCCAATTCTCTAATCATTTCAAGATCAAATTCTGTCCGTTCTTTAAGCCGTTTAGCTTCTAAATGCTTGCCAATATCCTTAAAATAGTCGTATTGCTTCATCAGATCTTCTTGAATTTGATGGATGGCAGTTTGCAGCAACTCTGGTGAAGTGACAAAAATATTCGCAGGAAAAATATTCAAATGATCAAAAGATTCTAAAACATCAAGCGTCGTGATATCAAAGGTCTCAATACATTCAATTTCATCACCAAAAAAATGAATGCGAAATGCGTGATCTGCATAACCAGGAAACACATCAACCGTGTCGCCTTTAATTCTGAAATTTCCTCGATTAAATTCGGCTTCTGTTCTCGAGTACAAACTTTGGACCAAGCGATGCAATAGTTTTGTGCGTGAAATAATTTGATTCTTTTCCAAACTTATAACATTCTTCTGAAATTCTACTGGATTCCCGATACCATATAAACAAGATACTGAAGCGATCACAATCACATCCCGACGGCCTGAAAGAAGCGAGGAAGTCGTGCTCAAACGAAGTTTCTCAATTTCCTCATTAATAGAGAGATCCTTTTCTATGTAGGTCCCTGTTACTGGGATGTATGCTTCAGGTTGGTAATAATCGTAATAAGACACGAAATACTCAACAGCATTTTCAGGAAAAAACTGCTTGAACTCGGAATACAACTGAGCCGCAAGGGTTTTATTATGTGCTAATACCAAAGTTGGGCGCTGAACACGCTCCATAACATTAGCAATCGTAAAAGTCTTTCCCGAACCAGTAACACCCAAAAGTGTTTGGAATTTAGCTCCAGAGTCAAGGCCCTCGCACAATTGATCTATAGCTTGAGGTTGGTCTCCAGTTGGAGTGAAATCGGCTTTAAGCTTAAATTGCATAGCTGCAAAATTACAGCTTTGTTGTTAGGTTGGCAATCTATCGTGAAACGATTCTCAATAATTCAGATAAATCCATCCGCGAAGAATCTGACCACTCGAATCTTGAAGATCAATTATGTAAAAGTAAGTACCAATTGGAAGTAACACATTTGACTTATGAGTACCTCGATTGGCGGTACCATTCCAAGGTGTATTATTGTCGCCTTGAAAAATTAACTTCCCAAATCGGTTAAAAATTTTAATGATATGCGGTGCATCAATCTGAAGAATATCGTTGAAACCATCACCATTTGGCGATAGACCTTCAGAGATTTCGATAGGGCAGAAGTTATTGAGTAATTCAAAATTGTAAATTTGATAACAAATCCCATTTGATGCTCGTAAGTAGATTGAAGCAGGAGTTGATAATGGTGTGTAGACATGAGGAAATTCAATCGGATTAATTTGCATTAATGCATCACTCTCATTTTCATAAAAATATGTTTGCCAATCACTTATTTCTGGGTCAAGTAAGTCGAATTGGCTATTCAGGTTGAAAACCACCTGTTCCAATTGATCGCAAGTATTTAGTGGAGTGAGCATAATTTCGGATTCTAATGCCATAGCTTCAATGGTTATGGCAGTGCTGTTGTTTGTTTCAACAATCTCATTGACAATTCCGACTCCGCTACCAGAATCGTCCACAACAACCTCTATAAAAATAGAATCAGAAGGAATGGGGGAAAAATTTAATGTAATTGTTTGACTTTCCTGTCCTCCAATTGGTATGTCTAATGCAGTTGTTGATTGGCCAACTAAATTTCCATCTAGATATATTGCTATGGGTGTCCCAATTGGTAAAACATCAGTACTATTATTATTCGAAACAATATAGTCAAGACGGATTTCCGATGTCTCGCAGTCTACCTCATAAGTCGAAATATTGATACTGGCATCAGGCAATTGGCTATTGAGTACCGTTACGATATTATTGATAATAATTAAATCAGCTCCAGTGGTCAAAGCTATTTGAGCAGACTCATCCCCGATATTAATGAAATTTTGAATATTGTAAACGTCCAAATCTCCATTGTAGAACGTACTTGAAGTGGTAAAGCTGTTGGTGCCATTAAAGGCGTTTGTACTTGGATTTAAAGGTGGATTGGAAAGAATATTGTTGTTAATGGTTAATGTTTCATTAATACTTAAATTGGCGTCACCCTCCCAAGTAAGGAAACCAATTTTAGCACCAATATTATCCCAAACATTTATATTTTCCAGATCAATGGTTATTGAAGTTTGAGCGGTGTTAATGATTTCTAAACCTTGAAAGACACTCAATTGATTCAATGGTAAACTTTGATCCTCATAGACAACATACAAACTCCAACCTGCAAAATTTGTTCGGTTTGCGCAATAACCAGGATTATTAGCCAAAGCGTCAGAAATGTCAATTCCAGAGAACACATAACTATCGTTGCCGATAGATTGAACCAAAGTTGTGACGTCGCTAAAACACGAAAAATATGGTAAATCGCCATAAAGACTGCTGGGATATATTACTGAATAATCCAATTCTGCGGTAATGTTATTTCCGTTTAAATAGACTTCTGTGTCCGCAGCACCAGATCCCGCCCAATAAAGATATGCTTTTGTAATAACCTGTGAATTTAACAAAAGGAGTTCAGCGGTTGAGCTGTCTAAGATGTCACAGAATGAATTGACATTATTTTCACCTTCATTGAGTGTATTGCCAATCGCAGTATAGTCAAACCGGCCATTAAATTGCTCGAATTGACTTATGGTTTGGGCTATTGAACCCAGGGTTCCAAACATCAGTAGTGAAACGATAAACTTTATATATTTTTTCATTGGTTAGGTCTATTTACCTTTTAAGCGTAAAATGTCCTTTAAAGGACCTGCCATCTTGTAGTATAGCTTGGAACCAGTAATCGGATGCGGGCATTTTATAGCCGTTGTATGTTCCATCCCATCCACTATGCTCAG
>Ga0115570_10003105_pt1 | contig 12457 bp, 9 predicted proteins | sample COGITO_mtgs_1205_3_FD_87294 | JGI IMG/M metagenome (GOLD analysis project Ga0115570, IMG submission 87294) | Pelagic marine microbial communities from North Sea - COGITO_mtgs_120524 | ecosystem: Environmental > Aquatic > Marine > Epipelagic | place: Germany:Helgoland, sampling site Kabeltonne... | reverse complement strand
CAGCTGTTAAAGCATCGTTCAGAAAATAACTTTCAAAGGCACTTGGCGGGAGGTATACTCCTCTCTCCAACATGCCGTGGAAATAGCTTTTAAACAACTCATTATCCGCGTGACAAGCAGAGGCAAAATCAGTTACTTTTTCTTCTGTGAAATGCAAGGATAACATTGATCCAAAACGATTGAATTGATGAGGAATTCCTTTTTCATTGATCAAGGTTTTCATTCCCTCATGTAATTGCAATGTTTTTCCATCCAAGCGCGTAAACAATTCTTTATTGGCCTGTAATAATTGAAGTGTTGTTAAACCAGCGATCATCGCTAAGGGATTTCCACTCAAAGTTCCAGCTTGATAAACCGGCCCATCTGGAGCGAGTTCTTGCATTATTTCTGTTCTTGCGGCAAATGCACCAACGGGCAGACCACCGCCCACTACTTTCCCATAGGTGGCAATATCTGCATTGACGCCAAGGCGTTCTTGGGCCCCTCCCAATCCTAGGCGGAAACCAGTCATCACTTCATCAAAGATTAATAGGGCACCATATTGATCACACAAAGTTCGCAGGCCTTCTAAAAAACCTGGCTCGGGCGGAATACACCCCATGTTTCCGGCAACCGGTTCGATTATGATAGCAGCTACTTCATCAGGATATTGTTGAAATACAGCCTCTACACTAGCCAAATCATTATAATCGCCCAGTAGGGTGTCTTTAGCTGTACCTTGCGTAACTCCCGGGCTATTGGGCGCTCCAAAGGTAATAGCACCACTTCCTGCTTGGATTAAAAACGCATCTGAATGGCCGTGATAACAACCCGCAAATTTGATGATCTTTTCGCGATGAGTGTAGCCTCGTGCCAAACGAACGGCACTCATACACGCCTCTGTTCCAGAATTCACGAAACGGACCTTATCGATATTGGGCACCAAAGAAACCACCAGTTCTGCAATTTCTGTTTCCAATGCAGTGGGCATCCCATAAGACGTTCCTTTCTTAGCTTGTTGTGCTATAGCGTTGATTACCTCCTCTTTGGCGTGACCCAAGATCATCGGCCCCCAGCTAGATATATAATCAATTAAGCGATTTCCATCTACATCATGCAAATAAGCCCCTTTTGCTTTCTCTACAAATACGGGTTTTCCTCCTACCGATTTAAAGGCACGAACAGGAGAATTTACTCCTCCTGGAATTACTTTTTTTGCTGCTTCAAAAAGCGCACTACTTCGTTGGTATAGCATGGTTATTTTTTTGGTAGAATGAGTTCTTGACCCAGATAAATGGTATTATCTTTTAGTTTATTCAATTGCTTTAATCGCTTTACATCTACAGCTAAATTCCTTGCGATAGAATATAGGGTGTCTCCTTTTTTTACAACGTAAAACACTGTATTTTTTTGACGGGATGGACGTTCTTTTACAGCCAAAACGACCGCCTTTTTTTCATCGTATTTAGCTAGATCAAAACGCTCAATTAAACGAATCAATTTTGCGGGGTATTTGGGGTCTGTGGCATAGCCTGCTTTTTTCAAACCTCTTGCCCAGGAGCGATAATCTTTCTTCCCCAACCAAAATAGAAAAGCATAACGATCGCGTCCTGTCAAAAACAAGGAGTGATCTCGATAGGATTCACCGGCATCTTGATATACACGAAAACACTCCCCATTTTCATCATCATCGTGGTAGATTCTTTTGCCTTCCCATCCACGGTGACATTTTATTCCGAAGTGATTATTCCCTTCAACAGCTAGCCTACCCTCACCAAAACCAGACTCCAATAAGCCTTGTGCCAAGGTGATACTTGCTGGGATTTTATAGGTACTCATTTCGCGTTGTGCAATGGGGCCAAAGACACGGAGGTAATTATAGACTTTCTCATCTGTCGATAAGGTTTTCTTTGGAGGACTTATTTGAACTGTCGTTATTTTCATTTGTTCTTGTTGCTTTACAACTGGCTGCGCTTTTTTGGTACGGACGCTTTTGGTCACCTTACAACTACTCACAAAAAACAAGAGCAACAGTACAAAACTATTTACTGTAAATAGATACATACTTTTCCTTTTAGTTTTTGCTGTTGATTGAACCCCTCGATTCCCTGAATTCCTCCTGTGTGAATTATTAATACTTTTTTGCCCCAACGCCATTGTTTGTTTTTAATCAGTGCAAAAATACCAAAAAGCAACTTTCCAGTGTAGAGAGGATCAAGAAGAATTTTATATTCTTTGTGAAAAGAATTGATAAACTGGACTAATTCATTGGAGGCTTTCCCATAACCGCCATATAAATGGTCATCTAACAGGGAATAGCGGTTTGGGCTTTTTAGGCTTTCTGTAATCCATTGGGCTACGCTAGAGTCAATGACCGCCTGAAAACCGAGTAGGTGTTGATACGCTTGTGCACTGTTCAAAAGGCCCATAAATGTTCCTCCTGTTCCCACTGAGCAACAGATGGTATCGAAGGCTGCATCTTTTGGTGTAAGAATTTCTGTACAACCTTTTATGGCTTGAGGGTTGGTTCCTCCTTCTGGAAGAAGAAAATAATTAGCCCGATTTAAAAAGGATTGAACAACTGTAGCACTTTCCTTTTGACGATAATCTCCTCTTGATAAAAAGTGAAGCTGCATTCCATGCTGTTCACAAAAGGCTAAACTCGGGTTGCGTTCTTGCGATACTAATTCCTCGCCACGTACAAATCCATGAGTCGGTATTCCCATCAACTTTCCAGCAGCAGCTGTAGCAACGAGATGGTTAGAATAAGCACCGCCAAAAGTGACTATCCCATTGTAATTGGCTGGATCATAAGTATTGAGATTGTACTTGAGTTTACGGAATTTATTGCCCGAAATCATCGGATGAAGTTGATCTTCTCTTTTTATTGTAAGCGAAATGCCGTTTATTTGTGTAATAAATTCATTTTGAACAACATGAGATAACGACCATTCCATACAATATAAACCGAAAGGTACGTTATTTTAGAAAACAAACCAGCCCTTGCCAATGCTTGGAGAACAACAATTAGAAGAAGGTGATTTTTACCTTTCACCAGAGGGATATAAAGTATTCACCGAGCAGTTTCACTTAAAACGAGGCTATTGTTGTGAAAGTGGATGCAGGCATTGTCCGTTTCGGTTCAACCAAAAAAAGAGGCATTAAATTTGCAGTCTATTGTTTAAAACGAAAAACTATTCCTATGAAACGATTTATTCTATTTTTTTTAGCCTTAAGCAGTCTTCAATGTACTTCCATTAGAACATTTTCTGATTTTGATAAAGAAGTTGATTTCAATCAATTCACCACCTATGCTTTCTTTAAGCCCGGTATTGAAGAGGTTAAAATTTCCGATCTGGATAAACGTCGCATCATAACAGCCATTGAAACACAAATGAAGGGGAAATCGCTTCGCCTTTCTTCTGACCCTCAACTCCTGATTAATATAGCCGTTAATGCCAAAGACCGCGTTATTATCCAAAACAACAATTTTGGCTGGGGCGGCTGGGGCTGGAATCCTTGGGCGTTTGGTCCATGGGGAGGCGGACTAAACAACAACACGGTAACTACCCAAACTGAAGGAGAGCTTTTTATCGATATAATTGATGCTAAAACAAAACGCTTGGTTTGGCAAGGAAAGGGAAAAGGAGGGATTACTGAATACAGCAAGAACCGTGACGAACGTATTCAAACTTTTGTGGGTGAAATCTTAAAGAACTATCCTCCAATACCTGAGGTAAATTAATGCGGTGAAAATAGTAGTAATTGACGGTTTAGTTAATTTGGAAAGGCTACCTTTGCGCCTTTCAAAACAAGACCATTGAACACATTATTATCACGCTCAAGTACGAATCCAAAAAACGATATTTTATCCGGTTTAACCGTTGCACTAGCTCTCGTTCCCGAGGCAGTTGCCTTTGCCTTTATTGCGGGTATTGACCCACTGGTTGGGCTTTACGGAGCCTTCATGATGGGAATTTTTACGGCCATTTTTGGCGGGAGACCCGGAATGATTTCTGGCGCCACTGGCGCCATGGCGGTTGTTATGGTTTACATGATTCAGCAAGGAAATTTAGTTGGTAATCAACTCGACAATCCTGTCGAAAACCTCGGTTTATATTGGCTATTCATCACCCTTCTATTTGTTGGTGCAATCCAAATTACTGCTGGAATATTTAAATTGGGAAAATTTGTCCGGTTAATTCCGCATCCAGTAATGATGGGCTTTGTCAATGGTTTGGCCATCGTTATTTTTATTTCTCAACTGGGTCTCTTCAAAACAACAACCAATGGCACCACAAGTTGGTTAAGTGGAAATGCATTGTACATTATGCTTGCACTCGTTGGGCTTACAATGTTCATCATGTATTTCCTTCCTAAGCTAACAAAGAAAGTCCCTGCTGCTCTAGCTGCCATTGTTATTGTAGCCTTGATCACCATCTTTGGTGGACTAGATGTAAGCACTGTAGGTTCTTTTATTCGAGACGGAGGAGGCGATGGATTGCAAGGAGGGCTTCCTCAGTTTCAATTTGAGATTTTCCAACTCTTCCACACCCTCAATGGACATTGGGATTTAATCTTATCCACCGCCTTTTTATTGGCATCCGTTGGCTTGATCGAATCCCTTATGACGCTCAATTTAATTGATGAAATTACTGAATCAAGAGGAAGTGGAAACAGAGAATGTCTTGCACAAGGAGCTGCCAATATCCTCAATGGATTGTTTGGCGGAATGGGAGGCTGTGCCATGATTGGACAATCCATTATCAATGTCAATTCTGGCGGAAGAGGTCGATTATCTGGAATAGTTGCCGCTTTATCTTTGCTGTGTTTTGTCCTTTTCGGGTCGAGCGTTATTGAACAAATCCCAATTGCAGCACTTGTAGGAGTAATGTTTATGGTTGTTATAGTCACCATTATATGGGGTAGTTTTCGCATCATCAATAAAATCCCGCGAAAAGACGCCTTTATACTGGTCCTTGTATCTACCATTAATGTATTAGAAGACTTGGCAATTGCCGTCTTGGTAGGGGTCATTATTGCTGCCCTAGTCTTTGCATGGGAAAATGCCACCATGATACGTGCGCGAAATAGCATTAAAGAAGATGGAACAAAGGTGTATGAGATATGGGGGCCTTTATTCTTCGGGTCTATCCAGAATTTTAACAGCAAGTTTGAGCTGAAAGATGATCCTGAAAATGTCGAAATAGATTTTATTGAATCGCGAGTATCAGATCATTCGGGTATTGAAGCACTCGAAAACCTCATTGAACGATACTTAAAAAAGAATAAGAACATTCGTCTCACCCATTTGAGCCCAGAATGTAAAAGCCTATTGCTAAAAGCCAATCCAAAATTTGAAGACGTCATCGAAGGGTCGATTGACGACCCTCGTTATTACGTTGTTACGGATTTGATCGACAAAGAAATTTAAATCAATTCTCTTGCCGCTTTTAGTGCTGCGGCAATACCATCAGCATTTTTCCCTCCAGCGGTAGCGAAGAAAGCTTGTCCTCCTCCACCTCCTTGAATGTGTTTACCTAGGGTACGCACAACATTTCCAGCATTGAGGTTTTTTTTAGCGACCAATTCTTTTGAAATGTAACAACTCAATATGGGCTTCCCTCCTTTCTTAGAACCAAGCACCAAGAAGAGTGCCTGATTATTTTGCCCTAAATCAAAGGCTAAGTCTTTCATTAAGCCAGCGTCCAAGTCAACTTCTGTTGCCAAAAACTGTATTCCATTTACGGTTTCAAGTTCTCCAGCCAATTGTTGTTTAATGGCCTGCAATTGAAGTTTTGCTAGCCCTTGAATTTCCTTCTTCAAGTTCGCAACTTCTGTTTGCATATTCTCAATGGCCTTAATGGCATCTAGTGGCTGATTTAAGGCAGCTTTCACTTGTTCAAGTAAGCTGGTCTGCTCTTCAAAGTGAGCTTTAGCAGCATCACCTGTAATAGCTTCAATTCTTCGGATTCCAGAAGCAACAGCTCCTTCAGAGGTGATTTTAAAATGCCAAATCTCAGCAGTGTTTTGTGTGTGTGTTCCTCCACAAAGTTCAATGGACTTTCCAAATCGAATAGAGCGAACCGTGTCTCCATATTTTTCTCCAAACAAAGCCATAGCTCCTTCTGCCATTGCATCAGCAAGAACAGCCATTCTGTTTTCTTGCAGTGGCAATTGTTCTTGGATGCGAGCGTTAACAAATTGCTCAACTTCTTTTAATTCTCCTGAAGTCATCTTAGCGAAGTGAGAAAAGTCAAATCGAAACATCCCCGAGTGTACCATCGAACCTTTTTGCTCAACATGATCTCCCAATATTTCACGCAAAGCTTGATGCAATAAGTGGGTTGCGGTATGATTACACGAGGTACGCTGACGCTGTTTTGCATCAACTACAGCTTCGAATCCCTCTTCCAGCTTAACGGGAAGCGTCTCTGTATAATGAATGATGAGGTTGTTCTCTTTCTTGGTATTCAAGATATAATGGATGTTTCCATTGCTTGCTTCCAAATATCCTTTGTCGCCAACTTGACCTCCACCTTCTGGATAAAAAGGGGTTTGGTTGAAAACCAATTGATAAAAGTCGCCATCTTTAGCCGTTGTCATTTTACGATAACGGGTTATTTTGATACTTGTTTCCAAGTTATCATAGCCCACAAATTCTTCTTTCTCGTTCGCCAACAAAACGACCCAGTCTCCCGCTTTGGATGAAGCGGCAGCACGTGAACGACTTTTTTGTTCTTCCATTGAAGCAGAAAAACCTGCTTCGTCAACGCTAAATCCGCGTTCACTGGCAATAAGCGCTGTTAAATCGTAGGGGAAACCATATGTATCGTAAAGCTCAAAAGCCTTTGCCCCGTCAACGACTTTACCTTTAGTGGCTTTTAGAATGGTATCGAGGAGGAGTAATCCTTGATCTAATGTTTTGAGAAAAGAGTTCTCTTCTTCTCGAATTACGTTGAAGGCTAATTTTTGCTCGCGTTTTAATTCTGGAAAGGCATCCCCCATTTGTTGCTCTAGGGTGTTTACTAGTAAATGAATAAATGCTTTTTTCTGTCCTAAAAAAGTGAATCCATAACGAATTGCACGGCGAAGAATACGTCGAATCACGTAGCCAGCTCCAGTATTGGAAGGTAATTGTCCATCGGCAATGGCAAAGTAAACAGTTCGGACATGGTCTGCAATAACGCGAATTGCACGATCTGCTTCTAGGGTTTCACCATAGGTGGTTTTTGTCAGTGCTTCTATTTCCCGAATAAGGGGTGTAAAAACATCGGTATCGTAATTAGAGGTAGTGTTTTGGAGAACCATGCAAAGGCGCTCAAAGCCCATTCCTGTGTCGATATGTTTGTCGGGTAGCTGTTCCAAACTACCGTCTGCTTTTCGATTAAATTCAATGAAAACCAAATTCCAAACTTCCACTACTTGAGGGTGATCATGGTTAACCAAAGTGGCGCCGTCTACTTTTTCTTTTTCTTCTTCTGAACGAATATCGACATGAATTTCTGAACAGGGGCCACAAGGGCCTTGCTCTCCCATTTCCCAAAAATTGTCCCTTTTATTCCCCAACAAGATGCGATCTTCTGGGATAAACTTTTTCCAGAAGTTGTAGGCCTCCATATCTCGTTTCAAACCTTCACTTTCGTCCCCCTCAAAAATGGTTACGTAAAGAATGCTAGGGTCAATTATATAACGCTCGGTCAATAATTCCCAGGCCCAAGCAATGGCTTCTTCTTTAAAATAATCGCCAAAACTCCAGTTTCCCAACATTTCAAAAAAGGTATGGTGATAGGTGTCTATCCCAACTTCTTCTAAATCGTTGTGTTTCCCAGATACCCGTAAACATTTTTGTGTATCAGAAACCCGTTTATTCTTCGGAGTTTTATTCCCCAAAAAAAACTCTTTAAACTGGTTCATACCCGCGTTGGTAAACATTAGGGTAGGGTCATGTTTCACCACCATGGGTGCAGACGGAACAATTTGGTGTTGTTTTTCGTTGAAAAAATCTAAAAATAGTTGACGAACTTCAGCTGATTTCATTCGGTAAATGCGTTAAAATCAAATCTTGCAAGCAAAATTTATTATATTTGTGGAACTTTTCGTTTGTTACTGCAAAAGAAAACAAAATTTATAAGAAATCTGTTTATGGCCAAGGTTAAATATTTTTACGATCCTGAAACACTTTCTTACCGGCCCATTGAAGTTGGTAAAACCCTAAAAGTTTCGAACTTTTTCCTTTTCCTTATCTCCTCTCTTTTATTTGGTGTTTTTACATTGTTTGGTCTTTTAACAACTGACTTTTTAAACACTCCAAAAGAACTTCTATTAGAGCGAGAGTTAAACAACTATGAATTTCAATTTGAAATACTATCGCAACGTTTACAGCAAATGGAAAATGTGATGGGAAATATTGAAAATCGTGACAACGAAATCTACCGTACCTATTTTGAAGCAAACCCCATTCCACAAGAACAACGCAGAGCTGGTTTTGGAGGAGTCAATCGATACAAGAATTTAGAAGGTTTTGGGAATTCTGATCAAATTATTGCGACCACAAAAAAAATAGATATTCTTTCTCGCATGCTCGTTGTGCAGTCAAATTCTTTGGATGAAATCCAAGCTTTGGCAGAAAAGAAAGAAGAATTACTTGCTGCTATTCCTACCATTCAACCCATTAAACAAGAGGACCTGAAACGTATGGCATCGGGCTACGGTTGGAGAACAGATCCTTTTACAAAAAAACGCAGAAAACATTACGGAATGGACTTTTCTGCCAAGAGAGGAACCCCCGTCTATGCAACTGGCGATGGAATCGTAAAACGTGCAGACAATAGATCGTCTGGTTATGGTCGTCATATTCGTATCGATCACGGTTTTGGCTATGTGAGTCTTTATGCTCATTTGAACAAGTATAATGTAAAACGCGGTCAAAAAGTGAAACGCGGTCAAATCATTGGCTATGTTGGAAACACTGGCCGATCAGTAGCTCCTCACTTACACTATGAGATCTTCAAGGACAATAACAAAATCAATCCGTTGAATTTCTATATCGATAGCTTAAGTCCAGCAGAGTTTGACGCTATTGTAAATCAAGCTTCCCAAGAGAATCAATCGTTAGATTAATCCATGAACATTAATTTACCTGAGAAAAGGTATTACTCCATTGGAGAAGTCGCCAAAGCTTTTGGGGTCAACACTTCTCTTTTACGTTATTGGGAAAAAGAATTCAAGCAAATTCAACCCAAAAAAAAGTCATCAGGGGTACGTAAATTCACCCCAGGTGATATCGAAAACATTCAGCTAATTTATCATCTGCTCAAAGAGAAAGGCATGACCATAGAAGGAGTGAAAAACCACCTCAACGTGGCTAAAGACAAAGACAAAAGCAAGCTTCAGCTCATGAATCGTTTAGAAAAGATAAAAGCTGCTCTTACTTCTATGCGAGACAAAATCTAATTATTTTTTTCGGAAGAAAAGTGTGATGGGTACTCCATTGAAGTCATACAAACCACGGAGTTGATTTTCTAAAAATCGCTTATACGGATCTTTCACATACTGCGGTAAATTACAGAAAAAAGCAAATTGTGGGTGCTCTGTAGGCAATTGAGTACAAAACTTAATTTTCACAAACTTACCCTTGTTGGCCGGTGGAGGAGTATTCTCTATGATGGGCAACATGGTGTCGTTTAATTTACGCGTAGGTATTTTATTTGAACGAGATTTATATACTGTTACAGCAGTCTCAATGGCTTTGAACAAACGCTGTTTGGTCAACACCGACATAAACACAATTGGCACATCTACGAAAGGGGCAGTTTGTTTACGAATATCTTCTTCAAACACTTTGGTGGTTTTATGGTCTTTCTCAACCAAATCCCACTTATTGACGACAATCACAACTCCTTTGTTATTTCGATGTGCTAACCAGAAAATATTTTGCACCTGCCCATCAAAACCACGGGTTGCATCTACCACAAGAATAACAACATCACAGTGCTCAATGGCTCGGACAGCACGCATAACCGAATAAAACTCAATGTCTTCTTTAACTTTCTTTTTACGTCGAATACCGGCGGTGTCCACTAAGTTAAATTCAAACCCAAAGCGATTGTACTTAGTGTCAATACTGTCTCGGGTAGTTCCTGCGATATCTGTAACGATGTAACGATCCTCCCCAATCAATGCGTTGATAAAAGAAGATTTGCCCGCATTTGGACGTCCAACTACGGCAAAGCGTGGTAAGTCGCCTGAAGTATCTTCTACTTGTTCTGGCAATGCTTCTACAATATCATCGAGTAGTTCACCTGTTCCACTTCCGTTTATACCCGAAATTGGATATATTTTATCAAAACCTAGGCTGTAAAACTCTACTGCATCATCTTGACGCATGGCATTGTCTACTTTATTTACAACCAAATAGACCGGCTTTCTTGAACGACGAAGTAGTTGTGCTACTTCTTCATCCATTCCCGTTACTCCCGTTTCAACCTCGACCATAAAAACAATTACGTCCGATTCGTCTATGGCAAGTTCTACTTGCTTGTCAATTTCTTTCTCAAAAACATCTTCACTTCCAACAACGTATCCTCCGGTATCGATGAGTGAAAATTCCACTCCATTCCAGTCAGATTTTCCGTAATGACGATCCCGTGTTACTCCGCTCACTGCATCAACAATGGCTTCACGCTTTTGAATCATACGGTTAAAGAAGGTGGATTTTCCCACATTGGGACGTCCAACAATGGCAATAATTGCACTCATGATGGTAAATTTTTAGCAAAAGTACTCTTTTTAAAAGTATCTGAACCAATGATTATAACTTATAGCCAAATCGTTTCAGTTGTCGTTCATTTGAGCGCCAATCCTTGTTTACTTTCACATAGAGTTCTAGATGAATCTTCTTGGTAAAGAAGGCTTGTAGTTTCATCCGTGCTCCTACCCCTACTTTTTTTAAGGCGCCACCTTTGTGGCCAATAATGATTCCCTTTTGGGTTTCCCGTTCAACCATAATTAGCGAACGGATTTTAATTATTTTTTCTGATTCGAAAAACTCCTCTGTCACCACCTCGACTGCATAGGGAACTTCTTTATCGTAGTGCTGTAGAATCTGTTCCCGAATAGCCTCATTGACAAAAAAACGCTCGGGCTTATCGGTCATCTGATCTTTCGGATAGTAGGGTGGAGAAACGGGCAGTAATTCAATAATATGATTCAGAACTTCTTTGACTGAAAAACCAGTGATGGCTGATATTGGAAAAATATTTGCTTTAGGAAATTTTCCTTGCCAATGGGCAACTGACTTAATTAGGGATTCTTGATCGGTCGTGTCAATCTTGTTAATAAGGACAAGTACAGGAATTTCCAAGCGTAGAATTTTTTCAAACAAACGTTGGTCTTTCATTTCGGTTTCGCCCACCTCGAGCATATAAATCATTATGTCAGCATCTTCAAGAGCTGTTTTCACGAAGTCCATCATGGAAGATTGCATCTCATAACTGGGCGTAATAACTCCAGGAGTATCGGAAAGCACTAATTGATAGTCATCTGCATTGAGTATCCCCAATATACGGTGACGTGTTGTTTGTGCTTTCGGTGTGATGATCGATAAACGCTCACCTACCCATGCATTCATTAATGTTGATTTCCCAACGTTAGGGTTTCCCACGATAGAAACGAACCCGGCTTTATGTGTATTGCTCATTGGCGACAAAGATACATAAGAAGTACACAAAGCACTTGGCGATTGTCAATAAAGTTGTAAATTTGCACCCACAGCGCGAGATAGAGCAGTAGCTAGCTCGTCGGTCTCATAACACTCCTCAAAATCTAAATTCACATATTTTTATTATTTCATTTTCAATTCCCTACAGATAAATAATCTTTTTTTTTGTTATACTTGTTATACTCTTGTGTTAGATAAAATACGAACTATCCAAATATTTTAATTTTCATTAATTTCTCTTCTTTTACGTTCAATAAAAGTGAATTGATTTAATGGTTTTCTAAACTTTCATTGAACTGTGAGATGACAAGAATCTGGTGTCTTTTTCAACGGTAAATCAGCCCTTATTGTGAACCAAATAATTGTCGAACCCTTTGAATTATCCAAACCACAATTGTGGTTATCGTATTGGTCATAACTTCAAGATTACTTTGGGGTATGGCAAAGTCCGCAACTAATCATTAGAATAATTATTTATAGTCATAAACAAATTTAGTTGTACTTCATCTTTGAATAATAAGGGGCGCAAGTAAGATTATAAAACCGTTGTTCTGTTTCAGTGTAGCGGTTTTTTTGTTACCGATAAGTTTAACTCTATATAATCAATGATATTAGTATCTTGGGCTTGTGAAAAATATCCATGTCTATCTCTAAATTTCAAGGCTTTCTGATATTTTCAACCAACTGCTGAATTTCTTTTAAAGGTGCTGGGGTCATACTAGTCACGGTAATGGTAACAAAGAAATTTGCCATCAT
>Ga0115570_10003098_pt1 | contig 12464 bp, 6 predicted proteins | sample COGITO_mtgs_1205_3_FD_87294 | JGI IMG/M metagenome (GOLD analysis project Ga0115570, IMG submission 87294) | Pelagic marine microbial communities from North Sea - COGITO_mtgs_120524 | ecosystem: Environmental > Aquatic > Marine > Epipelagic | place: Germany:Helgoland, sampling site Kabeltonne... | reverse complement strand
TTGCTCGGCGCTTCTGCTTCGGCTGCCGCTGGCGTCCGTCTATCCAGCCCTTGAAGCGCCTCATCAAGATCGTCCGTAGTCTTGGACGGATCGTTAATAAAGTCGTTTGTTATTTTCGCACGCTCAGCCTCGAACTGCGCATCAGTTAAAATTTGCGGAGCCGTTACCTTTTCCGTAGGAGTGTTGAATATTGGCTCTGGCTTCTTATCGCCACGAAGTCCCGTCGCCTTTTCGGCGTTCTTCTTGCTAGTAAAATACTTCTTAGCGTTTGGGACGTAGTAAGCAATCTGGCCTTTTTCTAGGCGCTTGCCATCTGCAACCCTGCCGGGACTTTCACGACCAGAAGCAGTAAATTCGTAAATTGGTTTTTGTTTGCCCATGTTTGCGTCTTCGGCTGCGCGCGCTACGGCAGCTTGAGAATTAAACAGCGAGGCTTGAGGAACGTCTGACCTGTTCGAGACAGTTGCGTCCTCACCGACTTTAAAGCCGGGACGCAAGATGCCTTGGATTTTTCCATCTGGACCACGGCCAGCGGCAACGTCGCCCTTCTCAAGGACTTCGCCCGCTTTTGCTGAGCGATCAGCAGAACGTGGGACTGTGCCGCCGTCAACGTCTGGGGTGGTAACTTCACGGTTCAAAAACTCAGTGCGCAGAGCGTCAACTTCCTTGGCGTTAGGCGCGCGTTTGCCCATCTTCTCTAGTTCAACAACCGCACCGAACTTTTCAGCCACACGTCGGTAGACCTGACCCGGTAACGTCTTTTTTACTGACCCCAAAATTCGTGGGACCATAACCGACCACTCGCCGCCGGACGCCATTCCAAGATCGTAAAGGTTCTCAAATGCCTCACGGGCTTGGCTATCTAAATCTACGTCTGCCGGGGCATCAGGCTCTTCGGACGTAGCGTTGGGGGCTTTAGGTGTAGACTTGGGAGCAGCCGTAGCCGTAGCCGCGTTATCTGGTGCGTTACCCTTTGGCTCTGCTTTTGGTGCTACGCCTGCACTTGGAGCCTGCACTCCTTCGTCGCGCCTATTGATGTAGGAAGTAATACGAGAGTAAGCAGTGTCGCCTTTTCCGTAGCGCTGCTTGATGTTGCCGTTTTCTGTTACTTCTAAGATGCCCTGAGTTACAAGGCGGCCAACCTCGTCTACGGTTATTTTGCCTTCGCTCTCTAACTGCTGGGCTTTAGATGGCTTTTTACCGCCCCACTTATAGGGTGTTGGCGCAACGTTTTCTTCTGCCTCAACCTCAGCTTCGGCAACTGGCTCGTCCGTTTTCGTGGTGGTCTTCGTGCCCGTTGCGGGGTCGTCAACCTCAGTCGTAGTCGTCTTGGTCCCGGCCTCAGAAGGCGACTTGTCGCCTGATTGTCGTGTCGTGTCGCCTGTCGCCTCATCTACGTCTACGTCTACGTCTACGTCTTCTTGCTTCGGGCCTTGGCGTGGTGGCGTAGCGGGGTCAACAAGATCATCGAGGTCCGCGCCTGCAATTTTGTCGTCACGCTCTTTCAGAATTTTTTGGTAGTCAGCCTCAAATTTCTTACGTGCGCCTTCCGGGTCTGTCTTCGCTAGAGCTTGGAAGTCACTCGCCATTCCATCGAGCTTTGCGTCCATATCGTCGATATCTACGCCGAGCTTTTCTATGTCGTTTAGTTCGGTGCGCAGTGAGGTGAGGATTTCTGTTAAATCTTCGCGCTCGCCCGCGTTAGTTGCTTGGTCAAGGTCCGTTGAAATTTTTTCAATTTCGCTTTCGAGCCTTGCAGTCCGGGTAGTCATGCTTTGCCCAAGGGGCGAACTCTTCTGCCAATTGCGTAGTTCCTTGACAGCCTTATTACCTTGATAAGCGCCCACTCCTAGACCGACTACCCCGCCAATCGTGGCGTCGAGAGCACCAGACATAGCTGTTCGCACAGGATCAAACTCGTCAGAAACGCCCTGTTGAATTTCGGCAGCTTGGGATGCAGCGTCAAAGCCTGCGCCTACGCCTGCGTTTAAGGCGGCCTCAGTCTTGGCGCCTTGTATCGCGCCAGCTTTCATTCCAGCCTTACTTGCTTGAGCCGTTGTCTGCATCGCGGCGATACCAGCTTTATAAGCCTGCGCACCCTTCTTCGCCATGCCTGCGCCACCAATCAGGTTGATTGGGTCAAGCACACCAGCTAAGCCGTAGTCCGTAACCTTTTCAAAGATGCCGCCTCGGGAAGGCGCGTTGCGCCACATCTTTGACAGACGTGCTTGTAGCTTTTGGCTATCACCCGCGAGCGCATACTCAGCCGCACCGAGGCCCATAGAAATAGAGTTGGTGTCGCGCCAGCGACGGTCTTTGTAAAAACGATCCCAGAGGTCTTTGTCGGAAGAGAATGTTTCTCCCTTTGCCTCGTAGTAGCTGCGAACATCACCGACCGCTTGCGGGTCTTGGATGAGGTCTACGCCTGTTTTGTTGGTGTAGTCGTCGTTGAACTCAAATTTGTTCGCGCCGAAATAGTTATCAAACTCGTCATACTTAGACATCGGGTACTCCATTTAACCTGATTAAGGATAAATTACTTGGAGCACCCTACGCTGTCGTCCTTACTAATCGCTCGGACGTATCTCAATCTTGAGTGGGTTGTATATATTTTCTGGAAGCGGGCTTTGATCGCCCGGTGCGCCCTCAGACATGATTGCCTCAAGTCCACTTTTGAAACCATCAGAGATAGCGTCCATCCAACTGGTGTCGCCTTGCACCATTTCGCCCGATAGGTTGGCTGTGCCATTCGTGGTTGCTGCGCTATCAGCGGGCGGTTGAATGTTATAATTAGGTGTCGGAACGTTGCTTTGTGGAAGGTAATTAAGGTCTGGCACAATTCGTGCCTTCATATCTTCTACAGCCTGAGGCCCGACTTTAGTAACATTAAACACAGCACTGCCACTTCCCGACAACCGTTCAGTGACAACGCGTGTAAGCTCATCTACTATTGCTTTGCGAGTAGCGTAATTAACTTCTGAGGGGATAACTGCGTTTTCGATTGTTGTTTCCAAGTAGCTCTCGATTTGAGCGGGGGAAGCCTTCATTTGCTTGAAGTTCAATACAAGAATATCAGCAACCGCATTTAAGTCTTTTATGCTTGACTGATCGCTAATTGCTTTCTCAGTAAACTGCATTGTCTGACCGATGACATTTGAGTGTAGGGACTTTATCTGTCCAAGCTGCACGCCGATCATTTCCTCTTGCTTCCTCATAGCCTCGATCTGTTTTCGAACAGCATTGGTCTGCTCTGGAAGCCCAGCGAACTGGTCGCGCTCGATCTGAGCCGTCGCCCGTCGGATGCGCTCTTCCAGTGACCGCCCCGCCATGACGAGCTCTCTAGCGGCGTTCGACAATTGGCCCGCTTGGTCAGCAGATTTCGAGGATATTTCTGGCAATGAAAGACTGCCCGTAGAGCCCGTGCCGGGGCCGCCGCCGTAGACTTCATTGATAAGAGCATTTGCCCTTGTGATTAAATCTACGCCATCAGCACCGGGACCAACCGCTGTGTCTACAGCTTCTTTTGCCCGTTCAGCCGTAGCCGTTATTTCCTCACCGATAGTTAAGGGGCTGTAAGTTGCTTCTTCCAGCACGTCGATAGACGCAACTGTAAGCGCTCTTAGCCTCTGCTCGTAATCAGATTTGAAGTTAGGCATCATGTTTTTTGTGGCGATTTCATTCAGTGTCATTCCACGCAATGCTGCCTTGAACGCCTGAGCCTGCAAGTCGGAGGGGTTCGTCGCTCGCTGGTCCATAATTCGATTGGCTTCTGCGCGCAGTATTTCGTCCGAAACTTGAGAAGTGTCACCGTCGTATTCGCTTGCGGTTTCTGCGAGCTTTTGCGCTAGAGATTGGAACGTACCGTTGTTTCCATCATTAAGTGGCACGCTGAAATCATCCGCGAACTTATTTATTTCCGTAACAATATTAGCCTGCACACGACTGACTGCTTGCTCACGGTTCTTAACGTCGTTAGGCACGAGGGTTTGGGCAATGACTTCAACACTCTTTGAAGCATCGGTTAGATTGCCATCAAATGCCATAAATTGATTTTCATTTAGCCCCATCGCCTTTTGTGTGGCTTCTGCCTGTTCCTGTAGGTCTTCAACTCTGTTTTGCTGCTTTAAGTAAGTTTCCCACGCCTGATCTATTTCCACTTTATGTTCGGTGGATAGCTCAAAGTTGGGGTCCACTAACCTAGCCTCAGCGATTACTGCATTGTATGCTTGCTCTGGGGAATTATAAGTTCCACTTGAGAAGGCATTAGCGGCTGCCGTAGTACCTGTCTTTACGGCTGCGTCTAGTTTTTTGTTCTTTAGCGTTAGCCCAACGTTAAACGCCTCGGTCAAAGACCTTGAAACCTCGTTTAGCTTTTCTGGGTTGTTCGCGAGGTGCGGGTTCACCTTAGCCAAGTTCGACAAGTAGTTGTCGAAAGCTACTTGATCGCCTGCGTTTGCTATTTGTGTTCCAGCATCGAGTGCGGCTGAGTATTGGCGGTTAGACATACCCTGCATAGTCGCCGTAGCTTGGGTGATAAAATCGTTGAGGAAGGGCTTTGCGCCCTCGCTTACACCTGAGCCCCACTGCTTTATATCTTCGGGACGCGCGCCCGCTGCCTTCCAGTTTTCAAATGTAGGCTGGAATGAAGTCTTAAATGTCCTCTTGGCTTCGGCTTTGCCAAACTGTTGAACAAGTGGCAAAGCCGCTGCTGGGAGAACGCCACCAGATATTTCAGTTATAGCAGACAAGGCGTCTTTTTCGCCGCCCGCGAGAAGGCCGCTGCTGTAGATGGGCGCGAGGTTCTTAGCTAAGGCTATGTTGCTATTGAGCTCAGCGCGCTTACGTGCAGCGGCAGCGTTAGCAAGCTGTGTCTTTCGGCGTGCAACGTTCTGCATCATCACGTCGCGCGTAGGCATGGCGTTTTTCAAAAAGTTGCTGTTGCCCGCTAGGTTCTGGGCAAACGCAGACCTTTGCTCCACGGTGCTGTCCGGGTTTTGATTGATGTAATCTGCGTAGAGATTGGCATTTTCAGCACGCTTAGCTTTGAACTCAGCCTTACTCTTATCTACGCCCTGATCCCAAGCGCCGAAATTAAAAACCATTTTAGTATCCTAACTTATAGGTAGTTGGATTTGAAATCGTTATACCATCTGCCTGCCGATGCCGTATTGCCACTAGCCAGCGCAGCCGCATTAGTCGCAGAAGTGCTAAGACTTTCCAACGCATTAGAGTTGTCTACAGTGTTCATACCCCCTGCTGCGTAGGTGTAAGGAGCCGTAGACAAGCCCTGCACTTGGCCGAGGTAAGAATTGGCGAGCTTGTTTTCCGCACTAACGCCAGACAATCCGTTGTAGTAGTCTTGCATCGCGGTGTTATTTCTCATCCCATCAATAGCGCTTGCCTCAGATGCGGCTTTGCCGCGCAAAGAGTTTATGTTGGATGAGAAATTCTGACCGTATTGCCCGCTATTGATCTCGTTGGTTAGACCCTGCGTTGTGCGGTTCATAATGTCGTCAAGCAGATTGCGTTCCATATTGCGCTCTGCGTTGGTCATGTTTTGCTGGTTTGATGCAGCCGTTTGAAGACCAGCAATGTAGTTCTGAGCATCACCTACGGCAGCGAGCATGTCCTCGTTTGCCTTAACGGAAGATAAGTCCGCGAACTGTCTCTCCATTTGCACGGCCAATGTGGAGTTTTCCATGCCTTCGGGAATACGTGCGTTAATCCGAGAGTATTGGTTGTCCAAAGAACGCGCAGTATTTTGACTACGCATCTGCCAGAACTTATTGGTGAGGCTGTCTTGCAGCCGCGCAAAATCCATGCTGTCTGGCGCATTGTCTCGACCTATAGCATCTCGCCCGTACACCTTGTCTTCGGAGCCCGCGATCTTGTCGTTGGCGTATTCTCTGAAAGCGCCCTCGTAGCCTTTTAGACGTATTTCGTCTATCTCAGTCATATTATCGACTTCGGCTATGTTTGCAGTTTCTTCTTTGCTTCTTTCATCTGCAAAGTATTTGGTCAGAGTGTCTACAATTTCTGGTGTGATTTGACCGAATGACCCGTATTCGTCCAGCAACTTTTGCAAGTTGTCTTGCATAACGGTAGAGCCCTCGGAATAAAGGGCTGCAACTTCATTGTTACGGTCGATTTCAGAAGCAGTAAGATCAGACAAGTCGTCGGCAGCAGCTTCGGAAGCCTTGTTACCTTGGATAGCCCCGCGAATTTTTAGGATGCCCTCGATGGTATCGAGGGGGTTGTCGGTAGCTGCGTCCCATATATCGCCAAGTACACTCATGTTAAATTCCTTAAACTAAAGAGCCAAACCCACGGCGTCGGTTCTGTCGGTATGCACCGATGCCTTGACCACCACCGTTGGCGATTGGAACGTTGACGTAGCGCGTTTCGCCCGTGTCTTTGTCCTTAACGGCCCGACGGGTGTAGACCCCGTTCTCACTCATGTAAGTGGGAATAGTGTTGCCGAAGTATGACGGGTTCATCGCAAATCCAAAGGCGTTCATAAAGCTCAGAGGGTCGTAGCCGCTTGAGTTGCTTTTCATCGCAGAGTTGATAGCTGAGATAATTTCTTCTCGCGTCATGCCCGACGTTGTTTGCGTGCTTTCACCCGTTAGGTTTGCCAACTGCGCACGAAGATTTGCGATCTCTTGCTCAAGCGATGTTATCTTGCCGTCTTGGTTGGTATCGACAAACGTAGCATCATCCGCCGCACCGCCAGTGCTATCTACGACACTGCCTGCGTCATCTCCACCGCCTGCGTCATCTCCACCGCCTGCGTCATCTCCACCGCCTGCGTTAGAAAATGCTGCGTCTAGTTCAGCTTGGGAGTTGTAAGTAACGCCATTGATAGTGACAGGGAAGCCTTCTTCAAATTCATTGTCTGGGGCTACGTCGCCGTCGTCATCGACTACAACGTCGTCGCCATCGCCTACAACTTCGTCGCCATCGCCTACAACTTCGTCGCCATCGCCTACAACGTCGTCGCCATCGCCTACAACTTCGTCGCCACCCGTAACGTCGTCGCCACCGCCTACAACTTCGTCGCCACCGCCCACAACTTCGTCGCCACCCGTAACGTCGTCACCCGTATTGTCGGAAGCTGTGCTGCCACCGGGTGCGATAGCATCGCCATCGTCTCCCATAGTCCAACCGTACTTTTCGACAAGTATCTTATCAACAGCATCATCGCGAGCGCCCTGATTTTCACCAACCGCTAGGCCAGCCTCATCGTAAGTGCTGCCGTCGTTCTCAGCTTGGTTGTTAATCGCCTCGACAACACTGTCGTCGTAAGTGCTGCCGTCGTTTTCGGCTTGGTTGTTAATCGCCTCGACAACACTGTCATCGTAGGTACTGCCGTCGTTTTCGGCTTGGTTCTGTGATGCCAGCATTTGCGGAGACAAGGCATCCCCATCTCCGCCCATAGTCCAGCCGTACTTTTCGACTAAAATTTTGTCCACGGCATCATCCCTAGTGCCCTTACTTCCGTCAACCGCTAGACCAGCCTCGTCGTAGGTACTGCCGTCGTTTTCGGCGTTGTCGTTCATTGCGTTGATAGGACCGTCGTCGTAGGTGCTGCCAGTGTTCGAGGTGCTGGACGCGCTCTCGGCGTTGTCGTTCATTCCGTTAATAGGGCCGTCATCGTAGGTGCTGCCAGTGCTCCCAAAGCTACTTTGCTGAGCGGCATCCAAGGAACCCACACCAGCCTTATCAGCCTGCAATTTTGCAATGTCTTGTTCACTCGTAATGGTAGCGGGAACTTCGTCGTAGGTTCCGTTTGCCATATCATCTAATACAGTTTTTTGCTTTTCATATTGGCTGCCAATAAAAGAACTCTGCGCGGCATCTAAAGAACCCGTACCAGCGGCAGGCGCGGCGGTCGCTGTAGTAATTGAAGGGATTTCGTCGTAGGTACTGCCGACGGCAGAGCCAGTATTAGCGCCACGGCCTGCCTCGCCCATATCCATGTTGGAATACGACGGAGAGGCGGTCGCCGTGGCACTTGAAGGGATCTCGTCGTAGGTGCTGCCGACGGCAGAACCAGTAGCAGAGCCAGTAGCAGAACCAGTATTCGCCCCACGGCCAGCTTCGCCCATATCCATGTTGTAATACGACGAAGAGGTTGAAGCGTTATTATTGTCATCGCCATCGTCATCATTATTACTGCCAGCGCCGCCAAGTCCGACGCCGTTGTTATACGTCGAGCTACCAGAGTTCGCGCCAGATAAATCCAATGTTTGACCAGCTTGAATGTTATCTACGTCACTGATGTTGTTCTGCTGTGCCAACTCTTGCACGGACATATTGTTGTCCTCAGCAATCTCAGAAAGCGTCTGACCAGATTTAACTGTCGTAGAGTTATTGTCGTCGTTGCCGCCGCCGCTGTCACCGCCACCAGAGGTGTCACGAAGAAGGCCGCTTGCAAACGATAGGCTCGGCATGAATGGATTGTATAAGCGGCTCATGTTAAATCCTTTCTGAACCATAGTTCGGGGCGCATGGACCCGCTTTTTTTCCTGATGCCCGAAGCAGTCGCGTAGTCCGGGTACTTGTCTGATAAAGTCCGTTGTATTGTTCTAACGAACTTGAAAACTTCTCGCTTAGGCGCGTGGCAAATGAATTGACAGAAGTGAAGGTTTTGACCTTCATCCCGCGCAAATACCTCATCGCCATCAAACTCATTCTTCTGTATCTCTTCGTCCGTTAAAAAGGCGTATGTGCATATGCCTTTGATTTCTTTCCCCGGCTTGTACGCCACGTACTTGTCGTTTTTGAGGGCGGGGAAAACAGAGTTCTCAAGCAGAAAGATCGGCTTAGACTTGTAATACTCATCTGCTTTAAACAGGTTCGTTATTACTTCGACCTTATCTCCCCAGCACGTCAAACCTAGTACCCCATTCGTTTCTTCATCATCTCATCCACGTTGTAGAACTCAAGCATTCCAGTTTTGGGATTGAATGAGCCAGCGCCGCCGATGTCTTGCAACAACTTCATCGTGAATGGAGATGCGTGAACCATCATACTGTCGCCATTACGTCCCTGCTCAGAAAGCGTGTCAGCAATGGCCGCCGTTTCCTTACGTGTTTTGATCGAAGTCCCTGTGTTTGGACCGAATATTTCTGCTGAAAAGGCCATTTTTTTCTTCCTTTCGGGTCTTATTAAAGACTGTAGTTATACCAATGGGGCGCGTCGTCCCTTATGCGGAAGACGCAATCAGGTCTTGTGCCGACGACGCTACAGCACTTGTAACTCCATCGACTGAGTTCTTAGCTGTAGCCTCAGCGCCGCTACGTGTTCTTCGGGCGAGCTCTCTCTGACTTGCACGAAGTGCAGCCTGCGCAGATTTGTATTGGGGGCTATCGGGGGTGTACTGAGCCAATTCGTTTTGAAGGCTCGTCATCTCTATTTGCAGTCCGGGTGTGGCTTGACCCTTAAACTGATTGTACGATTGGACACGGCCCATAAAGCCACCGTCGATGGCCGCATCGTTTTCGGATTTCACATAATCAATCATCGCGTTGATGTCTGACATGGCCGTAGTTATGCCGTCCTTGTCGGCTTCATAAGTTGCTTCGATGAAGCCACTACTTTCATCGCCAGCTACTACGGCTACTTTGTTGTCGGATGTCGTGAACATGGAGATGTTGCCTTGCAGCTGATCCATGAGGTCAGCGGGCATATCAGCAATGAGTTGATCTATTAGGTTTGATCCTTGCTCGGCCATAGAAAATGCTCTCGCGTTTTCTGAGCTCAAAGATATGTGGAACGGCTTTTCGTTTCCGTTGTACGTTCCTGTAGGCTGGCCCGTTCCATCGGCGTAATCATATTGCAATAGCTGCGACCCACTTAGGCGGCTGCTGAACTTGCTTGTCGTAGAGTAGCCGTAATCTCCCTCTACGTTGCCCGACGTAGATGCCGTATCGTCTCCGGCGCCACCTTCCTCTGATGTTTCAGAGCTTGTGTCATTGGCAGACACAGAAGACAAAGCGCTGCTGCCGTTGTCATCATCACTGTCGTTCATTTTTGCAAGCATCTGGGCGGCTGATGTAGAGCTACCACCAGAAAAAATAGACTTCCCGTCCGTTGTGAAAATGCTGCCGTCACCATCCTTGTCAAGAAAGTTGGTGGCGACACCCAGAGCTACCTTGCCGCCGATGTAGGCCACAGGATTGGCGACCATAGCAATCACGTTGCCAACCGTTTTGAAAACACTGTCGTGACCAGTAGTCACTGACTTTCCCGTATTGTCGTCAACAAGCTGACCGTTGACGTAGCTTTTGCCGTCAAAAGGAGTAGTGCTGTTAGCTGTGTCTTGGTAGGAAGTGTTTTGATTAACTCTTACACCGCCGTCTTTGTAAAGTATGCCGCCCTCGTAATACATCCCATCGTTGGGCGTGAAGGTGTTGGCAAGATTTTGACGAACCGAGTTAGAGCTTTCTTCTGAGCTAGAACCACCGCTGCTTTTATTAGAGCCGCTGCCACTATTAGAAGTGGATGTATAGGTCTTCGTGCTGCTGTCGTAGACCTGACCTTTTTCAGCGTCGCGCTTCTTGGCGAGATCGTTGACCTCTTTGGTCCACTCTCCACCGCTTGCCTTTAGGGCGTCGTTCAAATCTTTTTGAGTGTTGAACTCACGCAAGCCTGTGTATGGGTTTGTGGTTCCGGCCCCGATCCGCTCAAGAAGAGCCACCTCTTCCGGCATGACGTGCACGAGCTCACTGTCTCCATTCCGGCCCTTGTCCGACATAGATCGAGCGATCTTGTGCATCTGTTCAGATGAAAGTCCATGTGCCATATTGCAGAGCCTCTATTAAACGTTGGTGATGACTGCCGCCAAAGTAACCTCGATGTCAGTAAGCGAGCTCTGAGAAGTTACCTCAAATGCAATTTCACGAGACGTAGTGGTAGCGTCGATAGCGATTGAAGCTGACAAGTTTTGCTCAGTAAGACTTGAGCTCACAGGCACTACATCCCCGGCGTTGATGCCGTTGATTTTCATCTGAATGTTTGCTGTGCCACTTGTGGACTTGGCGGCAATAGCGTCGATACGAACGTTTTGTTTGAACGCACGTGTAATAACGTAGCTACCGTTAGCAATTGAGCCCGTGCTCTGATAAAAGAAACTGCGCGTAGCAAACGTTGACGGCAACTGAGCAATAGGCAAACGGCCCGTAGCGTCTAGCCCAGCTACGCCTTCGGCTGCACCGATGTAGGTTTTTGGAACTACGGCTGTAAAATCTACGTCCGCAAATTCCAACCCACCGCCCGTAGAGTTAATGCGTAAGAACTGTAGAGCGTTAGTCGTAGCAAAAGCCGGGATACCTGTATCCGGGCTTGTGAGCAGCCAACCTGTTCCGTTGTAGAATTTGAGAACGTTGGGGCTTGCGGCTGTGTCAACCCAGAAGTCTCCCGCGTTGGCGCTTGTCGGTTCAGAAGATGACACGTAAACGCGGCCACGGTTTGCAAGAAGATCAGTTATCCCATCCACTTTAGACTGTGGAATTTCGGCGTCAGTTATTGCCAGCTTCCCGAACGGAATAAAGCCATCGGAGTTGGTGAACTTATCTTCTGTCATAAGGCCAGAGACGCGAACCTGAGATGTATCTTCGACGATGATGAATGTAATCAAATCGTCAAGAGCCATAGCAGAGGTGAACGTGATCGTAGAGTTCGCAGGCTGTTGTGTGTAGTCGTGCGTACCGCCAGAGCGTTGAAGAACGCCATTTCGATACACAAGAACTTGTTGATCTGCCGTGTGGACAAACGGGAAAACCGCTTGCGATGCACCCGCAAGTACGTCTTCGCGTTGATACCCGCTGTCGTTCGACGATTGAACTTTATAAAGAGTTACAAGATCGTCTGCATCAGTAGCCGTAGACAGGACCACAGTGTTCGCTGTCGCGTCAGTTGTGTACGTGTTCGTCGCTTGTAGTGCGCCGTTCAAGTAAACAACAATAGCATCTGTAAGTTCGTGTAGGAACGAAAAGCTGGTTGTGCCAGTTGGATAAGCGATGTCACCGTTATCATCAGCAGAGTTCACAACAATATCTTGGCGGGCGGAAAACAACGGAGCACCGATTGTACCTACGTCCGAACCACTTAAACCACGGATTTGCCCCGCCGTAGCAAGCTGCTTCCACCCTTGCTCAGCCTCAGTGTAGGCGCCAACCCTGTATTGAAGACCTAGCGTCGTGTCGTTGCGGAGTTGAACAGGCGCATCGAAGTTGCCTTCACCATCAAACAACTTCTTCATTAACTCAGCTAGAGTGCTGTCTCCAAGCTCGGCAGAGTTCAAATACCTTACGATATTTTCTACATCTGCGCCAATGTTACCAGAGCTCGTGTGATTTCCGGGGTATAAGACCTTTAAGCGGGCCATAGTTATCTCTCCTTGTGCATTAAAAAGGCGAACGAAATTACTGTAACGTCGCTTGCGGTGTCTGCTTCTTCCG
>Ga0115570_10003075_pt1 | contig 12519 bp, 11 predicted proteins | sample COGITO_mtgs_1205_3_FD_87294 | JGI IMG/M metagenome (GOLD analysis project Ga0115570, IMG submission 87294) | Pelagic marine microbial communities from North Sea - COGITO_mtgs_120524 | ecosystem: Environmental > Aquatic > Marine > Epipelagic | place: Germany:Helgoland, sampling site Kabeltonne... | reverse complement strand
TGATCAAGCCTGACGCCGATATTTACGCGCAGTTGGAAGCGGATTGCGGAATTGATCCCAAACACTTGCTGTTTACTGATGATCGTTTGGACAACATCGAAGCAGCCGCTGCACGCGGTTGGCAGACGCACTTGTTTGAAGGCGCGACGGGTTGGGCAGCGCGTTTGGTCGCGGAAGAGTTATTAAGCAAGGAAGCGGCGGCATGAGCATTCAGATTGGCTTCGATGATGGAGAGAAGCGTCTCGATTGGATCGGGTTGACCGAGGCTTTGAAAGCCGGTCATCAATTGCCCAAGGCCGAGATTGCTGACACGTTTCTCTACCGCGGCAAGGATACTTTACTGAACCGTTCTGCATGGATTGATGGGCTTGGGTTGGCTGTGAAATGTGCCACTGTGTTTCCCGATAATCCCAGAGCTGGCGTGCCGATGATCAACGGCGCTGTGTCCTTGTTTGATGACGCGCACGGACGGCTAGATGCGATTATCGACTTTCATTTGATCACTAAGTGGAAAACGGCTGGGGATAGTTTGCTCGGCGCGATGCGGCTGGCACGTCCTGATAGTCGTAAGATTTTGATCATCGGGTCTGGCACTGTCGCCCGCTCTTTGCACGATGCATACAGCGCTGGTTTTCCCAATGCACAGTTCACCGTTTGGAGCCGCACGCGCGCGAATGCCGAAACATTTGCACAAGAGCGCGACGCTACTGTCGCGGATGATCTGGAGCGCGCGGTGCGCAGCGCGGATATCATAACAAGCGCGACCATGAGCACTCAGCCCGTCTTGCGCGGTGAATGGTTGCAAGCAGGTCAGCACGTTGATTTGATCGGAGCGTATCGTCCGGATATGCGCGAAGCGGATGATGTTGCGTTGCAGCGTGCGCGGGTGTTTGTGGATAGTTTCGACACGACCATCGGGCATATAGGCGAAGTGCAAATTCCACTTGAGAGCGGTGCCATTTCGCGCGACCATTTGATCGCGGATTACTATTCTGAAGGCGGTTTTGAGCGGCGCTCAAACGACGAAATCACACTGTTCAAAAATGGTGGCGGCGCGCATTTGGATTTGATGGTGAGTCGATACGTTCTGGATCGCTACGAAGTTTAGGGCTTCCAATCGCCAAGCGATCGGACCGACTGGGGGCCAGCCCCCAGACCGCCGAGATATTTATTAAGAGAGGAAGGCTAGGCTGCGAGAGGGCGGGTGAGTTTGCGTTCTCTGATTGGCAGATGGATGATTGCGCTGAAGGCACCAACGCCGATACCAACCCACCAAACGGCTGTGTAACTGCCGTAAATGTCATACATTCTGCCTCCAAGCCACACGCCAAGGAAGCTTCCCAGTTGATGGCTGAAAAAGACAATCCCATAGAGCGTACCCATGTAGCGCAGGCCGTATATATGCGCGACGAGACCGGACGTAAGCGGGACTGTCGCCAGCCAGAGGGACCCCATCGCGACTGAGAATATGATCACTGAAGTCGGCGTGATTGGCATCATGATGAAGATTGTGGCGATGACTGTGCGTGCTGTGTAGATCCCCGCGAGCAAGTACTTCTTAGAGTAACGATTGCCGAGCCAGCCAGCGAAGAGCGTGCCGCCTATATTGGCGGCTCCGATGAGCGCGATGGCGAGTGCACCAAGGGCGGAGGTTGTCGTTATGCCCGCAGCATGGAGTGCACCACCGGGCAAGATTGGGCCGCACATTTCTGTCACGAAGGCGGGGAAATGCGCAGTGATAAAGGCAAGCTGATAACCACAGCTAAAGAATCCGAGGAATATGAATGTGTAGGTCGGATCTTTGAACGCCCCCTTCAGGACTTGGCCAAGGCTTTGTTCCAGTTCCGCTTTATTTGCCGTTTTTGGCGCGCGCATGAAAGGCAGCAACATTAAGACTGCGAGTATTGCGGCGGCAAAGACGAGAAAGACGTTTTGCCATGGCATAAAGGTCAGGAGCAATTCAGCAGTGGGCGCGCCGACCACCTGCCCTGCGCTTCCGGCTGCGGTGGCAATCGCAAGCGACATAGAGCGGTTTGCATCGGAACTAGCGCGACCAACAACCGCTAGGATCACGCCGAAACCTGTGCCAGCGATGCCAAATCCAACGAGGATTTCAAGCATTTGATGCGCTTCTGGCGTCACCGCAAAAGAAGACAGAACAAGCCCAGCCGCATAGATGAACGCACCGATGATGATGGCTTTGCGATCACCGATCTTTTCCGCCATCGCGCCAAAGAGGGGCTGACCGATGCCCCAAGCAAGATTCTGGATCGCAATGGCGAGCGAAAATTCAGAACGCATCCAGTTGAATTCAGCAGCAATCGGGATTTGGAACACACCAAAAGACGCCCGAATTGCAAAATTGACTAAAATGATGACGCAGCCGACGATCAGGACAGGCGTGAACAAGGAAGACTGCTGTTTCATGATCGGGCTTTCTGGCGTTAATGGCGCGACGTTACGCTTTTTGTCGGGTGGGTCAATTGCGCGCGCTCTTTTCGCGCCGCTTTACACAGGCTAAAGAGCAGCATGGAAACGCTTTCAGACATCTACGCCGCGCGCGTTACAAGTGGTGAACTAACCGCTGATCCAGTACAAGAACTGGCGCTTACGCGATTTGAGCGTATTCGCGCCGCAATTGCCGAGCCTGTGAAAAAAGGGCTGTTTCGCAAAGCGCCACCACCGCCAAAAGGGCTTTATCTTTGGGGTGGCGTTGGGCGCGGCAAGTCGATGTTGATGGACCTTTTCGTCGATGCCTGCCCCGTTCCAGCGCGGCGTGTGCATTTTCACGCCTTCATGCAGGAAATTCACGCAGGGATGCACAAGGCCCGCAAAGACGGTGTCGAGGATGCGTTGAAACCTGTCGCACAGGCGGTGATCGCTGAGGTTAAACTGCTCGCCTTTGACGAGATGCAGATCACTGACATTACCGACGCGATGATCGTTGGTCGATTGTTTGAGATGTTGATGGAAGCAGGCGTCGTGATTGTCACGACCTCGAACCGGGTCCCTGATGATCTGTATAAGGACGGGCTAAATCGTCAACTTTTCCTGCCGTTTATCGCACTCTTAAAGGAAAAGATGGAGGTCGCGGAACTCGCCAGCGAAACCGACTATCGACAGGATCGTCTTGCCGGATCGCCAAGCTATTTCACGCCGATTGATCACGCCTCGCGTACGCAGATTGAGGAAGTCTGGCAGCGCTTGAGTGACGGCAAAGGCAAACCTCTTGATCTGATCGTGCAAGGGCGCACCGTGAGGCTACCAGGTTTTCACAACGGTGTTGCGCGCGCGAGTTTCTTCAACCTGTGTGGCGCGCCCCTTGGGCCTGCGGATTATCTAACGATTGCAGAGGCAGCGCGCGTGTTGATCCTTGAGGATATCCCACGCCTGAGCCGAAATAACTTCAATGAAGCGAAGCGTTTTGTGACGCTGATTGATGCGCTCTATGAGGCGAAGGTCCAGCTGATTGCTTCCGCTGCTGCATCACCGGAAATGCTCTATGTCGAGGGCACAGGCACGTTCGAATTTGAACGCACCGCGAGCCGTCTACGCGAAATGCAAAGCGAGGGTTGGGGGCAGGACTAACCCGTCACCACATGCGTGACTTTGCGTATTCCGGATAGTCTGCATCATAGCTTTCCGCGTCAAACATTGCTTCTCGCTCTTTCAAAAATGCTCCCGCTGTTGGCAATTTCATCTCGCCGCGTTCATCGTTCCAAAGCTTAGAGCGCATCAGTGCTTTCGCGCATTGGAAATACATCTCAGTGATCGTGATCGCGAGAACGCTTCGTGGCAGCTTACCCTTCTTTTCGAACCGCATCAGAACATCCTCACTCGCGGTCACAATCCCAGTGCCATTCACCCGTACAACACTGGTGCTGTTCGGGACCATGAACATCAGGCTCACACGCTCGTCGCACACAACGTTGCGCAGAGTATCGACCCGATTGTTGCCAAACCAATCAGGCATCAACACCGTTTTATCGTCCGCAATCGTGACGACAGAGCCGTCATCACCGCGCGGACTGCCATCGGTTCCCTCTGGCCCAACGGTTGAGACAACAACAAAGCGCGATGCCTCGATCCAGTCGCGATAGAGAGGGGTCATATGCGTCACGACTTTCGTCAAAGAGCGCGGATTTGCTTTGCCATAGATGTCTTCCAATTCGGCGATGGATTTGATTGGGGTCATGGCGTGCTCCGGCGCTTTGGGGGTTGCTTTGCTGATAACACTTACACTGCGATTTTTGAAAACCCTTTTGACAAAAAAGAAGGAGCTCAAAAGCTCCTTCAAGTCTTTGCCTGTTATTAAGTCCCATTTCCCGAACGCCGCTCGATAAGACGTTACTCCCGGAAGGATCTTTCGTTTTTAGGGCTTTTGAGATGAGAAAACACATTTCGCCAAACGACGCTACGCATGTGTAAAGACATGACCGTTTCTCCCCCAATCGGATCTTTTGGTGAAACAGCACTGGCAGGCGCTGCGTGATCCGGTTGGGATAAAGCTATAAGCGAATCGATTCGCGACAGTCAACATTCTGTGATTCGACCAAATGTAACCACAGGATGTTGCTACACATGCAGGGCGTTAGCCCGATAGATTTCGGGTTTTAGTTTTTGCTGAATCCGCCACCGAGCAAGCCCTTGAAGGGACTCATATATTTATGTTTACGGGATCTAACATGCCGTTCAGGCATTGTTCTAAACAGGCCAAAAGCGGGTCAATTCCGCGCGCGAAATAAATTTAAAAAAATTTGAAATTTTTACACATTACCCTAAGGCATGCTGTATTTTAACACCTGACCAATGCGCAATTCATTCGGATTGCGACGCAAAGGCGGATTATCTGCCAAAAGGCGATCCGTCGCGAGTGCGGATCCGTATAGCTTAATTGCGATCAAAGCGAGCGTATCACCTGAGGACACCGTGTAGGTGCTAGCAGCTGCACCATTGCGAGCAGGGGCCGCCGCGCGCGCTGTACGCTGCGGCGCTACCTGTACGGCAGGAGTTGCTGCAATGCGAGGTGCTGTAAATGTCGCTTGAAGGATCGCTTGAGTAGGTTGCGTTCCATCCACATGACCCATTGAGCGACGCACGATGGAATTCAAAAGACTGCCCTCTTGCCCCGGCGCTTTAGAGACATGACCGATGCTGTTGAGCGTATTCAAAGTTTGCCAGCTCATATCGCGTAACTCGGGCGCAAGGTAGGGTGTTGCGTCAGGCGTAGCAGATAGCGCAGCCGAACGAGCCGACTGGGGTGCAGGCTGAAGTACAGCTTGTTGACGTACTGGCGCAGCAGGGGTCGGTGTCGGCGGCGCTTGCGCTTCTCGCTCTGCAAGGATTGCCGCGAAAGTCGCCGCTGATGTGCTCTTTTGTGAGGCATTCCCAGCCGTAGGCGCGTAAAAATCTGAATCCTGAAGTGCTTCTCGTACAGCCGCAGATGTATCCAGCGTCGCTTGCAGGCGTGGCTCTGGATTTGGCTCTACGCGCGTTTGCGCATCTCTTGCAGCTTTGAGATCAGCCGCCAGATCATCGGGCACTGTGAGAATTGGTTCAGCGACAGGTTCGTTGAACACCTGCACTTGATTGCGCGAGGTCTCGAACAATTCCAAATTGCTCGGCGTCGACGCAAAATTTTCGCGCGGGCCAGGCTGAAGCACGATAACTAAAATCGTCGAAAGAGTGAAAAATGCGAAGATCGCTATGCCACGTATCATAAGTCTACACTCACTTTGAAACCGTTAAACCAAGAACATGCCACATCTGGTGACCACCCCGATAATACAGGATCTTTTGCGCCGGATATCCGGCGTCCAGTAACAGCTGAACCGCTTGGCGCGCAGTCGGCGACCAAGGTCCATCATCAAAAATCAAAAGATCGAACGCACCTGAGAAATCCATCTGGCCGATCGCGCCCTTAGCACCCAGCGCGAGCAGCAAGTCTTCGCGGTAAGGGTTGTTCCCGACGAGCGTCGGGCCCGGAACAGAGATCGCTCCAGGAATTGTGCCAGCGGCATATTCGGTTGGCAAACGCGCATCGATCAAAAGTCCCGTTCCGAGCGAAACATTTTGCTGCATGAACGCAAACACTTCGAGTTCTGTCAGGGTTTTAACGCCTGCCGCTGCTGTGCCCGGCTCGATGCAATGTTCTGGGCATGTGCGATCTGATTGCGCATAGGTGCTTGGCAGTTTGCTTTCGCCGTCTGCGGCACGTCGAATGCTCAGCGATTGCCCACCAAATTCAAACTCGACGCTTGAGAGACCCAAAGCGATATCTGCCTTTGCCCCCTGCGGCGCGAGCGCGAAGGAAAAAGCGGCTATAGAAATAGCTGACGCAAAAGCGCCTTTGACTGACTTTGAAATACTCATACCTGCTCGAAACGTTTTTCCGTTTTCGTTGAATATAAGTTGGGCGTTCGGACTCTCGCGCTCAATATAGACCTAAGGTTGTATTATCTGAGCAGGACACGATGAAAACATTAAGATTTTGTTAACCGTTTTCCCGCAACACGTGACCTGCAAGATAAAGTGAACCGCAGATCAGCACACGCGCATTTGGCGATGCTTTGAAGATCGCTTTCAAAGCGCTGTCAACACCGTCTGCTTCATACGCTGTCATCCCTGCATCACGCGCAGCTTTGGCTGTGACGTCGCTTGGCAATGTGTTTGCCTCACCCGGAATACTAACTGCTTGTAGGGCGTGCACATGCGGCGCGAGAGGCTGCATATAACCGCTCACATCCTTGGTGTTCAGCATGCCACAAATCAGATGGGTCTCGCGCTTGGGAAGGGTGTCCAGCAAATCAGAAATCGCCAGAGCAGCAGAAGCGTTGTGACCGCCATCAAGCCACAGCTCAAGGCTCGGCACGCTGTCCACCAAGTTGCCGCTCTTCAACCTCTGCATCCTCGCAGGCCACGTAGCATCAGCCATCGCAGCCGCACAGGCGTCTTCACCAAATCCAAGCGTGCGCAGCCCAGCAATAGCAGCCCCTGCGTTTTGCACCTGATGCGCCCCTAAGAGAGCTGGCATCGGCAGATCAAGCAAGCCAGTCTCATCTTGATAAATCAGCCGACCGCGCTCTGTGCTCACGTGCCAATGCTGACCGTAAACAAACACAGGCGCACCAAGCCGCGCGGCTTTGGCTTCGATCACGTCGAGCGCTGCATCCTCTTGCGGACCAACGATGCAAGGTACACCACGTTTGATAATACCCGCCTTCTCGCCGGCGATATCTGGCAAGGTGTCCCCAAGGAATTGCTGGTGATCAATCGACACAGGCGTGATGATCGTAAGCGCAGGTGTGTCAATCACATTCGTTGCATCCACGCGACCACCAAGGCCGACTTCAAGCAACGTGTAATCCGCAGGTGTGCGCGCAAAAGCGAGCATCGCGGCACAGGTCGTAATCTCGAAATACGTGATGCTCTCACCGCCATTGGCCGTGTAGCATTCATCCAATACTTCGGTGAGGTATTCCTCAGAAATGAGTTCACCCGCAACGCGGATACGCTCATGAAAGCGCGCAAGATGCGGCGAGGTGTAGGCGTGGACAGATTTGCCTGCCCCCTCAAGCCCAGCGCGCATCATCGCTTGAGTACTGCCTTTGCCATTGGTGCCTGCAATATGGATAACGGGCGGCAACTTGCGCTCAGGGTGATCCAAGGCAGCAAGCAAGCGTTCGCAACGATCCAGAACCAGATCAATGACTTTAGGATGCAGCGTCATCATCCGTTTTAGGATGAGATCGGAAGAGACTGCGCTCACTCCTTGACGTCCTCAGCCTTTGATGTGTCCGCGGGTTCGCCGTCACTGGCGTCAGTATCGGCCGCTTCAACATCAGGCTCAATCAATTCCGCTGAATCAGGCTTCGGCAAATCGCCCATCACAGGGGGCGGCATATGCATGAGCATGCGGATGATCTGCACCAGCTCTGCTTTCATCTCTGTGCGCTTGGTTACACGATCTAGCATGCCGTGCTCTAGCAGATACTCGGCGCGCTGAAAACCTTCTGGCAATTTCTCACCAATCGTCTGCGCAATCACACGTGGACCAGCGAAACAGATCAATGCGTTTGGCTCGGCAATCTGCACATCCCCCAGCATCGCATAAGACGCCGTTACACCGCCCGTGGTCGGATGCGTAAGCACTACAATATACGGCAGCCCCGCCTCTTTCAGCATTTGCACCGCAACTGTTGTGCGCGGCATTTGCATAAGGCTCAAAATTCCCTCCTGCATCCGCGCGCCACCAGCGGCAGAGAACAAAACAAGCGGCTTTCCCGTATCAACAGCGCGCTGAGCCGCGGCAATGATCGCGTTGCCCACATACATGCCCATGGATCCAGCCATGAACGAAAAATCCTGACATGCGGCAATGATCGGCGTGCGGCCAATTTCGCCCTCGGCGACAAGCATCGCTTCTTTTTCGCCCGTATCTTTCTGGGCTGCCTTCATGCGGTCGGGATATTTTTTTTGATCTTTGAATTGCAAAGGGTCAGCCACCGGCTGTGGCACATCAACTTCAGTAAAAATGCCACCGTCAAACAAGGCTTCAAAACGATCACGTGCAGTGATGGCCATGTGATGTCCGCAAGACGTGCAGACGTTCAGATTGCCGCTGAGTTCACGGTGAAACAGCATCGTGCCGCATTCGTCACACTTGGACCAAAGGTTCTCTGGCGTTTCGCGGCGCGAGAAAATCGAGTTGATCCGTGGACGGACGTAGTTGGAGATCCAGTTCATCGCAGTCCCTTTCCTGCGTAATTCTTTCAGTGGCAGATAAAGACCCTTGGCCCCAATTGCAATCAGCGCCGCAATGCGAGGCGTGCAGCAAGCCATGCGACCAGCATCATTGCGAAGTCGATGGGTAAAATCGAGCGCACTGCCGCCTCATCGCTGGCATCAAACGGGTAGTTGAACAGTGCAAGCCCCGACATTTCGCCCTGCGGAGCAATGATCAGAAGCGCAGAGATGTTGTTCACAAAATGCATCGCAATCGCAGGACCCAGCGTGCCAGAGCGCGCGGTTAGATCAGCGGCGAGAACACCAAAGATCGCCGCCCAGATGACAACAAGCCAAGTGTTGCTGCCAAAGCTTTGCGGCGCATAATGCGCGAGACCAAAAAGCACAGACGGAATAAGCATCCAGATGAGTGGGTTTTGAAACTTTGCAGCCAGCTGTTGCTGAATATACCCGCGAAACAGCACTTCTTCTGCGCTGGTTTGGATGAAAATAGCGATCACAGCAGGTAGCAAAAACCCAAGCCACCGCGAAAAGGGCAGACCATTTTGCAAAGCAGGGTCAAACCCATAAGGTGGCAAAACCAACAATGCAGCCGTCAACAGCAACAACGCCACTACAACGAACTTCGCTTGCAAAAACGCAATCGTGGGCGGGCCAAGTAGTGTCTCGGGTCGACGCAAGTGAAGCACGATCACCACAGCCGCAATCGCGATCCAGATCAAGCCAAACGAGGAAAGCAGCACAAGGATGCTTTGCGGCAGCAAAAGCGTGTCCAAATCATCAGAGAGTGTGCGGTAACCGTCCTCGCTCATCACATAGGACAGGAATTGCCAGATCAGAGGCGAGCAAATCATGATCACCGAGGTTGCAAGAGCGAGTCCGACAAGCAAACGCCAAAGCTCGGCGCGTTCGCGCGCGGGGGCTACAAAACGGGCGTGTGCAGAGTAATTAAAAGAGAGAAGCGTCTTCAGCATAGGCCACATCTAGGCGCGCGCGAAGCTAGGCGCTAGAGGGCATCGCAGGTTTTGAAGCAGCAAGGCGCAAGACTTGCCAATAGCTTTGCCCGATCTGCATTTTATCAGCGTGACCACGCGCCAGCATAAGTGCGTGCATCTTTGGCAAACGGTGACAAGGCACATGCATAACCAAATGATGCTCTAAGTGATAATTCACGTAATAAGGCGCAAGAAACAAACGCATGAGCGGGCCAGCCTTGGTGGTGCGCACATTGCGCAAAGGATCGTTGCCTTTTTCAACAACGCCGTGCTCCGCAATATTGCGGACACGCAGGACAAGTTGGAACCATGTGAGCAACGGCAAAGCCCAGAACGCCAGCCACCACCACCAAGCACCAAAAGCCCACATCAGAATGAAAAGCGTCGCATTGGCCATCAGCGCACGCCCGATCACTGGGCCAGAAAACGCCTGCGCTAGGTCTTGCGAGCTTGGTCCGTCCTCTACTTCGCCCGCCATTTTGAAAGCAAACATGATTTGTTGGCTACGCTGCTTGAAACCCGTTTGACCTGTGATGTCGCGGATCAATTTGCGCTGCATCGATGCTTTGGTCGTCGGAAAAGGTGCAGAGAGTCTGAGATCAGGGTCTAATTCTGTCTGCGTGTAACGGTGATGTTTGAGGTGGTAGGTCCGGTACTCATGCAAATCCGCCATGATGGGACGACCACAAAGCCATTCCCCGACAAACTCATTCAGCCCACGCGTTTTGAACATCGCCATATGCGCCGCTTCATGCATCAAGATCGCAAGGCCGAGCTGGCGCGAACCTATGACAATGAAGGCCAGTGCGAACGTCGCGATGTTGGGGACGTAACTGAAAAGTACCAACGCCAAAGCGATGGTGCCCCAGCAGTGCAGGATGAGCCAAGCGCCCCAAAGATCGGACCGCTCCGCGAGTGGGCGAATTTCCTCTGATGTGAAAAAGCGTTTTCCGGTTGTCATCGTCAAAACTTCGCAGCTTAAGGTACTGTCTGTCAAATTTAACACCTTGTAACGCTTACTTGAGGGGATGTTTGCGCAAATATTGTGGGAGGCGTTGGAAGTTTGAAGTTCTAAGCCTGATATGCAAACTTAGCGTCAACGTCCGAATTGTTCACGAAGAACGTTCAATGACTTGCCAAAACTCGTCCCAAGCCGCGCTTTGGGCGGCAGACATTCCACCCTCTCCCCCACTCTTTAGATGTTCTGGAGTTGCCCAATCCACGCTAAGAGCCTCTGCTGCATCGCAAATTTGTGCTTCCTGTTCCCCAGACAAATGCTTTCCAAATATGACGCTCAATCCGCCTCCACGTTCCAAAGCTTGCAATGTGCGTTCGATTTCCGCGCTTAGCCCTGCCGCTTCAGCATCACCTGGAAACGCTTCGATAAGCGCCTCAAAGACGATTAGGTCTTCTGCTCGATCACCCCCACAACTCCATTTGACAGCGATTGGCGAGAGGACGAATTCAAACCCAAAGAAGATATTGCGCGATGGTTGTGATTGAGCGTTGGCAACTGACGCCAACAGAAGAATGTTACCGCATAATTGGAAGATTGTTCGAAACATCCTCTACCTTTCAAAAATGCCGTCTCCAGATCGAAGCTTAGCGCATCAAGCGCACACTCGACTTTTATAGCACTTAATCGTCATGCCGACTCGACACTCATCGCATAGATATAACGCCTAGACCACTTTCAGCTGCGCATTTGTGTATTTCTATCAACCCGCCCTCTCACGTCGCACCTTGCAGCGCTGCCCTTGCTGATTTATCCCCTAATCCAAAGCATTTCGGGAGCCCTTCATGACCAAGTTCGACAAAAGCAAACTGCCAAGCCGCCATGTGACCGAGGGCCCCGCCCGCGCGCCGCATCGTTCGTACTATTACGCGATGGGCATGACCGAAGAAGAAATCCACCAGCCACTGGTTGGCGTTGCGACCTGCTGGAACGAAGCGGCGCCTTGCAACATCTCTTTGAACCGTCAGGCGCAAGCCGCGAAGCTGGGCGTCAAAGCCGCATCTGGCACACCGCGCGAGTTCACGACGATCACTGTCACAGACGGCATCGCGATGGGTCATGAGGGCATGCGCAGCTCATTGGCCTCGCGTGAAGCGATTGCAGACACGGTTGAGCTTACCATGCGCGGTCACTGCTATGATGCACTTGTCGGACTTGCGGGTTGTGACAAATCCCTACCGGGTATGATGATGGCGATGATCCGTCTGAACGTGCCGTCCGTTTTTGTCTACGGTGGTTCCATCCTTCCAGGCCGCGCGCCGGAGGGTGCTAAGGTCCCAGAAGCCTATGCAGATCGCGACCTCACCGTTCAGGACATGTTCGAAGCCGTTGGTCATCAGCAAAACGGCACGATGTCCGAAGCTGAGCTGGAAATCCTTGAGCGCGTTGCCTGCCCCTCTGCGGGTGCGTGTGGTGGTCAGTTCACAGCCAACACTATGGCTTGTGTCTCCGAGGCAATTGGCCTTGGTCTGCTGAACTCTTCTGGTGCCCCTGCCCCATTTGAGAGCCGCGATGAATATTCCAAAGCCTCCGGCATCGCCGTGATGAACCTGATCGAAAAAAACATCCGCGCGCGCGACATTTGCACACGCGAAGCGTTTGAGAACGCAGCGCGCATTGTTGCCTGCACAGGTGGTTCCACGAATGGCGGTTTGGTCCTTCCTGCGATGGCGCATGAGGCGGGAATTGGTTTCTACCTTGAAGACGTCTGCGATATCTTCCGCGACACACCTTACTTCGTCGATCTCAAGCCAGGTGGTCAGT
>Ga0115570_10003055_pt1 | contig 12553 bp, 9 predicted proteins | sample COGITO_mtgs_1205_3_FD_87294 | JGI IMG/M metagenome (GOLD analysis project Ga0115570, IMG submission 87294) | Pelagic marine microbial communities from North Sea - COGITO_mtgs_120524 | ecosystem: Environmental > Aquatic > Marine > Epipelagic | place: Germany:Helgoland, sampling site Kabeltonne... | reverse complement strand
TGGGGAACCAATCAGAAAATGGGAACCCCGATGAACCCATGGGATATGGAAACGCATCGGATTCCGGGTGGGTCATCATCGGGAACGGCGGTGGCGGTTGCGTCAGGCATGGCACCATGCGGCATGGGTAGTGATACAGGCGGGTCAATTCGTTTGCCAGCTGCCTATTGTGGGCTTGTTGGCCTGAAGGTGACGGCGGGGCGCTTGCCGTTGCATGGGATCATGTCGCTATCACAATCGCTTGATACACCCGGGCCAATCGCCCAGACCGTGCTTGACTGCCTGATCATGTTTGATGTGCTAGATGGCCGCGAAGGGTGGAAAATCGCCCAAGATATGGATAATGGCGATGGTTTATATGCGGTATTGAATAAAGGCGTCTCTGGATTGCGCCTTGGCAGCCTTGCCGATAGCGAGCGTCAGCAATGTTCAGAAGATATGCTTGCATCCTATGATGTGGCTTTGGATCGTTTGCGCGCTATGGGGGCTGAAATCACACCATTTGAAAACCCCGTATCCTATGGCGATATGGCTGATGATAATGGAATGATTACAGCGGTTGAGGCCTTTCATAATCATGGCCGTTTCTACAAAAACCCTGATTTGCCAATGGATGAAGATGTGCGCATCCGAATGCTGTCGGGAGAGCATTATCACGCCCATGATTATTTCCGTGTTTTGCAACAGCGCAAAGAAACCATGGCCGCCTTTGGTGATGCGATGCGCGGTTTTGATGCGCTTGTGATGCCGAGTAGCACAAGCACTGCCCCTGCATTGACCAATGTTGATCAGGCGGTATCACCGGGCTATTTCACCCGGCCTTTTAATTTTCTGGAAATGTGCGGCCTGTCGCTGCCAATTAACCTTGCGAGTGACGGAATGCCAACCAGCTTACAGATTGTTGGTAAAGCGCATGATGAAGCGATGTGTCTTCGTATCGGCGCTGCGCTTGAACAGGATTTACCGCCAATTGGCCGGCCAGATTTATCCTAAGATCCAACAAATTTGTGAACGACATTTCGAAGTAGCTTTGAAACATTGTTATCATAATTGTTCCAAGGTAATGACCCGCAAAAGGTGATTGACCCGACTGCAAATACCTGTCCGCCTGTATGTGTTTTAAAATAGACCATATCAGCGCGTTTTACCTCAGCTTCAGGGCCGCCTGACAGATTTGTCAGATGCGTTAACATTTCTTCTGGAACAAGAATAAAGCGGTTATCCTCGTCATAAGATTGCGCAAGGATGATGATATCCTCACCGTCATCCAGCTTTTCATCGCGCCGATCAAGTTCAAACCCGGCCGCGCCATGTCCGCTAAAGCCGAAATCGCCAAGCAGATCGTCATTTATGCCGTCAAACACCCAGTCCATATTTTTGTCGTAGCAAACGCGTTTATAGGGCATGCCAACAAAATTTCCCTGTGCGGTAAAGCCAATGCCAACAAGCTGCTGCGGAGGGCGTCCATTGCGCCGCCAAAGGCCACCATAACTGCCGTCAAAGGCATTATAATATTCACCCGGTTCAGATGCCCATGCGCGCAACCCATCTTCAGACCGCCTAATTTCAAGCAAGGCCGGATCTTCAGGGTGGCGCACAATCCGCCAATAAAATCCATTGCCGCCAAGATAAACAAGCCCACCGCCGTTATCCCGATAATCTTTCAACGCATCAAGTGTTTCGCTGGTGTGATATTCAGGATGGCTTCCGGTTACAACAGCCTTATAGCCTGAAATAGCGGCCACCCCGTCACGGTCAAGCTCATCATCGGTAATAATGTCATAATCAATGTTCTGATTATGCAGCCATGCGATCAAATGACTATCGGCCTGAAAATGGCGAAGGCCAGAGCAGGTTGCTTCGCCAAAGGTCAGATAGCCAGGCCTAAGATTAAAAAGAACGCGTTTATGCGATGCGTGGCAAATGCCCGACCCGTCAGTGTGATTATTGTAGGTCGACAGCCCATAATGCCGATATTGAGACGGGTTATTTGGATAGGCCTTCCATGCGCTGATCTTTTCAAGCCATGATGGCGCAAAATCGGGGCGGGCATGATTGCCATAGATCGTATAGGTAAAAGTTGAAACCAGAACACATAAATTCGCGCGGCGCTTGCCAAGTGGCGGGCAAACAAAAAACGGCATAGCATCATAATGCCCTTCAGCCTCAATGCGCATGATATATATGCCCGAAGGCATATCTTCGGGGATCATCAATTCAAAATCACTGTCCCACTCGAAATCATAAATATCATCATCGTGAAACGATATTGCAGCATAGTGATCTGGCTTGTGCCGCCAGCAAAATTCGGTTGCATCCCACTTGCGCCCCGTAACCCCCCTTGTCGGGGCGTTCCTCAACAAAAGATCAGGTCCGGCATTTGCCTTTACCGATAGCGAAGATATGGCTTGGGCAAAATCCCACTTCGCAATTAAATCGCCATCAGCCAGAATTTCGGGCGCCTCGATTTTCCCATTAAAGCAACAAGGGGCGTCACCAAAACCGGCCGCGATGCGAACCGGCGCCTTCACGGAAACGGGAAACATCTGCGCAATGTCAAATTCTGTATGGCCGTTATTGGCAATTTCAATATCGGCTTTTGCCGTCATCATTGATTTTACATCAAGCGCTACCACACCCGATGCCGACACCTTAAACTCAAGGCTATGCCAGTGATTGCACTTTATTGCTGCCGATGTTGAAACAGACATGCCATCAGGTAATTTCACGGTGATCATACCCTGCGGATCAAGGATGATTGAGACTGTCCCCCAAGCCAATAAAGTTTGGTCAGCAGCGATAAGAACCGTCGGCATGAACCATAATTTTATCACAAGATCGGCATTGATATCGGCCTGCAGATCGGTCGTGCTTTGCGCAAATGAACCGGGGGTAAACCCCTGATAGCGCGACGCAAAAGACGATGGTTTGAAATAGGTGCTGGCATCATCTTCGATAATGCCAGGCCCGTCCGGATTCGGATCTGCCGAAATTGAACGATGCAATGTTGCCTTAAACGCTTCGCGTGCATGGCTGGACACGAAAAATGTAACAGTCTCGCCGGGTCTTGCTGACAATTTATCTGAATATCCCGCTATAAATACATCTTGCATAAACGATCAATCCTGTTTGTTTGAAAAATACGATATTTGGCTGAACGGCGGACGGCGCCTGCCTATAATGAAACATGCACAGCGTAAATGATCAAGCGCAGCGGCTAATCAAAACAGACATGATGAATGTCTGGCTAGGTTTATCTTTTTCAAAGATATTAACCCGTCCGATGAAATCCTAAGAATGATCCCATTGGCCGTTAACAATGCCATCCAATCAAGCAAAGCAAACAGTGGCGCGTGAGCCCCTGCGTCGGGCGCTCCACCCATTGTTCATAAAGTCATTCTGATTAGGGAAATAGCCTCAGTAACCTTGATTTTTATGTGGGGTGAAATTTTTTATTTTGTCTGTTGCCGTTACATAATCGGGATCGAAAACAGATAGCGCATTTCGCTGTTGCCAGCTTTGGTAAAGCTATCAATCTGGTTATTGGCGTTGCGCTTGGCCCCTTCCAGATCAAAAATCCTGCCGAAAACCGCCACATCATATTCGGTCAATGGAGTTTGGCGGTAAAGGGCACGGGCGGCGATTAGATGCCGTCGCCAACAAAGGCACGTTCAATCACATAATCACCCGGGCTAGATAAATTGCCCTCATGAAAATTCTTTTCCAGCAATTGCGCCGCGATATCCTGATTAAGGCCAATCGACCCGCAAATCATAATCCGGTCAAAAGCCGGATCAAGGGGCGGCAGTGACAGGCTGCTGGCCAGTTTTCCATCGGCCAAAAGTGTGGTGATGCGGCCAGTCTGGGTAAAGTTTTCACGCGTCACGCTTGGCACATAATGCAATTGGCGCGTGACCATTTCGCCAATCAGCGGATGGGCGCGACTGTCGGCAACAATCTTTTGACTATAGCCAAGCTCGGCAATCGTGCGGCACCCATGAACAAGGATGACCTGCTCAAACCGTTCATAGATTTCCGGATCACGGATGAGCGCGGCAAAGGGCGCAAATCCGGTGCCGGTTGCCAGCAAATATAAACGTTGTCCATCGCGTAACCGCGCCAACCCCAATGTGCCGGTTGTTTTGGAACGAAGTATGATTTTATCGCCAATCTGAACATGCCGAAGCCGCGAGGTTAACGGGCCATCAGGAACAATGATCGAATAGAATTCCAGATGATCATCCCAATGCGGGCTGGCAATCGAATAGGCACGCGTAACGGCTTTGCCTTCATCATCAACAAGACCGATCATCGCAAATTCGCCAGATTGAAACCGAAAGCCCGGCGGGCGGTCAGTCTGAAAGGAAAACAGCTTGTCGGTCCAATGCGTAACCGCTGTCACGGTGACCTGATCGGGGGCGCTGATCCCGCCTTTGGGGTGTGAAGCAAGCGATTTGTTGGCTTGATCCAATGCAGCTAGCGGGCTGGGATTTTGAAGCTGTGTCATTTTCCGTCACTGTTCCAAATGTGGTGATGTCTATCAGCTATAGATAGAATGATTTACTCTGAAGGAAAGGGTTTTGGCGGCAAAAAAGAATTTATTTTCTTGAACCAAAAATCACTGCAAAAAATTTGTAATGTTTTGAAAAATCATGCAATGGCGGTGGCTTTACCAACCGATCTGTCGATCGGCCACATGATTTTACCCAAATAATTTTACCCAAATAATTTTCCGGGATTCAAAATATTTTTCGGGTCAAATGTCGCCTTTATGTCGGCCATGACGTCAACTGACTCGCCCATTTCTGCCCGAAGATAGGCGGTTTTGCCCTGTCCGATGCCATGCTCGCCAGTGCAGGTGCCACCAAGTGCAAGCGCGCGCTCGGTCAGGCGGCCTGAAAAAGCGCCAATTTTTGCCTGCATTTCTGTGTCATCAGGCATGGCAAGTGGTAGCACATGAAAATTGCCATCGCCAACATGCCCGACAATCGGGGCGGTTAGATCATGCGCCGCGATATCGGCAATCGTATCTTCGACACATTCGGCCAGGCGGGAAATGGGAACACAGACATCAGTTGCAAAGCCAGTGCCACCCGGAAGAAGCGCGTAACCTGCCCATAGCGCATCATGGCGTGCTTTCCATAGCTTTTGCCGCTTCTCGGCATCGCTTGACCAGCTGAATGGGCGTGGCGAATGATCGGCGCAAATTTCGGCAAAGCGGGTGGCGTCATCGTGAACCGTGTTAGGAGCGCCGTGAAACTCGACAAGCAATAACGGTTCTTCGGGCAGGTCAAGTTTGGAATAGGCGTTGCAGGCACGCACTTGAAGCGGATCGAGCATCTCAATTCGCGCAACCGGAATGCCAAGCTGTATGGTTTCGATCACCGCGTCACAGGCATTGCGGATGGTTGGAAAAGAACAAATGCCACCAGCAATCATTTCAGGGATGCCGTGCAATCGAAGGGTCAATTCGGTAATGATGCCAAGCGTGCCTTCCGAGCCAATAAACAGCCTTGTCAAATCATAGCCCGCGGCCGATTTGCGTGACCGTCCCCCGGTTTTGATCACACGTCCATCGGCCAGCACCACCTCTAGCCCTAAAACATTATCTTTCATCGTGCCGTAACGCACCGCATTGGTGCCGGATGCCCGTGTTGCCGCCATGCCGCCAATGCTGGCATTTGCGCCCGGATCAATCGGAAAAAACAAGCCGCTATCACGAAGATGCTTGTTCAGCCCTTCGCGGGTAACGCCCGGATGTACGATCACATCAAGATCGGCCTGATGAACGGCAAGCACCGAATCAAAGCTCGACATATCAATCGAGATGCCGCCAAAAGGGGCGTTCACATGACCTTCAAGCGATGATCCCGTGCCAAAGGCAATTGCCGGACAGCTGCAGTCATGGCAGATCTTCAAAATTGACGAAACCTCGTCGGTCGTTTTGGCAAAAACCACAGCGTCAGGCGGCTGGTTGGCAATCCATGTTGTGGTATGGCCATGCTGCTCTCGAATTGATACGGATGTTGAGAGGCTATCGCCAAATAATTGTTTTAAAATGCTAATTGCTTGATTTATGTTTTGCTGCTCAAACAAGGTGATTACCCTAAAAAAGTGATTGGCCCAAAGAAGTGTTCTGCCAAAAAAAAGTGATTGGCCAGATGATGTGCAAGCATAACCCAGATGAAGGATGCGAGCATATCACGGAGTTGAAAAAGCGCAAAAGCGCAAGAGCGCGCCAAAATATTTATCGTTGCCGTCAAGGGCGATGGTCTATTTTCGAAAAAATTGGCAGGGTTCAAAAATTGGCTTAGGGTTTTTGCGGTGATCGCACTTGGCTGTTCATTTGGCCATTTCACCCCAAAATACCGTCCAGCAGATCTTGTTTGGGTCATAAATCCAGAATCGGAAATTGGAAAAACGACATGTCTTTTTTTGAGTCGCAGGGCCACCAGCTCTATTTTGAGGAACATGGCGGTGGTGAGGCCTTGGTATTTTTGCATGAATTTGGCGGCGATATTCGCAGTTGGCACCAGCAAATAGCCTTTTTTTCGGCGCATTACCGTTGCATCGCCTTGTCATGCAGGGGCTATCCACCATCGGATGTGCCGCGTGACCAAACCGATTACGGCTGGCAGAAAACGCTCGGTGATGTGGTGGCGCTTCTTGATCATCTTGGCATCGAAAAGGCCCATTTTGTCGGGCTTAGCATGGGGGCTTTCACTGGCTTGATGATATGTTTGCGCCATCCTGACCGCGTGCGATCCTTGGTTGCGGCAAGTGGGGGGTCGGGCGCGTTTCCGGCTGGGCGCGATCAATTTATCGAAAAATGTATGATGCTTGCTGATGCGGCGATGACTGCCGATTTCATGCCAGCCGATCAGATGGCCTATGGTCATAACCGTGTCCAGCTTCGTGAAAAGAATTATGCGGCTTGGTTGACTTTCTACCAACAGCTTGGCGAGCATCCGGGCATTGGCGCTGGTCTGACGCAAAAGATGGTGCAGGCGGCGCGGCCAAGCCTGCATGATTTTGAGGCTGAATTTGCCGCTGTTAAAACACCGGTTTTGCTGATGGTTGGTGATGAGGACGACCCGTGCCTTGATACGAATCTATGGTTAAAGCGGGTGATGCCGCGGGCTGGTTTGTCAATTTGGCCAAAATCGGGGCATTTGCTTAATCTCGAAGACCCGCAGCGGTTTAATGCCGAATCTGCGGCCTTTTTTGATCAGGTAAAGGCAGGTGAATGGCCGGATCGTAATGAATTGCTGGCGCGGCATGTCGCGCCCGACAAGGCTATTTCTTAACCTGTGTTGCGACAAAGGCGCGAATCCGATCAGCCAAACCGGGCTTTGCCGCCGATCGCACAAGCGCGGCAAGATCATGGTCAAGCCCGCCATCATCACGCGTTGCGGCAAGCAGGGCGGTTTTAGCATCATCGCCCAGATTGCCAGCGTCACTGGCCAGCTTGTCGATATGAGTGGCCCATTTTTCGGCTGGTTTGATATCGGTTAGAAAGCCATTCCCCAGCGCGTCATCAGCGGTAAAAATGCGTGATGTTTCCAGCAAATCAAACGCGGCGTCAGCACCAATCAGGCGCGCAAGGCGGCGGGTGCCAAGAACGATACCAAATTGGAGGCCCGGCATGCGGAAACTGGCATCAGGGGCGGCAATACGTTTCCGGCAAGATGCCACGATATCGGCAGCCGCGCCAAAACAGCGACCCTGAACAAGCGCCACACTGGTCATTGGCAATTGATAAATCATTTGCAGCAATTGTTCGACCCGAACAAACCGGTATAACAGGTCGGCATCGCTTTGTTGATCAAGCCCGCTAAGGTCAAATCCAGCCGAAAAGGCACGGCCCTCACCAGCAAAAACCACCAGATTTGAGCCACGCTCAATCGCCGCGGTCAAGCCGTCAATCAGCCCCTCAATCATGGCGGCATTAACCGCGTTCAGTCGGTCAGGCCGGTTTAGGCGAAGCCATGTAACCATATTCTTATGTTCAATAATAACAGGTTCTTGTGATATGGTTTTAGTCATATTTCTTTATCCTATTTTCCAAGCCAGTCATCAATGATTTCAGCATTATGTGCGCCAAGTGCGGGTGGTGGCCGCATGTGGCTTGTATCAACGCCGGTAATGGCAATCGGAAAGGCGATGCTGTTGGTCTTGGCCCCATTGGGAAGGTCAAGCGGTTTGACCAGCCCCATATGCTTGACATGCGGGTCGTTCAAAATTTCAGCAAAATTATTGATTGGCGCACAAGGCACGTTACGGCCATCCATTTCGTCAAGCCAGTCGGCGGCGCTGCGGCTTTTGAAAACAGGTGCCAGAATATCAACAAGTGCGGTTTGATTTTTGGCCCGATCGGCCTGCGTCAGAAACCGCGCATCACTTGCCAGTTCGTCCTTGCCAACAGCGGCGCAAACCTCATGCCATAATTTGTCATTGCCGGCGGCGATCACAAAATGCGTGTCGGCGGCTTCAAAGGCCTGATAGGGGGCGTTGCGCGGATGCGCCGAGCCAAGACGGACAGGCGGAATTTGATTGCCGAAAAACTCGCTTGTTTGCAGGGCTGACACGCCAAGCAAACTTCCCAGCATCGAGCAATCAATATGTGCGCCTTGTCCGGTCTGTTCGGCCTTGCGAAGCATGGCAAGAACACTGAAACCGGCATAAAGACCGGCACAAAAATCGCCAATTGGCACGCCGCATTTGACTGGTGGCGCATCCGGTTCGCCGGTCACGCTCATAATGCCCGCAATTGCCTGAACCGTTACATCAAAAGCGCCTTTGCTGGCATAGGGGCCGGTTTGTCCATAGCCAGAAATTGAACAATAAATCAATTTCGGATTTACCGCGTTCAAATCATCATAGCCAAGCCCAAGACGCGGCAGCACGCCCGGCCGGTAATTTTCAACCAGAATATCAGTTTTCGCGACAAGTGATTTCAGCAAGGCAATATCATCAGGGTTCTTCAGATCAAGGGCAACGCTGCGTTTGTTACGGTTTACCGAGGCAAAATTTTCGCTAAACACGCCGCCATCCTCGGTTTTGCTAAGTGGTGGCCATTGCCGCATGCCATCACCGCCATCCGGTCGTTCGATTTTCACGACATCGGCCCCCAGATCGGCCAATAGTGATGCGGTAAATGGGCCAGCTGCAATTTGACCGAGCTCAAGAACCCGAACACCTGCCAAAGGGGCGGGGGCTGATTGCGACGGATTGGGCATGAAAAACTCCTAAAAATATGTAATGCCATATTATGACAAATTGTCACTGTTTTGAGATTGTGAAAAGACAGGCGGTTCGCGCCTTAATATTCCCGAATTATACGATGATTTCCAGTCGTGATTGCCGGATGTTTGGGAAAAGTGGGTTTGCGCCGCAAAAATCATTCGGCAAATGCGCAATTGCTGGCTAAGATTTTGCCTTAGCTGTCTGCCTACTTGTCCTGCCTGGCTATGCTGTCTTTATTCAAAGCCAGCCTTTCAACGGAGATCATCGCGCGTGAATAAAACCGTTATTTTTGATCTGGATGGAACCTTGATTGACAGTCTTGGTGATATTCATGCGGCGTTGAATGGCGTTTTGCATTTGCGCAATGCGCCGCCACTTGCGCTGGCAACGGTTCGCGGCTTTATCGGCAAGGGATCGGCCAATCTGGTGATGCGCGCCCTGCAAGCGCAGGATTTAGCCGTCGATGATGCGTCCTGTTCAGCCGCCTTGGCCGATTTTCTACGGCTATATTCGGCGGATTCGGCAAAATTAACATCAATATTTGATGGCGCTATTGATGCGCTTGGCTGGCTGCAGGATCGCGGGTTTCGCCTGGGTATCTGCACAAACAAGCCGCTGGCGCCAACCAAAATTGTGCTGGATCAATTTGGCCTGACGCGGTTTTTTGATACGATTGTCGGTGGAGATCAGCTTGCCAGCCGCAAACCTGATCCGACTATGCTGTTTCACGCCATGGCATCTTTGGATGCGAAATCATGCTTGTTTGTTGGTGATAGCGAGATAGACCGCGAAACGGCCATCGCCGCTGGCCAGCCTTTTGCCCTCTTTACCAAAGGCTATCGAAACACCAGTGTTGAAATGCTAAAACCTGAATATTATTTCAATGAATATAGTGAATTAATAGATATAGTTAATGTTTTAGATAAGTGATAGATAACAGGTTTTTTTCGATTGGTTAGCCATGACTAGCCTGTCATTTAAGGAAGGGTAGTGTTTATGTCAGCTTCAAAAAACAGCTTGGATCCGGTGCAGATATTATGCCTTGATGGTGATGGTATTGGCCCCGAAATCACCGCGGCCACCCGCCGCGTTTTGCAAGCGGTTGATCATTGTTTTGATTTGAATTTGACCTTTACCACACATGATATCGGTTTTGTGTCATTGGCGGCATCGGGAACAACATTTCCGGATAAAGTGTTGGACGCAGCAAAGGCGGCTGATGGCATCGTTCTGGGGCCGGTTTCGACCATTGATTACCCGCCAGCCAGTGAGGGCGGGATCAATCCGTCTGGGTTCTTGCGCAAACAGCTAGATCTTTATGCCAATATCAGACCGGCAAAATCTTATGAAGGTTTGCCGCCGCGTGTTGGTGACAAGGTTGATCTGGTGATTGCGCGCGAAAATACCGAAGGCTTTTATTCAGACCGTTCGATGTTTTTCGGACGTGCCGAATTTATGCCAACCGAAGATATGGCCTTGTCGGTTCGGAAAATCACACGTCAGGCATCAACGCGGATTGCCCGCACCGGCTTTGAATTGGCCGCGCAGCGACGCCGGAAAGTCACCGTTGTTCATAAGGCGAATGTGTTTCATGTATCGGATGGGTTATTTCTTGAGGCGGTTCGTGCGGTTCGTGATGAATTTCCCGATTTCGAATATGAAGAGCAGATCATTGATGCGATGGCGGCTCTGTTGATCCGCGACCCTAGCCAGTTTGACGTGATCGTCACGAGCAATATGTATGGCGATATCCTGTCAGATGAGGCGTCGGAAATTGCCGGCAGCCTTGGCATGGCCGCATCATTAAATGCGGGTGACAATTTTGCCATGGCGCAGGCACAGCATGGATCGGCACCATCATTGGCGGGACAGGATCAAGCCAACCCGTCATCTTTGATCGGCTCGGCGGCGATGCTGCTTCGGTGGATTGGCGAGCGCCGCGACGCACCGCAATTTTTAGCGGCGGCTGATGCGATTGAACAGGCCATTACAAAGGCTGTTGCCACAGCCAGCACACGCACGGCAGATTTGGGCGGGCCGCTTGGCACAAAAGCCTTCACCGATGGGCTTTTGGCGATGATCAAAAAACCATAATTCACCGTCCCACCCAACTAGGCGCTGGCTTGGCAGCTCTGATGCCACTCATGTCGGGCCTGCCAAGGCCGTATTTACCTTAATCAGCAATGAAGAGTATCAAGTATGTCAAAGCCCGATCAAATGCCTCAATCCTATGTCAAGTCAGATGATGCGGTTCGTTTCGCGACCATGATCATGACCGGACAGGGGGTCAGTAATGAAGATGCTGCCATCATTGCCGAATGTCTTGTCGAGGCTGATCTTCGCGGGGTGCAAACGCATGGGCTTTCACGGTTGCCGGTCTATGTCGAACGGGTTCAGCGCGGGCTTGTAAAAGCGATGCCAAATATGAAGCTTGAAAAACCGGTGGCGGCTTGTGCGTCGCTTGATGGTGATAATGCCTTTGGCTTTCTTGTTGGGCGTAAAGCTATGCAAGAGGCCATCAATATGGCAGATAGCTGCGGTGTTGGTGTCGTTGCGGCGCGAAACAGCAATCATTTTGGGATGGCGGCAACCTATCTTTTGCAGGCGGTAAGAGCTGGTTATTTTGCCTTTGTGTTCACCAATGCGTCAAAGGCCATGCCGCCGTGGGGTGGGCGCGAAGGATTGCTTGGCACAAGCCCGTTTGGTGCGGCTGCGCCAGCAGGAAAGCTGCCGCCCTTTGTTTTGGACATGTCGCCTGCGGTGGCAGCGCGTGGTAAAATCAGGCTTGCCGAAAAGCGGGGCGAGCCGATTCCTGAGGGCTATGCGCTTGACGAAAATGGCCAAGTCACGACCGATGCAACCGCGGCGCTTCGCGGTGTTGTTTTGCCAATGGGTGGCTATAAAGGGTCGGGGCTGTCGATGCTGATGGAAATTTTGGCGGGGGTTTTTTCGGGTGCAAATTTTGGTGGCGATGTTCCGGATCAATATACCGTTTGGGATCGGCCGCAAAATGTGGGACATTTCTTTATGGCTCTGAAACCGGGGGTTTTTGTCACTGAACAGGGATTTCGAGACCGGATGGACACGCTTGTTGGCCGGATCAAAGCCAACCCGCTGGCAGACGGGTTTGACGAAATTTTGATGCCGGGTGAAATTGAATCCCGCCTTGAGGCCGAACGGCGCAAGACAGGAATTCCTTTCGCGGCATCAGATCTTGCGCTTCTTGCCAAATTAGCGTCCGATCATGGCGTGGCTGAACTGCCGCAGATAAGCCGATAACCCGACCCGATAACCAGACCCGATAACC
>Ga0115570_10003023_pt1 | contig 12628 bp, 8 predicted proteins | sample COGITO_mtgs_1205_3_FD_87294 | JGI IMG/M metagenome (GOLD analysis project Ga0115570, IMG submission 87294) | Pelagic marine microbial communities from North Sea - COGITO_mtgs_120524 | ecosystem: Environmental > Aquatic > Marine > Epipelagic | place: Germany:Helgoland, sampling site Kabeltonne... | reverse complement strand
TGCTCTACTTGGGATAAAATACCCGCGTCCACCCTTTTCTTTATCATTTGCAAGATAGAGTGTTTTAATCGTAATTCTTCTTTAGTTATCTTAATAAGATCCTGCCGTTCAAGAAAATCTACTACTAGATCCATCAGTTTAGAGCGAGCATCCCATATTTTAATTTCGTATTGCAAGGATGCAGCCTGAGATTTATTAAAAGCAATTTCGTGTCTTATAAGGCGCTTACCCGCACTTTCAAACGTAAAGTTAAAACCACCACCAAAAATATTTTGGGATATTTCTTGATTACTATCCCCTCTACCTATTTCTATGCCAATGGATGAAGGGGGGTAGAGAAGGGCGATACTTTCGTCAGACTTAACCCAAGCAAGAGAAGCTTTAGCATTTTTTATTTCATAATTAAAAAACAACTGAGCTAATAATAACTCTTGTAAACTCCATTGCTTAAGAGGAAGGTCGAGGGTAGAGTAGCCTTGAGACTTAAGAAATTTTTCGAATTGGCTGTCGAATATATCGAGCTGAATTATTTGTTGATTAACATTAATAATCTCAACTTTTGATTCCTCATATGGAATTGCTGCGCATCCAATAAGGAATAAAATAAAAAGAAGTAAGCTTGTATTGCGCATGAAGTTAAATTCTTAAAGTAGTTTGCGGAGAATTGTGATTAATAATAGTTGTCATAATAAGATCATTTTAAATGAATACATGCTAATTGTGAGATTAAAAATACATAGAATTATTCCTTACGTATAATAAGTATGCTGATATAATACGCGATTGAAAATTTTTGAATTTGCGAGAGTGGCGGAATTGGTAGACGCACTGGATTTAGGTTCCAGCGCCGCAAGGCGTGAGAGTTCGAGTCTCTCCTTTCGCACCATTATTTACCTAGGAAATTAATATGGCTGAAGTAGTTGAAAAGATAAGTGGTATAGAAAGAAGAGTAAAAGCGATGGTTCCAATCGCCTCTTTTCAAAATGAAATAACCCAAAGACTTCAACAAATTCTCAAAACTGCACGCTTTAAAGGTTATCGGCCTGGAAAGGTGCCAATGAAAATTGTTGAACAACAGCATGGTGGCGATGTTAGAGGTGAGATTTATTCAAAAGCCATTGAAAGTAAATTTGGAGAGATTGTTCAAGAAAATAATTTACGTGTTGCAGGAATGCCAGATATACGACACGAACCACTTGATAAAGTAAATGCAGATTTTGAATTTACAGCGACATTCGAAGTTTTCCCAGAATTTAAGCTTACTGATTTAAAAAAACAAAAAATAACTCAATACGAAACTGCCATTTCAGCCGCTGACGTAAAAAAAACAATTGATGTGATTGTTAAACAACGAGCTGTTTATAATAAGGTAGCTCGTGCGTCAAAAATGGAAGATAAAGTCATGGCACTTATGCAATCAGCCATTGATGGAAAGGTTGCTGAGTCATCAGGTACGGAGCCATTAGAATTTATTATGGGAGATCCCAGCCGTGTCAAAGGATTTGATACTGCATTGGTCGGTTTAAAGGCAGGAGAAACGAAAGCTTTTACAGTAAAATATCCTAAAACTCATGAACCAAAAGAGCTAGCTGGTAAAGATGTGGAGTATGTTGTTACGCTTAAAGAAGTTCAAGAACCCACGCTACCTAAAATAGATGAAGACTTTGCTAAAAGTCTAGGAGTTGCTGATGGCGACCTTAAAAAAATGAATGAAGAGATAAAAAAGTCTCTTGAACAAGAATCAGACAGAAGAACCAAAGCCAACCTGAAACAGCAAGTATTTACCGCATTGGTAGAGGGTCATAGTTTTGATCTTCCTAAGGCACTGGTAGGAGCCGAAGTTAACAGATTAGCGCAAAGCACTTACCAAAACCTTCAAAGACAAGGTATGGATCCAAAAGATATTAAGTTAGAGCCTTCAATGTTTGAAGAAAATGCAAAGACAGCCTGCAAACTAAGAATTATCTTAGGCAAGATCGTTGATACTCATTCACTTCAGGCAAATGCAGAACAGATTAAAGCAAAAGTTGAAGAGTTTTCATCGAATTATGATGATTCAGCTCAAGCCATCAAATGGTTTTACGAAGATGAAAAAAGGCTTGATGAGCCAAAATCATTGGCTACCGAAGACAATGTCGTTGATTGGTTTGTTGGTCAATGTAAAAAAGAAACAAAAAAAATAGAACTAGATTTGGTTTTGGCAGGTCAATTCAATTAAAACCAAAGGACATCCAAAACTTATGACTCAATCAATTAGCACTTTCTCAGCAAATAATCTTGGCTATATTCCTATGGTTGTTGAACAAAGTGGAAGAGGAGAGCGATCATATGACATATATTCAAGACTTTTAAAAGAGCGTGTGGTTTTTTTGGTTGGTCCTGTAGACGATATGACTGCGAATGTCGTAGTTGCTCAACTTCTATTCCTTGAGGCTGAAAATCCAGACAAAGATATTTCTCTTTATATAAATTCGCCAGGAGGGTCAGTAACGGCTGGCATGGCTATTTATGACACAATGCAGTTTATTAAGCCTGATATCAGTACGTTATGTATCGGCCAGGCTGCAAGTATGGGGGCATTATTGCTCACTGCTGGTGCAGCTAAAAAGCGTTTTAGCCTTCCTAACTCTAGAGTGATGATCCACCAACCATTAGGTGGTTTTCAAGGGCAAGCATCCGATATAGAAATTCACGCTAAGGAAATTTTATATCTCAAAGAAAAGCTAAATAAAATTATGGCAGAGCACTCAGGCCAATCATTGGAAAAAGTCTCAAAAGATACGGATAGGGATAATTTTATGAGCGCTAATGATGCTATGGAGTACGGATTAATAGATAAGGTTATCTCCAGCCGCTCTGACGTTAAATAAAACAATATCATGTCTGATAAAGATCAAGAAAAAATTCTACTTTGCTCATTCTGCGGTAAAAACCAGGGTGAAGTTAAGAAACTTATAGCCGGGCCTTCGGTATTTATATGTGATGAATGTGTAGAGCTATGTAATGACATCATCAAGGAAGAGTTACAAGAAGGTGATACAGAAATAACGTCCTCAGATGAACTTACATTACTGAAGCCAAAAGAACTTTTTCTTAAGTTAGATGAGCATGTTATAGGACAAGAAGAAGCAAAAAAAAGTTTAGCAGTAGCGGTTTACAATCATTATAAGAGACTTCAAGTGTCAGATCACAAGGATGAACTGTCCGATGTGAAGATTTCAAAAAGCAATATTTTGTTTATCGGACCAACGGGGTCGGGTAAGACTCTTCTTGCGCAAACTTTAGCAGATTTATTACAAGTACCTTTTGTGATGGCTGATGCAACCACTCTAACTGAAGCTGGCTATGTTGGCGAAGACGTAGAAAATATTATGCAGAAGTTGCTCCAACGCTGCGATTACGATATAGATAAAGCACAAAAAGGCATTGTGTATATTGATGAGGTTGACAAAATTTCAAGAAAAACTGACAACCCATCAATAACCAGAGATGTATCTGGAGAAGGCGTGCAACAAGCCCTTTTAAAGTTAATTGAGGGAACCGTTGCTTCAGTTCCACCCCAAGGCGGTCGTAAGCATCCTAACCAAGAATTCGTTCAAATTGATACAACCAATATTTTGTTTATATGTGGGGGAGCTTTTGATGGGTTAGAAAAGATTATCAAAGAAAGAACTGAAAAAAATAGTATTGGTTTTGGTGCTGAAGTTCAAGGAAAGTCAGACGTAAAGGCTTTTGGCGACGTTGTTAAGAATGTTCAATCTGAAGATCTAATTAGGTTTGGATTGATCCCTGAGTTTATCGGGAGACTCCCTGTAATTACGACACTGGAAAGTTTAGACAAAGAAGCTTTAATAAGAATTTTAACTGAACCTAAAAACGCTCTCACCAAGCAGTTTAAAAAGTTATTTCGCATTGAGGGGGTAGAATTAGATTTTAGGCCTGAAGCATTAGAGGCTATTGCTGAAAAAGCACTTGAAAGAAAGTCTGGTGCACGCGGACTTCGCTCCATACTTGAAATTGCACTCAAAGAAACTATGTTCGAATTACCAACAACCAAAGATCTAGAAAAAGTTGTGATTGACGGGAATGTTATTACAGATAACACCAAACCCTTAATGATCTTTGTTGAAAAGGACAAGCAACAGCAAGTAAAATGAGCGTTGCAACACCCTTGTAATTTTTATAAACATCACCATACTTAACTTAACCTATAACTAAAAAATCAAAAAAAAATTAATGAAAAAAGACACTGACAACCAACTTTTACCAATGCTTCCCTTAAGGGATGTTGTTGTTTACCCACAACTGGTTATACCGCTATTTGTGGGTCGAGAAAAATCAATACAAGCTATTGAGAAAGCAAACAATGGAGATAAAAAGATTTTTTTAGTTGCGCAAAAAAATGCCAGCAAAGATGAGCCTGCTATCAAGGATTTATATAAGGTTGGTACAGTAGCAACAATATTACAGATGTTAAAACTACCTGATGGTACCGTTAAGGTATTAGTCGAAGGTCTTGATAGAGCCAATGTCATTAAATTTAATGAAAAAGGTAGTTATTGGTCAGCTGATATCAGCCTGGTTCCGATTAAAGAGCGTAAAGACAAAAAAACCATGGCTTTTATGCGTTCTGTTTTTTCACAATTTGATCAGTATGTGAAATTAAACAAAAAAATCCCACCAGAGATCCTTACTTCACTTACAGCTATAACTGAGCCAGGAAGGCTTGCTGATTCGATTGCAGCTAACTTAACGCTTAAGCTTTCAGAAAAACAAAACATACTCGAAACGTTCGACATAAGATCCCGTCTAGATTTGTTATTAAATATCATGGAAGCTGAAATTGATATACTTCAGGTCGAGAAAAAAATTCGCGGTAGAGTTAAGAATCAGATGGAAAAGTCACAAAGAGAGTACTATCTCAACGAACAAGTCAAAGCGATACAAAAAGAGCTAGGTGAGCAAGATGAAAATGCTGAGCTTGAAGAGCTTGAACAAAAAATTAAAGATGCGGGCATGAGCGAGGAGGGGTTAGAAAAGTGTTTGTCAGAATTAAAAAAACTAAAATTAATGTCCCCAATGTCTGCTGAAGCTTCTGTTGTTAGGACCTACATAGAAACCATTATTTCTCTTCCATGGAACAAAAAATCTGAGATAAACCACGATCTAAATAATGCTGAAATCAATTTAGATGCAGATCATTATGGCCTGGAAAAGGTAAAAGAGCGCATCGTAGAGTACTTAGCCGTCCAAAATCGAGTTGGTAAGTCCAAGGCCCCAATACTTTGCCTTGTCGGCCCTCCTGGAGTAGGGAAAACATCTTTAGGCCAAAGTATTGCAAAAGCTATTAACAGAAAATTTGTTCGTATGGCATTAGGTGGTGTAAGAGATGAGGCTGAAATTAGGGGCCACAGAAGAACCTATATTGGTTCTATGCCTGGAAAAATTTTACAAAATATGACTAAAGTCAACTCAAATAACCCTTTATTCCTTCTTGATGAGGTGGATAAAATGGGTCAGGATTTTAGAGGTGACCCGTCTTCGGCTTTATTAGAGGTGTTAGACCCCGAACAAAATCACACATTTACAGATCATTATGCGGAAATAGAGTATGACTTATCAGACGTTATGTTTGTAGCTACTGCCAACTCTATGAACATACCTGAGCCATTACTAGATCGAATGGAGATTATTAGACTTGCTGGCTATACCGAACAGGAAAAGATTAGCATCGCACACAAATACCTTATACCTAAGCAATTTGAGAATAACGGCCTTAAGAGGTCGGAGCTTAACATCACGGACAGAGCTGTAAAAGATATTGTGCAGTTTTATACTAGGGAAGCCGGAGTAAGACGATTGGAGCAAGAGATTGCTAAAATTTGTCGAAAAGTGGTTAAAGCTATCGCATCAATGAAAAAACCGACAAAAATAGTTGTAAGCAATAAAAATATTGCCGACTATCTGGGAGTGAAGATTTATGACATTGGTTTGGCTGCCAAAAAGAACCAAATAGGTCAAGTCACTGGCTTGGCGTGGACACAGGTTGGAGGCGAGCTTTTGACAATCGAGACAGTTGAGCTTCCAGGAAAAGGAAAAACCATTCTTACTGGAAAGCTTGGTGATGTTATGCAGGAATCAATTCATGCAGCATTAAGTGTGGTTAGAAATCGAGCTAAACGACTAGGTATTGATGAGTTTTTTCATGAAAAAAAGGATATTCACATTCATTTTCCTGAAGGAGCTACCCCCAAAGATGGTCCAAGTGCCGGTATCGGTATCACCACAGCAATCATTTCATCATTAACAGGTATACCAGTAAGGTCTGACGTTGCTATGACAGGTGAAATCACATTGCGTGGAGAGGTTTTACCTATAGGTGGATTAAAGGAAAAGCTTTTAGCTGCGCATAGGGGGAACATTAAAACAGTTATTATTCCTGAGCAAAACGCTAAGGATTTGGCTGACATCCCTGATGAAATAAAGAGTCAGTTAGAAATTATTCCAACCCAATGGATTGACAAGGTATTAGAAATTGCTTTAACAAGAATGCCTCAACAAAGCCGTGAAGACATGAAGGCTAAACCACGAAGCCAGGGTAAAAAGTTAGTTCGTGAGAATAAAACGGTCGCGCATTAAAAAATATAGAGGGTTTTCGCTAGCTTTGTTTAGAAGTATATTGTAAAATGGCGAGCTCAAATTCTGGGGAATTTGGGTGCTTAGCTCAGCTGGTAGAGCGTCGCCCTTACAAGGCGAATGTCACAGGTTCGACCCCTGTAGCACCCACCATTATGGAGTGGTAGTTCAGTTGGTTAGAATACCGGCCTGTCACGCCGGGGGTCGCGGGTTCGAGTCCCGTCCACTCCGCCAATACTTAATTAAGGCGAATGAAAGTTCGCCTTTTTTAATATGAGAAAGAACCTTTTATTTAATAGCTCGGTCAATTAATTAGAAGTTAAAAATAGGTAATAAAAATTATGTTAGATAAAATAAGAAACAGCACTGATTCTAAATTAGCAAAAGTAATTTTAGCAATCATAATTATTCCTTTCGCCTTGTTTGGAATAGACTCATATCTTAGCTCGGTAGGGTCAAATGTATACATTGCTAAAGTTAATGGCGTAGATATCTCTGCTCAACAGTATCAAAATACCGAGGCAATGATCCGTGAACAAATGACTGACCCGAACACTGACCCAGCTCTATTTGACTCCCCTGAATTTAAAAAAGCTGTTTTAGACAATCTCATATCGACAGAGCTTATGAATCAATCTATTGATAAAAATGGATTTGTTATTAGTAATGAGCAGCTAAGTTCATACATTGTGGGTATGCCTGATTTTCAAGAAAATGGTAAATTTTCCCAGGAACGATACGATCAGATTGTTCAGTATAATAATTTAACGCCAAAAAAGCTTGAGGATAGGATACGCACTCAAATGGCTACCCAACAGGCCAAAGATAGCATTAATCGCCTCATATACGTACCCAATGAGATCACACAACCACTGGTTAACCTTGCGTACCAAAAGAGGGATATTAGTCTGCATGAGATAAGGCTGGATGACTACAAAAAGAAAATTAAACCAACAGACGATGAGGTAAAGCAGTTTTACGATGAAAATACATCAAACTTTATTATGCCAGATAGAGTTAAAATAGAGTTTTTGATTTACTCAGTAGCAGGTATTGTCCCAACCATCTCTATATCAAATGAAGAGGCAAGGCAATTCTTTGATGCCAATAAGGGTAAGTTTGAAGCTAATCAGCAGAGAAGAGCCAAGCATATATTATTTGCATATCAGCCAGGTATCGATTTCGAAGAAAAAGCCAGGATAAGAGATTTAGCTCAAACAACACTAAATGAGATTAAAAAATCACCTAAAATTTTTGAAAACAAGGTTAAAGAGCTTTCTCAAGATACAGAATCAGCAAAGCAGGGAGGTGACCTTGGCTTTTTCTCCCGTGACGATATGGTTAAACCATTTGCAGATGCAGTATTTGGACTAAAAGTTGATGGTTTATCTGAGTTGGTGGAAACAGAATTTGGCCTTCATATTATCAAGCTTACGGATATTAAAGGCGAGCAAGTTAGTTTTGACAAAATTAAGACTCAAATCAAAGGAGAGCTTCTTTATGGGAAAGCCCTTGATCAATACGCAACTAATGCGGAAAATTTTAATAATACCGTGTATGAGAATTCTGAAGATCTGTCTGTTGCGGCACAAAAATTTGGATTAGAGGTTCAGCAGAGCCAATGGTTAAGCCTTGATGATGCAAAGAGATTTTTCAATAACGATGCTTTTGCTAATGAAATATTTTCTAGTGAGTCTATTGAATCAAAAACAAACACATTAGCTATTGAGGTGTCTCCAAATAATTTAGTGTCGGCGCGTGTTATTGATTTTAGTCCATCAGCTTTACAACCGTTAAATGACATTAAAGAACAAGTTGTTGATTTAATTATTGAAAGAAAAAGCCAAGAACTAATAATTGAAGACGGGAACATGTTGGTTGAGGATTTAAAAAGTAAGAAGAAGAAGGTTGAATGGTTTGACGAGCTTGTTATTGACAGGATAGACAAACAAGGACTTTCGGATCAGCTTGTTAAGAAAATTTTTCAGATAGATACAAGCGAATTACCTGCTTATTCCGGTTTTTACGATCTTAAAGGTGAATTTTTTGTAATTAAAATCAATAATGTAGTGGATGAGGATGTCACTGATGAACTTTCGGTTGATTTGTATAGAGAAGAATACGAGAAGGCATTAAAAGGCGCTATACAAGCTGCTTATATCGACGATTTAAGGGCTGATGCAAAGATTAAGATCAACCCCAAGGTTTTAAGCTCTAATCAATAGTCCCTGCTGCAGTAATGTTCATCCCACCGTCTACATAGGTAATTTCACCAGTAATTCCACTAGCCAAATCGCTACACAAGAAAGCGGCAGCATTTCCTACTTCATTAATCGTGACATTCCTTTTCAATGCAGCATGTTTTTCATTGTAACCAATCATTTTGTCAAAATTCGCAATCCCCGATGCAGCTAGGGTTTTGATTGGTCCTGCTGAAACTGCATTAACTCTGATGCCTTTACTACCAAGGCTGTGCGACATATAGCGAACATTTGCTTCTAAGCTAGCTTTGGCTAAACCCATAACATTATAATTGGGCATTGTTCTCTCTGCACCAAGGTAGCTAACCGTAAGTAAGCTAGCATTTTCATTAAGGTAAGGTAGAGATGCTTTAGCTAGTGCAGTGAAGCTGTATGAGCTTATGTCATGAGCTATAGAAAAATTCTCTCTCGTAGTCGATTGGACAAAATCACCAGCCAGCGCTTCTTTAGGAACAAAGGCCACTGAATGTACCAAAATATCAAATTTATCCCAATACTTACTTAACTTGGGAAATAAATCATTTATATGTGAGTCACTTCCTACGTCGCACGGCAGTACAATTTTAGAGTCAAAGTTTGATGCTAATTTTTCCACTCTTCCTTGATGCTTTTCCATCTGATAGGTGAATGCAAGCTCAGCACCTTGCTCTTTCATTGCAGAAGCAATACCGTAAGCAATCGATCTGTCACTTAGCAATCCTAGTATTAATACTTTCTTACCATTCAGAAATCCCATTTTTAGTCTTCTTTCTATAATTAGTTGTTATTTTTAGGATCCATTGCATCACGCAACCCTTCCCCTAATAAATTATAACCTAATACTGTAAGCAGAATAGCCATACCCGGAAATAATGAAAGCCACCATGCAAACTGGATATACTCCTTACCATCTGTGAGTATATTACCCCATGATGCTGTTGGTGCCTGAACTCCAAGTCCTAGAAAGCTTAATCCTGATTCAACTAAAACTGCGCTTGCTATGCCTAGAACGGAGCTTACAATAATAGGCGTGAGACTGTTTGGTAATAAGTGTTTCGTAATGATTTTCAAATCACTGGCACCCATTGTTTGCGCTGCCATTACATACTCTCTTTGTCTTAGACTAAAAAACTCTGCTCTTACTAGCCTGGTAACCCCCATCCAAGAAGTCAATCCAATAACAATCATAATATTCCATATAGATGGCGTTAAAAATGCTATCACCGCTAATATTAGAAAGAAAGATGGGATAGATAGCATAATGTCTACCAATCTCATGATTAGTGAGTCTAACCACCCCCTATAGTACCCAGCAACTGAACCAAGGATAACTCCAATTGCAGTAGCAATGCCTACAGCAACAAAACCTACCAGCAATGAAATTCTTGCGCCAAAGAGCATTCGTGAAAATACATCGCGTCCAAGACCATCAGTACCCATCAGATGGCTTAATGATGGAGCGATTAATATAGACTCTATATCAATAAAATTCGGGTCATAAGGGGCAATGATGGGCGCAAATAGAGCCAGAACTAGAATCAAAAAAATAATGATTAATCCAGATAAGGCCAGAGGATTTTGAATGATTTTCCTCATTTTATGATACCTTTACGAACTCGTGGATCAGCCCATGCATAACCAAGATCTGCTAGAAGATTACCAAATAAAGTTAAGACTGAACCGATAGTAAGTATTCCCATGATTACTGGAAAATCTCGCATTAAAACAGAATCATAAAATAACTTACCCATTCCAGGAATAGCAAAGATTGATTCGGCAATAACGGATCCGCCGATTAAACCAGGTATGGATAATCCGACAATAGTTATTAGAGGGAGAATGGCATTTTTAAGGGCATGCACAAATATTACTTTTTTTTCACTCAACCCTTTTGATCGGGCAGTTGTTATAAAGTCCTGATGCAATACATCCAGCATACCATTTCTTACATACAATGATATGCCAGCTAAACCGCTGAGCGATGAAACAAATACTGGTAAGACAAGGTGCTTAAGTAGATCGAGAGTTTGTGAAAATAAATCAAGTGATAAATAGCCTTGGCTATGAAGGCCTGATATTGGCAGCCATTGATTGGCCACACCAGTCCAGTACATTAGGAGTAGGGCAAGCCAAAAGCCAGGTATGGCAAAGCCCACAAAAACGAATAGGGTTATCGATCGATCGACCCAAGTATTTTGCTTTATTGCCGAGGCAGTTCCCAAGACAATAGATATAGAAAAAATAATAAAAATACCTAAAAGATTTATTAATAAAGTAATAGGCAAAGACTCTTGAATTAAGCCCTTTGTAATATTTCCGTTCTTGTCTTTTTCTTCCCAAAGCACCGGTCGTTGATGGGAGGAAAAAGACCTTCCAAAATCTAACTTTACTATACGCTTTAACCACAAACCATACTGAACCATGACCGGTTTATCGAGATTGTATAATTCTCTCAGCTTCTGCCTCGACTCCTCTGATGCTTTGGGATTAAATGATGATTCATTCGACGTAACATCACCTGGAGCTAGATGCATAATAAAAAACGAGATAAGGCTAATTCCAATTAACATTGGAAACATCCACAGTATTCTTTTAATTAGGTATTTAAGCATTTTTAATTTGCCATCTCATTTCTTCTGAGTGATTGAGGTATAAACCAGTCATAACTATTATGATAAATTCCTGCAGGGGGAGCAGGAGTTTTTATACCCTGAACCCTTTTATTGACAGCTGATAAGCCATAACCTGCATAAAGGTAAACAATCGGAGAGTCACTTAATAGGTGCTCAGAAAACTTATGGTAAATTTTTTGTCGCTTACTAGGGTCAAGTTCTTTTCTCCCGTCCTCTAGGAGCTTATCTACCTCTTTATTATTGTAGCCAATAAAATTAAACTGACCAGGCCCCTGTTGGCTAGAATGCCAAATATTGTATTGGTCTGGATCAAGCGAAAGACTCCATCCTAATACTACTGCATTAAAGTCTCCCGTTTTGATGAATCGATTGATAAAGCTTGCCCACTCAATAACTCGGATAGTCACGTCAATTCCTATTTCCTTTAATCTTCTTTGCACAAGAACTGCCGTCATTTCTCTTTGTTTATTTTGGTTGGTAAGTATTTCGAAGCCTAAAACTTTGCCATCTTTCTCAAATAACCCAGATTGGTTCTTTTGATATCCGGCAGCCTTCAATAAGGACAGCGCTTTGTTAGGATCGTAAGGGTAGGGTGACAGATTGGCATTATTCCATCGAGTACCGGGCTTGTAAGGACTAGCTACTGGCTCACCAAGACCTAACAAGACTCCTTTTATAACCTCATCTTTATCGATTGCATAGTTAATTGCACGCCTAACATTAATGTCATTAAAGGGCTCTTTTTTAAGATTGAAACCGAGGTAGGTATATCCATTACCAAGCTCTTTATATAAATTAATTTTTTGTTCCAAGTCCTTACGAGCGGGGAATACTCTTTGATGCTGGATAGGGTTAATATTCATTAGATCTATATTATCAGCCGTTAGCTCAAGAAATTGAGATGATGTGTCAGGTATGATTCGTGAAGTCAGGTATTTTATATTTGCAGGGCCTTGAGAGCTTTTAGTATTAGCTTTAAGCGTTACTTGCTGACCACTTATCCATTGATCTAATTGATAATATCCTGAGCCAATAGGATTTCTTGAGAAAAACGTATTATTAATATCTTCATCTTTCAAAATATGTTTTGGTAGAATATGAAGAGAGGCCCATGTATCA
>Ga0115570_10003007_pt1 | contig 12660 bp, 9 predicted proteins | sample COGITO_mtgs_1205_3_FD_87294 | JGI IMG/M metagenome (GOLD analysis project Ga0115570, IMG submission 87294) | Pelagic marine microbial communities from North Sea - COGITO_mtgs_120524 | ecosystem: Environmental > Aquatic > Marine > Epipelagic | place: Germany:Helgoland, sampling site Kabeltonne... | reverse complement strand
GCATAATTTTTATCAATTTAAACGAAACTTAATTATTTTAAACATATTTAAATCCTTAAGATAATATTTTTTAAAAATTAAAAAGGAGAATAAAAAGCAGATTTTAATTAAATTTGCAAATCATAAACCCGAAAAATAAAATATGAAAATATCATACAATTGGTTACAGCAGTTTTTACAGGTAGATTGGGAACCTATAAAAACAGGAGAATTGTTAACCGATTTAGGTTTAGAGGTTGAAGGAATTGAGACCAAAGAATCTATAAAAGGAAGTTTAAAAGGAATTGTTGTTGGTAAAGTTTTAACTTGTACGCAACATCCTAATGCGGATAGATTAAAGATAACTACAGTAGATATTGGCTCTGAAGAACCTATTCAAATTGTTTGTGGTGCTCCTAATGTTGGCGTCGGTCAGAAAGTACCAGTAGCGACAGTTGGAACGACTTTATACGATGATAAAGGAGAGGGGTTTAAGATAAAAAAAGGAAAGATTAGGGGAGAAGAAAGTCATGGAATGATCTGTGCTGAAGATGAGCTAGGTTTAGGTAAGGATCATGATGGAATTTTGGTTTTGGATGATGACATTGCAGTCGGAACTCCAGGATCAAAGGTTTTCAATATAGAAACAGATTATGTTTTTGAAATAGGTTTAACACCAAATAGATCAGATGCGATGAGCCACTTTGGCGTAGCAAGAGATTTGCGAGCTGGCTTAATTCAAAATGATATTAAATTAGAATTAATCTCTCCTTCAGTAAGTGACTTTCATGTAGATGAAAGAACTCTTCGTTTTGATGTAGAAGTAGAAAATAAAGAATTGACACCCCGCTATTGTGGGATTACAATTACTGATATAGAAGTAAAAGATTCACCAGAATGGATTCAAAATAGATTAAAAGCTATTGGTTTAACTCCTAAAAATAATATTGTAGACATTACAAATTATGTTTTACATGAATTAGGACAGCCCTTGCATGCTTTTGATGCTCAAAAAATAAAAGGAAATAAAATTCTTGTAAAAACTTTAAACGAGGGTACTAAATTTATTACCCTAGATGAAGTCGAAAGAGAATTATCATCTGAAGATATTATGATTTGTGATGGAGATTCTAATCCTCTTTGTATAGCAGGAGTTTTTGGAGGTTTTAAATCTGGAGTTACAGAAAATACAAGTTCTATATTTTTAGAAAGTGCATATTTTAACCCTGTATCTGTCAGAAAAACAGCAAAGCGCCATGCATTAAATACAGACGCCTCTTTCCGTTTTGAGAGAGGAATTGATATCAACACAACAAAATATGCATTAAAAAGAGCAGCCTTGCTAATTGAAAAATATGCAGGGGGTAAATTAGCATCAGATGTTTCTGATTTTTATCCAGAAAAAATTGAAGATTTCCAAGTATTTCTGTCATATGAAAATGCCTATAGATTAATAGGACAAGAGATTCCTAAGGACACAATTAAGAATATTTTAGCATCACTAGAGATTAAAATAAACAGTGAAACCGAGGGAGGATTGGGTTTAACGATTCCTTCATACAGAACTGATGTTCAAAGAGAGGCGGATATTATTGAAGAAATTTTAAGAGTTTACGGCTATAATAATATTGAATTTTCTCATAAATTGAATACTTCAATTTCTTTTGATTCTAATAAAGAAACTAAGGTTGAAAATATTATTGCAGATCAATTAACTGCCTTAGGTTTTAATGAAACAATGTCAAATTCGCTTACAAAACCAAAATATTCCTCGTTATCAGAAAATATAAATGAAGAAGCTAACGTGGAAATGTTAAATCCTTTAAGCAACGATTTAAAGGTATTACGTCAGTCTTTATTATTTAGTGGTTTAGAATCTGTTGCATATAATATCAATAGGAAGAATAATTCATTAAAGTTTTATGAGTTTGGCAAAACGTATCATAAATACAGTGAAAAATACGAGGAAAATAAGCATTTAACGCTTTTTGTATCAGGAAATAGAAACAAAAATAGTTGGAGCCTCAGTAATAAAACATCTGATTTCTTTTATCTAAAAGGAATTATTACTTCTTTATTAGTCAGATTAGGAATTAACAAGATAAAATCTTCGCCCACAAAACTAGATGTTTTTTCTGAGGGAATCTCATTTGGTTATGGGAAAACAAAATTAGTTGAATTTGGAGTTGTAAAACAATCTATTCTGAAAGAAATCGGGGTTAAACAAGAAGTTTTATTTGCAGATTTTAATTGGGATTCAATTTTAAATGTAATAGGAAATAGAAAAATTAAAGTAAGTAACTTACCCAAGTTCCCTGCTGTTAAGCGTGATTTAGCTTTATTATTAGATTCTAAAGTAGCATTTAATGATGTATATAATTTAGCTTTTCAAACGGAAAGAAAATTATTAAAAGAAGTAGATTTATTCGATGTTTATGAAGGAGATAAATTACCAGAAGGAAAAAAATCTTATGCTATAAGTTTCTTATTACAAGATGAAACAAAAACATTAGCAGACAAACAAATTGATAAAATTATGCAGAAGCTTCAGCAAAATTTTGAAAAGAATTTAGACGCTGTTTTAAGATAATAGCGGTGTTCTTATTATAATAAAATAAAAACCATCTCAATTGAGATGGTTTTTTAAAATCAATTAATTTTAATATTTTTTTTGCAGATGACAAAATTAATTGGTTGTCAGGAATTATTTGGTGTAATCGTTTTTTGTTACTATCAGAATATTGATAAATGAGTATTCTACCTGTTTTTATCAGTTATGACCTTATATAGCGTGTTTATGTGCTTTGTATGAAGAACGCACTAAAGCACCACTTTCGACATACATAAATCCCATTTCTAATCCCAAAGTTTCATATTTTTTAAATTGATCTGGAGTAATAAACTCTTGTACTGGTAAATGTTTTTTTGTTGGTTGTAAATACTGACCGATTGTAATAATATCACAATTTACAGAACGTAAGTCTTTCATTGTTTGAATTACTTCTTCTTCTTTTTCTCCTAAACCAAGCATCAAGCCCGTCTTTGTGCGCATTCCTTTTTCTTTTAGATATTTTAAAACACCTAAACTTCTATCATATTTAGCTTGTATGCGCACTTCACGAGTTAATCTCTTTACCGTTTCCATATTATGAGAAACCACTTCAGGATGCACTTCAATAACTCTATCTATTTGCTTTGTGTTTCCTTGAAAATCAGGAATTAAAGTTTCTAAAGTTGTATTTGGGTTTGCTCTGCGTATTGCATCTACAGTTTCTGCCCAAATAATAGAACCACCATCCTTTAAATCATCGCGGTCAACAGAAGTAATTACAGCATGTTTTATACTCATCAGTTTTATAGAACGCGCAACTTTTTCAGGCTCATCCCATTCAACAGTATCAGGTCTTCCTGTTTTTACACCACAAAATCCACAAGATCGCGTACAAATATTTCCTAATATCATAAACGTTGCAGTTCCCTCTCCCCAACATTCACCCATATTAGGACAACTACCGCTGGTGCAAATTGTATTTAACTTATATTTATCAACTAAACTTCTTAATTCCGTGTATTTTTTACCAACAGGTAATTTTACACGCAACCATTTTGGTTTTTTAGGTCTTTCAGGAAGTGTTAAAGTTTCTATTGCCATTTCATTTCTAAATTGAAAAGCAAATTTACAAAGAAAAGTTTGAAATAATGAAGTTAAATCATGCGGTAATTAACCAACACATTAAAGTTAGATAAAAGGAATAAATTTCTAAATATTTACATAATCCAAGAAGAAGTGGTAGTAATCAAAAATATTATTTTCTTTTCTTTAAAGGTTCATTAAAAACCAAACACTGAAGCTAATTAGAAAAAAAATACCTAAAAAGGATAAAACTTTAAGATAAATGCTTGGTCGATGTTCTTTTGGAGTTTGTTTTCCTGTTATTAATTTAAAATTTAAAATAGCATAAAAAGGTGCTGATAAAAAGGATAAAATAGTCGCTGTTTTAATCAATAATCCCATATTATTCATAAAGTATTTTAAAATTAAAAAAGTACCCAAAAACAAGAAAAGTATCCAAAACCAATAGCCATGTTTTAGTTCTTTATCAAATAATATTTTGGTGGTTCTATTCATTACTCTCGGCGAGGCATCCATAGTCGTAATTGTTGTGCTAAACATTGTTGTAAAAGCTGCAACTGCGATAAAAATATAGGAGAATTCACCTAAATTCTTTGTGTATAAATTTATTAATTGAGAAGCGAAAAGTGTTCCTTTATTAGAAAATGTTTCTCCTGATTTATACATTACTAGGGCTCCTAATAAAAGAAAGCAAAGACCAAGGAAAAGTGCACTTATGTAGCCAATGTTAAAATCAAAAATTGCATCTTTTCTTTTTGTCTTTATAAAGGCCGTTTTATCTTTTTCTATAGACCAAATAGAATGCCATATTGAAATATCAAGAGGTGCCGGCATCCAACCTAAAAAAGCAATTAAAAAAGTAATTTCTATTTTACCGGATGGTATTATCTGAGTAACATCGAATGCTTCTTTTGTGGTGAATAGGGCAACACCTAAAGCTAAAATTGTACTTATTGTTAAGATAGTTATAATGTATTTCATTAAATTATCTAACAATTTGTATTTACCAAGAACTAAAATTAGTATGCTAATAATCATTAGTGATATTGACCAATCTACTAAATTTAGTTTTTCATTAAATCCGAAAAGTTGTGAAGCTAAGCTAGCTGTTACTATGGTAACAGCAGCTTGTATAGTAAACATTGTGGCAAAATTTAGTATGTAATAGGTTATTAAAACTCCTTTACCTAATTTTCGATACCCCTCTATTAATGTTTCTCCTGTTGCTGCGGCATAACGAGGACCAAATTGAAAAAAGGGATATTTAAAGATATGAACTATTATTAAAGCCCAAATTAAACCAAAACCAAACTCTGCGCCTGCTCGTGTAGATTGTACGAGATGAGAAACTCCAATTGCTGCTCCGGCAAATAGCAACCCAGGGCCTAAAGTTTGTAAGAATGATTTTTTCATTTTATTTCCATTTGCTAATTCTTTTCAACAACAATATTTGGTTTTAAAATTGAAATGAACTAGCTTACTTTACAATAGTATTTATATTTTATCACTAAATTAAACTTAATTTGATTTATTCTTCAAATGAATTTAACAGAAGAAAATCATTTCCTGATTATTTAGAATCTTTGATTATTCCGGCAAGTAATTTTTTTGCACGTAATAACTTAACTTTTACGTTGCTCATTGGTTCGCTAATTTTGATGGAAATTTCTTTGTAACTTAGTTCTTGGAAATATCTTAAGTGAATGACTTCCTGGTATTTAGGTTTAATTTTTTTGATATTTTTTAATAGTTCTGCTAAATTTTGTTCTGTAATAATTTTGTCTTCTGGTGTTGGATTTTCATCTACAACTAAATATGCTTGTTCTTCTTGTTCTTTTGAGGTATCTGTAGTAATAGATATATTTTTTTTACGTAGCAAATCGATATAAACATTCTTAGATATTGCAATTAACCAAGTTTGAAAACTATGTTTTTCATCATAGGTATTAATCCTATCAAAAGCTTTACTAAATGTCTGAATAGAAATATCTTCAGCATCATTTTCACTTTGAGCTTGTTTTAATTGGTAATTATAAACAGCAGGCCAAAACGTATCTAATAAATATTTAAATGCAGATTCAGTTCGTTTTTTCGCTTCAGATATATTTAATTGAAGTTCTTCTTCCATTATTTCCAATGCTTGGGTTTTGATGACAAATTAGTGATAAATATCGAAAAGTGTAAGATTAGAAGACCTATTTCTAAAAATGGTAAAAATGAGGTAATTGAAGGTTCATTTAATTTTTTACATGAAAATCCTATAACAATAAACTCTACTAAATAGTAAGTTAACAATATTGATAATATAAGTTCCCAAGGATAAAAAAAGAAAAGTAAAATAGCTAAAAGATAGAAGATTGCCTTCGATATAAAGAACAGACCTAAAAAAAATTTATGTTTAAATTTATAATGATTTGAAGTTGAAATATGTCTTCTTTTTTGATAAAACCATTCTTTAAAGGATTTAGGAGCAATAGATTCTGTAAAACTATCTTTTGATATAGAAATTGTTGTATTTACTTTGTTTGCTGCGTCTTGTATAAATAAATCATCATCCCGAGATTTAATGTGCATATGATTTATAAATCCTTTAGCATTAAAAAATTCAGATCTATGATAGGCTAAATTACGACCAACAGCCATATATGGAGAACCTATTTTTGCATAACTAAAGTATTGAATCGCAGTAATTAGTGTTTCAAAGCGAACAAGTAAATTTAGTAATGACTTTTCTTTTTTGTACTTACCATATCCTAGAACAATAGTTTTTTTGATATTAAAATGCTCAGTCATTTTATAAATCCATTTATGAGAAACAGGTTTACAGTCAGCGTCAGTAAATAATAAATTTTCGTTTTTGGCGGCTTTAATACCTAAGGTAAGAGCATATTTTTTATTTCCCCAAAAGGCTTCAATATTTTTAACATCAATAATTTTAATGTTGCTATGTTTTTCTTCAAACGATTTCATTACTTCTAAAGTTTCATCGGAAGAAGCATCATTTATTAAAACAACTTCAAAGTCAGGATATTCTTGATTTAAAATTGAAGGTAAAAATAGCTTTAAATTTTTAGCCTCATTTTTAGCGCAAACGATTACAGAAATTGGAATCTCTTTCTTGTTTTCTTTTTTCTTTTTTGAATCAAACAAAACTGAAGAGAAAATAAGATAATAGATAATCTGTATTGATGTGAATGCTACAAATGAATAGAGCAGTAGGGTGAGAATCATTTGATAGCCGAAAGATTATTTATGCTGGGGTTCTTCGCAAGAATCAAATTGATCTGCAGGTTTACCACAAAAACCACAAGGCTCTCCTGTATCATTCAACATTGGGTTTTGACTAGCACAAGTACCTGCAAATTCACCATCTTTTTTTGCCCAGATTTTAATAGCAATTCCGGCAAAACCTAGCCCTAGTAATACTAAAGTAATTATTAATAATTTCATAAAAATTAATTGTAGTACAAAGATACAGATTCTTATTATCTCTTTAAAAAATCTGTTGGAAATTTTTTATCGTGAATTTTAAAAAATTTAAGATTCTAGGTTATGGCAAAACGGATTTTGCTAAAAATTAGAAATGTTTCAACGCTAGTTTTGTTAAATAAAATAATTTTATTTATTACTTTTTATAAGTTCAAAAAGATATTTTAATTAAGTTACATTTTTTATTTGATAATATTTACCTCTATTTCTAATGTAATTTCAAATTTTTTAATAATCGTTTCCCTTATTTTTTGGGCGAGCTGATAAATTTCTTTTCCACTAGCATTTCCATAATTAACTAGTACAAGTGCTTGTTTGTCATGTACACCAAATTCACCATATCGTTTCCCTTTAAAGCCTGCCCTTTCAATTAACCAACCAGCAGGAATTTTAACTTCTATATCGGAAATTTTATAACCAGGTATGCGAGCATACTCTTTTTGAAGTTTTAAATACTGACTGGAGCTAATTATAGGGTTTTTAAAAAAGCTACCACTATTTCCTATTTCTTTTGGATCAGGTAGTTTTGATTTTCGAATGGAAATAACCGCATCAGAAATATCTTTTAAACTCGGTTTTGAAATTTGTTTTAAAGATAATTCAGTTTCTATAGCACCATAAGAAGAGTTTAATTTATGATGGATCTTTGTTAATTTAAAACTAACTGATGTAATAATATATTTACCTTTTACTTCATTTTTAAATATGGAGTTTCTGTATCCAAAATTACAGTCTTTATTAGAAAACTGAACTAATTTACCAGTTTCTATGTCTAAAGTTTCCACTTTAGTTATTGTATCTTTTACTTCAACACCATAAGCACCAATGTTTTGAATAGGGCAGGTGCCAACATATCCCGGAATTAAAGATAAATTCTCAATTCCTCCATAATTCTGAGATATACACCATAAAACAAATTCGTGCCAATTTTCACCAGCATTTACAGTTAAGTAGGCAGCATTGTCATCTTCATTATCAATAGAAATTCCTTTGATATCAATATGAACAACTAGTTTATCAATGTCATTTATAAGTAACATATTTGATCCTCCAGAAATTAAAAAAATATCTTTTTCAACTTTTAAAAGTTGCTGTAATTCATAAACTGAATCAACAGAAATAAAACGTTTGGCATTTGCAGAAATACCAAACGTATTATAATTTTTAAGTGATACATTTTTTTGGATGTTCATAATTGCTGTTTATGACTCATTGAGATGAATTGAGAACTTTTAGTTTTCAAATAAACTCGGATTGAAAATTTTATGAATTGTATTGTTTTAAGGCTTCCCCTAAAATTTCTACAGATCTAATTAAATCTATTTTATTTAATACGTATGCCATTCTTATTTGGTTTTTTCCTTCTCCTGGAGTAGAATAAAATCCACTAGCAGGTGCAACCATAATTGTTTCATTATTATAATTAAATTTCTCTAAAATCCACTGTGCAAAATGATCAGAATCTTTAATAGGTAATTCTGCAACGCAATAAAAGGCACCTTTTGGATTGGCTACTTTTACTCCTTTAATTTTGTTCAACTCTGCAATTAATGTATTTCTTCTTTCCACATATTCTTCTTTTACGTCATCAAAATATTTTTGAGGAGTATCTAATGCAGCTTCACTTGCAATTAATGCATAAGTTGGCGGACTTAAACGTGCTTGAGCAAATTTAATAGCTGTATTTATAAAGTCACTATTCTTAGAGACAATACAACCAATTCTTGCCCCACACATACTATAACGCTTAGAAACAGAATCTATGATAATAGAGTTTTGTTCTAAACCTTTAATAGCCATTACCGAGGTGTGTTGCAAACCATCATAAGTAAATTCTCTGTAGACCTCATCTGCAATTAAAAATAAATCGTGCTTTAAAACGATTTCTTTTAGCTTTTGAATTTCTTCTTTAGAATATAAATATCCAGTAGGATTTCCAGGATTACAAATTAATATAGCTTTTGTTTTTGATGTAATTAGTTTCTCAAAATCTTCAATTTTAGGTAATGCAAAATTGTCTTCAATTTTTGAAATTACAGGTATAACTGTAACTCCAGAAGCTGTAGAAAACCCGTTATAATTTGCATAAAAAGGTTCGGGAATAATAATTTCATCACCAGGGTCTGTAATACTACCGATGGTAAAAAGTAAAGCTTCAGAACCACCAGTTGTAACAACAATATTATCTGAAGTTACATCTATTTTATGCTTTTTGTAATAGTGAACTAATTTATTTCTATATTCTTCAGAACCTTCAGAACGTGCATACGCTAATGTTTTTATATCATTATTTTTTACAGCGTCTAAAGCTATTTTGGGTGTTTTAATGTCTGGTTGCCCAATATTTAAATGAAATACTTTAGTACCTCTTTTTTTAGCATCTTCAGCAAAGGGAACTAATTTTCTAATAGGAGATTCGGGCATTAATAAACCCTTTTTGGATATTAAAGGCATAATAGTTGTTTGAATAATTATGTACGCGAATTTCCGAAATATATTTAATCTAAACCATTTTATTGTAGAAATTTTGAACTTTAAATATTCCCTATAATAAAAATGATACAGAAATAATTCTGTTTTGAATTTAGACATCAAAAATTAATATTCAAAAAGAATGGATTTTTCAAAAATATAAGTGATTTAGATTTTGTCTATGATGGTAAACAAATCTTAATAGAAAAGATAAACCTGCATAAAATGCAGGTTTATTAAAAAATTATATTAGATCGAAATGTTTTAAAACAAAGTTATAGATTAACTATCTGTTAAAATACTTTTGGTTTTCTCTAATGAAATTGGTTTATTCACTAATCCTTTTATCCTAATTACTTTTTTAGGATTTTTCGCATTCGAATAAATTGTAATTGATTTAGAAAATCCTCCCACTCTGTTAGTCGCATAAGAAACTTTTATTTCCCCTTTTTCTCCCGGCATTATTGGTTTCTCTGGCTTTTTTGGGACTGTACAACCGCAAGAAGATTGAATTCGTTGAATAATTAAAGGTTCATCACCAACATTTGTAAAAATAAAAATTCTTTCTCCATTTGAGTCTTTTTCAATTTTACCATAGTTAATTGTTTCTTTCTCAAACTTAAATTCTTGAGCGTTTATAGAAAACGAAATAAATAATGCAGCAACTAATAATCCTAGAGTTTTCATAAATAATAATTTTACAATGTAAATTTAATACTAATAATTTGTTTTAAAAAGTCAACTACTAATTTTCTGTAGAGATTAGATAATTGTATTTTTGCAAACTATATTTCAAAAACAATACCAAAGTATGAATATCCCATCAAAATATAATGCAAAACAAGTAGAAGATAAGTGGTATGATTACTGGATGAAGAATAATTATTTTCATTCAACACCAGATGAAAGAGAACCTTACACAATTGTAATTCCTCCGCCAAACGTAACAGGGGTTTTGCATATGGGGCATATGCTTAACAACACCATACAAGATGTACTAATTAGACACGCTCGTTTATTAGGCAAAAATGCTTGTTGGGTTCCTGGAACAGACCACGCATCTATTGCTACAGAGGCAAAAGTTGTTGCTAAGTTAAAAGAACAAGGAATTAGTAAAAGTGATTTATCGCGTGAAGAATTTTTACAACATGCTTTTGATTGGAAAGATGAATACGGAGGAATAATTCTTGAACAATTAAAAAAGTTAGGTGCTTCCTGTGATTGGGAGAGAACTGCGTTTACGATGGATCCAGAAATGTCTGAATCTGTAATTAAAGTTTTTGTTGATTTATACAACAAAGGTCTAATTTACAGAGGTTACAGAATGGTAAACTGGGACCCTGAAGCTAAAACTACACTTTCTGATGAAGAAGTAATTCATGAAGAAAGACAAGGAAACTTATACTATTTAGAATATAAAATTGAAGGTTCTAACGATACTTTAACAATTGCTACAACTCGTCCAGAAACTATTTTTGGAGATACTGCAATTTGTATCAACCCTAATGATGAACGTTTTACACATTTAAAAGGGAAAAAAGCCATTGTACCTTTATGTAATAGAGTGATTCCTATTATTGAAGATGAATATGTAGATTTAGAATTTGGTACAGGTTGTTTAAAAGTTACTCCTGCACACGATGAAAATGATAAGAATTTAGGTGATAAGCACAAATTAGAAGTAATTGATATTTTTAATGATGATGCTTCTTTGAATTCATTCGGATTACATTACCAAGGAAAAGATCGTTTTGTAGTTCGTAAAGAAATTACTAAAGAATTAGAAGAAAAAGGAATTTTAGTAAAAACTGAAGTTCATACCAATAAAGTTGGTACATCAGAAAGAACAAAAGCAGTTATAGAACCAAGATTATCCGATCAATGGTTTTTAAAGATGAAAGATTTAGCAAAACCGGCCATTGATGCAGTTTTAGGTGAAGATACAGAAATCAATTTATATCCAAAGAAATTCGAAAATACCTACCGTCACTGGATGGAAAATGTTCGTGATTGGAATATTTCTCGTCAGTTATGGTGGGGACAACAAATACCCGCATATTTCTATGGTGATGGAAAGGAAGATTTTGTTGTAGCTGAAAATATTGAGGATGCTTTAATTTTAGCAAAAGAAAGAACAGGTAATTCAGATTTAAAAACATCTGACCTTAAGCAAGACGAAGATGCATTAGACACTTGGTTTTCTTCTTGGTTATGGCCAATGTCTGTTTTTGATGGAATTAGAAATCCTGAAAATGAAGAAATTAAATATTATTATCCAACAAATGACTTGGTAACGGGGCCAGATATTTTATTTTTTTGGGTTGCAAGAATGATTATTGCTGGTTATGAATATAAAGATGAAAAACCTTTTAAAAATGTTTACTTAACTGGTTTAGTTAGAGATAAACAAAGACGTAAAATGTCTAAATCTTTAGGGAATTCTCCAGATGCTTTAAAATTGATTGAAGACTATGGTGCAGATGGCGTAAGAGTCGGACTTTTGTTAAGTTCTGCTGCTGGTAATGATTTAATGTTCGATGAAGATTTATGTCAGCAAGGAAAAGGATTTGCAAATAAAATTTGGAATGCTTTTCGTTTGATAAAAGGTTGGGAAGTAGATGCGACTATATCACAACCAGAAACATCTAAAGTTGGTTTGGTTTGGTACGAAGCAAAATTTCAAAAAACGTTGATAGAAATAGAAGATCATTTTTCTAAATATCGTTTATCAGATGCTCTAATGGCCATATATAAATTAATAAATGATGATTTTTCTTCGTGGTTATTAGAAATTGTGAAGCCTGCATATCAACAACCAATTGATAAAAAGACATTTGACGCTATTATTGAGGTTTTAGAGAATAACTTGAAAGTATTGCATCCATTTATGCCATTTTTGTCAGAAGATATCTGGCAATATATTGCAAATAGAACTCCAGAAGATGCTTTAATTATAGCAAAATATCCTATGATAAAAGATTTTGACTCTAAAATTATTACTGACTTTGAATTTGCAACGGATGTAGTTTCAGGAATTAGAACGATAAGAAAAGATAAGAATATTTCTTTTAAAGATGCTGTAGAGT
>Ga0115570_10003002_pt1 | contig 12676 bp, 12 predicted proteins | sample COGITO_mtgs_1205_3_FD_87294 | JGI IMG/M metagenome (GOLD analysis project Ga0115570, IMG submission 87294) | Pelagic marine microbial communities from North Sea - COGITO_mtgs_120524 | ecosystem: Environmental > Aquatic > Marine > Epipelagic | place: Germany:Helgoland, sampling site Kabeltonne... | reverse complement strand
AGATGATATTAATATTCATAAATTCACAAAAGTACTTAAACAATTTGCTGATGAAACTCAATTCATTGTTGTTACCCATAATAAACTTACAATGGAAATAGCGAATCACATGTATGGAGTAACCCAAGAAAAGAAGGGAGTATCAAAGCTAGTTTCTGTAAGTTTTGATTAAGATGGATAAAATTTGGTTCTATAATAATTTCGAAATATTTGCCTCGCCTTTAATTATAGTAGTTGTCGGAATCCTTTTTGGGTTTGTATTTAAAAGGTCCATTCATTCAAAACTTAAACTAGCAGCAAAAAAATCCACTTGGACTGGAGATGATGCAGTCCTTGATGCTATTGAACCTCATATAGTTATTTGGTTTTTCCTGGGTGCCTTATCTATAGCGACTTCTACTATTGACTCTATAGCGATGGAAAATACATATTTAAAAAGTTTTTTAAATGACTACGTATCAAAATTTTTGGTAATAATGCTCATCGGTTCAATAACATTAGCTTTTGGGAAGTTAGCTGTTAGCCTTTTTAATTCTTGGGCAAGAGACCAAGAAAAAGGCTTCCCATCGACAACGATGTTTACAAATTTTGTAAGGATTTCAATATATGTTATCGGCGCTCTAATTATTTTAGATGCTTTAAGTATTTCTATTGCTCCAATGATTACTGCACTCGGAGTTGGTGGTCTTGCAGTTTCTTTGGCATTAAAAGATACCCTTACGGATGTTTTTGCTGGTTTGCATATACTACTTAGCAAAAAAGTCCAAGTTGGTGATTTTGTTCAAATAGATACTGGTGATATGGGCTATGTCCAAAATATTTCGTGGCGCAATACTACGATAATGGAAAGAACTAATAATATAATTCATATACCTAATACTCGATTATCTTCTGCCATTATTAAGAATTTTGATAGCGGTGATCCGAGTTTCTCTGTTAAAATCCCCGTGGGCGTTGGTTATAGTTCAAATTTAGATGAAGTTGAAAAAGTGACTCATGAAGTAATTAAAGAAATTCAAATTTCTATGGATGAAACGAACAAAAAGTATGAGCCCACTATGCGCTTTCAAAATTTTGGTGAATCAAGTATAAACTTAATGGTATATTTTAGAGGAAATCGTTACGGAGATCAGAACCCTATTATAGATAGATTTATTAAGCTTTTGCATAAAAAATATGCTGAAGTGGGTATTGAAATTCCATTCCCAATGAGAACTATCATTCATAAAAATGAAAAAAAATGAAGTTGTTCTTATTAGTAGGCTCAATTCTTGCTTCTTTATCCATTTTATTTGGCGCATTTGGCGCTCACTTTCTTAAAGAAAAACTTAGTTCAGATCAATTAGTTGTTTTTGAAATTGCAACTAGATATATGATGTATCATTCCTTTGGTTTATTAATTTTTGGCTTACTTGGATACATTTTAGCTGAGGAGATTATAAGCACACCTGGTATTATGATGATTGTTGGGATTGTTATTTTCTCGGGAAGTTTGTACTTAGTTTCTCTAGGTGGCTTTAAAAAATTTGGTATGATAACTCCTGTTGGAGGAGTCGTTTTGATAGCAAGTTGGTTAACCTTTGCCTATAATATTTATAAGCTATCTTAATTTATAATTGGTTAGTGGAAAGAATCGTCATTTAAGTTTATTTGCAGCTGTATCGTTGGTTATTTCGAGTATGGTAGGCACTGGCGTATTTACCAGTTTGGGTTATCAACTTGTTGATATACAGTCTGTATTTGCGTTATTAATGCTTTGGTTAATCGGCGGTGTGATATCACTTTTTGGTGCTTTAAGTTATTGTGAATTGGCCTCAGCTCTTCCTAAATCAGGCGGAGAATATTATTTGCTTTCTAGAATTTTACATCCGTCTATTGGGCTAAGCGCTGGGCTTATTTCAGCGACTGTTGGCTTTTCTGCGCCTGCTGTTTTAGCAGCAATTGCTCTTGCAAGTTATCTAAATCCAATAGTTCCTTTTATTAATATCAAAATCGTAGCAATTTTTGTGATTTTATCTATGAATTTTATGCATGCCTATAGCTTAGATACTGGCAAATCTTTTCAGGTTTGGTCCACATTTTTAAAATTATTAATAATATTTAGTTTTGTATCTATAGGCCTCTTATTTGATAATAAACAGAGTATTTCTTTTATACCTAGATCTGAAGATTTTGGAATTTTATTTAGTCCTGAATTTGCAGTTAATTTAGTTTGGGTCTCATATGCTTATGCGGGGTGGAACTCAAGTATTTATGTGGTCGGAGAAATTATACAACCTAATAAAAATATTTTCAGATCAATTTTAATTGGGACTTTAATTGTAACTGCATTATACGTGCTATTGAATTATGTATTTTTATTAATATCTCCAATAGATGCCCTCATGGGGAAAATTGAAATTGGCTATATATCTAGCATAAATCTGTTCGGTCTTAAAACTGCAAAGATAGTTTCTTTTTTTATAGGACTGCTGCTTTTATCTACAGTAAGTAGTTACGTATATATTGGACCAAGAATAATTCAGGCAATTGGAAAAGATTATGAAAAGATTAACTTTCTTTCAAAAGTTAACAAGCAGGGCGTTCCATTAAATGCCTTCTTACTACAGCTTTTTATAAGTCTTATATTTATTGTTTCATCGACTTTAGAAGAGGTGATGCTCTATACAGGAATTATTTTGATTATTACAACTTCAATTACAGTATGCTCACTCATATATCTAAGGATTAAGGAACCAAATTTGAAGAGAGTTTATAAAGTCTGGGGGTATCCGTTCACTCCAATAATATTTATTATTTTAAATACTTGGATTTTGTACTACACTATTAGGCTTCAGCCGTTTGAATCACTGATTGGAGTATGTTTGATTATAATTAGTTTAGGATTATATTTATTAATTAAAACGGAAACATATAGTGAAACTTAAAATTAGACCATATTCAAAAGTAATCCATAATATGTACAAAAACCATAAGCACTTTCATCAGGGCGATGCTGGTTTAGATGTTTATATTGTAGAAGATCAAATTATTAATCCAGGGGAAACGTCAAGAATTAAGCTTGGTATATCTTGTGAAAATATTCATAGGAAAGCATATTTTCTCATGCCTCGCTCAAGTATTTCGAAAACGCCATTACGCCTTGCCAATTCTGTTGGTTTAATTGATTCGGGTTATAGAGGTGAGATAATGGCTGCTGTTGATAATATTAAAGATATCCCGCATCGTCTAGAGGTCGGTCAAAGATTATTTCAAATTGTGGCTATGGATGGATCTGAAATACATTTTGATTTAACAGATGAGTTATCTCAAACCTCAAGGGGAAAAGATGGTTTTGGAAGTACGGGTAAATAACCTTGATTTCATGCCAAATTGGCACCCCGTATATCTTTATTTTATGATGGAATGCATGAAATAATAGTTCGGAATAATTTTTGCATTAGCAATTATGAAAGCATTGATTAAAGTATCATTTTTGTTTGATACGCTCAATCATTGAAAAATTTATCTAAAACACAAATAAGGAGTTCTAAAAATGGGTTTAAATCTAAAACCATTATCTGATAGAGTTGTAATTGAAGCAGCTGCTGCAGAAGAAAAATCATCTGGCGGAATTATTCTCCCAGACACAGCGCAGGAAAAGCCTCAGCAAGGTACTGTTGTTCGGTGGGTCTAGGCAAAGTAAGTGACACAGGTACTTTAGTTAAGATGTCTGTTAAGGAAGGTGATAAAATATTATACGGTAAATATTCTGGCACAGAAGTAAATGTTGCTGGAACAGATTATATAATCATGCGCGAGAGTGATATTCTCGCAATAATGTAAGGAGTTAAAAAATGGCTAAAGAAATACAATATGATGTAGAAGCAAGAAGCGCTTTGAAAAATGGCGTTGATAAGCTTGCTAATGCTGTAAAAGTAACATTAGGTCCCAAAGGCCGTAATGTTGTTATTGAAAAGAAATTTGGAGCACCAACTGTGACTAAAGATGGTGTAACAGTTGCTAAAGAAATTGAGCTTAGTGATAAAATGGAAGATATTGGAGCGCAAATGGTAAAAGAAGTTGCCTCTAAAACATCAGATGTTGCTGGTGATGGAACAACTACCGCTACAGTACTTGCTCAAGCTCTTGTTACAGAAGGATTAAAAAATGTAACTGCTGGTGCAAATCCGATGTCTATTAAAAGAGGAATAGATGCTGCTGCTAAGTCAGTAGTTGAATCACTTAAGTCTCAAAGTAAAGACCTTCCAGATTCAACTCAAATTGCAAACGTAGCTACAATCTCATCTAATGATGATAGAGAGATTGGTGATAAAATTGCTGAAGCAATGGAAAAAGTTGGCAAAGATGGTGTAATTACTGTTGAAGACAGCAAGACTGCTGAAACATATCTTGAAACAGTTGAGGGTATGCAATTTGATCGCGGTTACTTGTCTCCATATTTTGTCACAAATTCAGAGTCCATGGATGCAGAACTCGAAGATCCATATATTCTTATACATGACAAAAAAATAAGTAATATGAAAGACCTTCTCCCGTTACTTGAAAAAGTTGTGCAAACAGGGAAACCAGTTATGATTATTGCTGAAGATGTTGAAGGTGAAGCACTTGCAACGCTTGTTGTTAACAAACTCAGAGGGACATTTAAAGTACTTGCTGTCAAAGCTCCTGGTTTTGGCGATCGAAGAAAAGCAATGTTAGAAGATATTGCTGTACTGACTGGTGCAACTGTTATTTCTGAAGAGGCTGGTTACAAATTAGATAATGCTTCAGTAGAGTATTTAGGTACTGCGAAAAGAGTAATATCTGACAAAGATAACACAACAATTGTTGACGGTAGTGGTTCTTCAGATGCAATAACTGCAAGAATAAATGAAATAAAGGCACAGATAGAAAAGACGACCTCAGATTATGATCGTGAAAAATTACAAGAACGTTTAGCTAAACTTTCTGGTGGTGTAGCGGTTATTAATGTTGGTGCTGCGACAGAAGTGGAAATGAAAGAGAAAAAAGCTAGAGTTGAAGATGCACTTCATGCTACTAGAGCTGCTGTTGAAGAAGGTATTATACCTGGAGGCGGCGTTGCTTTATTGCGTGCAGTCTCTGCGCTTAGCAAGGTCAAAGTTGACGAGGACCAGCAAGTAGGTGTTGATATTGTTGCTCGCGCACTTGAAGCTCCTATTAGGCAGATATGTGCAAATGCCGGTGTAGAAGCTTCTATCGTTGTTCAAAATATCAAGGATAAAAAAGCTGACAATGGTTATGATGCTAGAAATGATGAATATGTTAAGATGTTTGAAGCTGGTATAATAGATCCAACTAAAGTGGCAAGAGTAGCAGTGCAAAATGCTGCATCAATTGCTGGTATGATCTTAACAACGGAAGCAGCTATAACTGAAATTCCTGAAGATGATAAAATGCCTTCAATGCCACCAGGTGGTGACATGGGTGGTATGGGTGGTATGGGCGGTATGATGTAATCATTGCCTTTAAACCTGTTTAGAATAAAAAAGCCCCATATCTGGGGCTTTTTTATTCTAAAAAAGTTCATGTTCAATAACCATCATTTAAGTAATTTTTTATGTTAAGATAATGACAGAAATCAAGAAAAAACTATTCATTGTTGATGGATATGCAATTTTATATAGAGCGCATTATGCATTGATACGTAATCCTTTGATTACGAGCTATGGTTTTCATACTAGTGCTCTTTTTGGTTTTGCAAATCATATAATTAAACTTATTAATGATGAAAAGCCTGATTATTTAGTTTGTGCATTTGATTCAAAAGAAAAAACTTTTCGACACAAAATTTATTCAAACTACAAGGCAAATAGGCCTGAAATGCCTCTTGAATTGCAACATCAAATTCCTCATCTATGGGAAGTGCTTGAGGCAATGAATATTCCAGTTTTAAGAAAACCTGGTTTCGAGGCTGATGATATTATAGGTACCATTACAAATTCAGTTTCAGAAAGTCAAATTGAATCTTATATCGTCAGTGGCGATAAAGATTTTATGCAGTTAATTAATGATAAAGTATTTTTATATGCGCCAGGTAAAAGAAATTATCCTCCAGTGATTTATGATAGGCAAGGTGTTATTGAAAAATGGGGACTTCCTCCAGAAAAAATTATAGATCTACTAGCATTAATGGGTGATTCATCAGATAACGTACCAGGCGTTTCTGGGGTTGGTGTTAAAACAGCCGTAAAATTATTAAACGAATATGATAATATTGAATCTGTTTTAGATAATGTTTCAAAGATAAAAAATAAACGTGTTTATGATGGATTAACAAATGGCAGAGAGATTGCCTATTTGAGTAGAGAGCTAGTAACAATAGTAAAAGATGTAGACGTTGATACTAGTATCGAAAATTTTATAATAAACTCATTTAATCACGAAGATTTATCCAAAAAATTTGAAGAATTAGAATTTTTTGGCTTATTGAAATATCTTTCAGTTGATGATGTAGATATAAAAACAAAAACAATTGAAAAAGTATATAAAACGATCTTGAATATTGATGAATTAAAAGATTTAGTTAAAAAGGTTCAAAATTCAGATATGGTATCTATTGACCTAGAAACGACTTCTGTTAATCCAATGGTTGCTGAAATTGTTGGAGTGAGTATTTCTTTTAAAAAAGATGAAGGCTTTTACATACCTGTCTTATACTTGGAAAAAAATAAAAATAATTTTGGTGCGGATGATTTAAAAATTGTTCTAGAAAACCTTAAAGATTTCTTAGAAAATGATAAAATAAAAAAAGTTGGTCAAAATATTAAATATGATACATTAATTTTTTCAAGAAATGGTATTAATGTTGCAGGAATTTATTTTGATACAATGGTTGCAGCATCTATTTTGAACCCATCTGCAAGATCTTATAAACTAGATATGCTAAGTATAGAGTTTCTAAATTATACAATGGTTCCTATTGAGGACCTTATTGGTCGAGGTAAAGACCAAATAACAATGGATATGGTTCCAATTGAAAAAGCTGCTTATTATGCTGCTGAGGATGCAGACATCGTTTTACAACTATCGCAAATTTTCATATCTAAACTTGAAGAAAATAAACAAATGGATTTTTTCATTGATATTGAAATGCCATTAATAACTGTTTTAACTAAGATGGAACTGGAAGGAGTTTTTGTAGATCAAGAATCGTTAAATGCAATGTCAGTAAAAATAGGTGACAGATTGGACATTCTTGTTAAAGATATATATAAAATTTCTGATACTGAATTCAATGTCAATTCAACTCAACAGCTAGCTAAAATTTTATTTGATGATTTAAAGCTAACACAAATTAAAAAAAGATCTACAGCTGAAAATGTATTAAAAGAATTAATTCAAGAGCATGAATTACCGACCTTAATATTAGAATATCGTAAGCTTAATAAATTAAAAAATACATATGTTGATGCACTACCAACTGTTATTAACCCTGATACAAAAAGAATACATTCTACCTTTAATCAGACAATAGCATCAACAGGAAGACTATCTAGTACAAATCCAAACTTTCAAAATATTCCGATAAGGACAAAAGAAGGTAGGGAGATTAGGAAGTCTTTTATTACGCAAAGAGATAATTGGGAAATATTATCTGCTGATTACTCTCAAATAGAGTTAAGAGTTATGGCTCATTTATCTGAAGATCTTGAACTTTGCAATGCATTTAATGCTAACTTAGATATTCACACCAGAACCGCAAGTTTAATATATAACGTTTCTATTGATGATGTTCAACCTGATATGCGAAGAACTGCAAAGGTTATAAATTTTGGTATCATGTATGGTGCTGGACCTTTTAGAATTAGTCAAGAACTTGGTATCTCGAGAAAAGCATCACAAGAAATAATTAAAGAATATTTTAATCAATATTCTGGTGTAAAAAAGTACATTTCGGCCACTCTTGATAAGGCTAGATCTGATAATTTTGTTGAGACTTTACTCGGTAGGCGAAGGTCAGTATGGGACATTAATAGCCAAAATGCTTTAAAAAGGCAAGCAGCAGAAAGAATTGCAATTAACATGCCGATTCAAGGTTCGGCCGCTGAATTAATTAAAATTGCTATGATAGATGTTCAAAAAAATATAGAGCTCGAGCATATGGACTCAAAATTGATTTTGCAAATTCATGACGAATTATTGTTTGAATTTCCTGTTGATGAAAAAGATGTTTTAATTCCTTTAGTAAAAGAATCAATGGAAAATGCGATGAAGTTGAAAGTCCCTGTAATTGTAGATTATGGTTCAGGAAAAGATTGGTTTGAAGCCCACTAAGGCAAATTATGGAAGCAAGTATTACTTTAAAAAAAGTTGGCAAAAAAATAGATGATAAAACTATTGTTGCTGGACTAACATTCGGAGTCGAAAGAGGGTCATTAGTTGCAATAATTGGTGCAAATGATACAGGTAAAACAACGCTACTTAAGCTCTTATCAGGTACAGAAAAGCCAGATTATGGAAGCATATTTGTTCACGGATTAGATATGCAAAAAAGGAAAAAAAAGACCCGAGAACTGGTTGGTTTTGTTCCGCATGAAACAGATTTAGATCCATGGTTGACTATTGAGCAAAACATAAAATTTTCATCATTATTATATAATGTTAATAGTAAAGATTACAACAAAAGACTTGAGTCTTTTTCAAACACATTAGCAATTGATGAGTTTTTAAGTCAGCTGTCTTCATCAGTATCTTATGGAATTCAGAAAAGAGCGATGTTAGTACGAGCTCTAATCCATAACCCTGAAATTTTAATATTAGATGAACCTACAGGTTTTATGGATGCACCATCTTCAAGACTTACTTGGGATTTATTAAAAAAATTAAAAGGTGAAAAATCTATAATTTATGTGAGCAATTCATTACAAGAAGTTGAACAGGCTCATGATCGAATATTAGTTTTTCGAGATGGAAGAATAATAATGGATGGTAATTTAGATAAACTATTAGAAAGTACTCTTGATTACCATCAATTTCAAATTGAGTTTGATAATTTGAGTGATGACTTATATAAGACGCTCAGTAACATTACAACGGTTGTGTCACCAAGCAGAATTAATAATATATTTCATTTTTATGGAAGAGAGAGAAATGTATTTTTTGATATTGTTAGACAGGCATCAGAAAATTATATGATTGATTTAAATGTTAATAAATTAGGCTTAGTAGATTTGATGGACTCTGAATTTGCAGGAGGTGGCTTAGATTGATAAAAGCACTTTTATCTAGGAGATTCTGGTTGCTAGGTAATAATTTGACTTCGAGCTTAGTGATTTTATTTCTGTTCCCCTTGACAGTTTTTATTTTTATAAATTTAGCATTTAGAAAAATACCTTCAATTGGTTTATATGATATATCATTTGATATATGGATATATCCAAGCATGATTTTTTTAGTTACAGGGTTAGCTATTTTGCCATCCATATTTAGAGACCTTTTTGATTTGAGAGTTCATAATAAAGTTTTATCTTATTTGTCTTTAACTCCTTATTCAAAAAAATATATGATTTTTAGTTTTTCAATTGTTGCTGTTGTTGAAAGTTTAAGTTTTGGATTGTTTTCAGCTATATTGTTTTCAGCAATTATTCCTTATCCCTTTGGGATTATTCAAACATTTGGATTTATTTTTTATTTTTGTATTTACACATTTTTATTAGCAAATATCTTTATAACTGTTTCTATTATTTCGGATAAATTATCTACTCTGTTCATTTCTTTATTTGGCTTTATATTTTTTATATTTTTTGGAAGTAGTCTGCTTATTAGTCTTGATTTTTATCCGCCAACAATAAATAGTATTTTATCTTTCTTGCCTTTGGTAATGTGTATTAAATCAATGCAATCTTATTTGTTTAGTGGATTTATTGATTGGGCTTTTACCATTATTCCAGTCCTTTCTAGCTTTTTACTATTGTTTATAAATTCAATCCTCATAAAAAATAAACTTAAACAATAAATTAACGTTTTAATTATTTAGTTTGTTTTTAATTTTTTGAAAATATGATATAATTATTTAGCCTGTTTATCTTGAATATTAAAAAAAATAAAATAATTGGCCCAAAAGCTTATATTAATTTAGATATTTGCCGTTCAAACTTGTCAGCTATTAAGAAAAGGATTGGTGCTAGAAAACTTCTCTGCGTCATTAAAGCTAATGGTTATGGTCACGGGGCAGTTCAGATTGCTAAATCAATCGAAAATATTGAAAATGTGCAATTTGCGGTTTTTTCATTTGAAGAAGCTCTTGAACTTCGAGATGCAAATATACAAAATGACATACTAGTGTTTTCGAGGATGCAATCACAATATATTAAGTCAGCGCATGAAAATAATATTATTTTAAATATTTCTACTATTGAAGATATAGATGAAATTAATTCTTACTTTTTGTTAAATGGCGCTTGCCCTAGATATCATTTAAAATTTGATACAGGTATGACTCGTTTGGGATTTAATCTTAAAGATGCTAGTCTGATATATGGTAATCTTAATAAAAATATAGTCACATATCTTGAAGGCGTGTACACGCATTTTGCTACTGCAGATGAAGGGGACTTGTCTTATGCCACTAAGCAGTTGAAAAATTTTAAGACAGTGATTGAAAAGGCTCACGAATATGGAATTAAATTTAAGAATATACACTGTTCAAATAGCGGAGCTATTATCAATATCAAAGATTCGTATTTTAATATGGTTCGTGTAGGTATGTTGTTGTATGGTGCCTTGCCTTCTAATGAAGTAAAAGACAACATTGGAATAAAACCCGTGATGAGTTTTTACGGTAGCATAGTAAATGTTAGGAAAGTAAAAAAAGGAACGCATATTAGTTACGGTGGTGTTTATAAAAGTACTTCTGAAACTAATATAGGCGTTATCCAAACTGGTTTTGCCGATGGTTTCCCGCGTCCTTGGTACCAAGATGGATATGTTAATTATAAAGGTAAAAACTATAAAATTGCAGGACGAGTTTGCATGGATCAATTAATGATAGATTTTGGAAAAACAATTCCAATCGTTGGTGAGGATGTTTTATTTTTTGGTGAGAATGAAGTTGGTCAAATTAGAGTTGAAACCATTGCTGAAAATATAAATAGTACTGCTTATGTTTTGCTTACAGCTATTGGTGGTAGGACAAAATATATTTATTTAAATCAATAAAATATGATTAAAAAATTATATAATCAGAAAAGTAAAGAAATGCTTATAGAAAATCTAGAGGCTGAAACATTCAATCGTATTACATGTTCATTTTATAATTATATAAAAATCAATAGCCCAACCAATTTTAGAGATACTCTTTATTCTGTTTTTCATACTTTGAATATTTTTGGTAGGATATATGTCGCAGATGAAGGTATAAATGCTCAAATAAGTGTACCAAGTCATAATTGGGTTAATTTTTTAAAAAGAATAAGCGAAATTGGTGAATTATCTGATATTCAAATCAAAAAAGCGATTAGTGAAGGTATATCATTCTATAAATTAGTAATTAAAGTAAAAAAAGAAATAGTTGCATACGGCATTCCGAAAAATGAATATAATATGAAAATAATTGGTAAGCATTTAACTACTGATCAATTTAATCGTGCTCTAAATCAAGAACAAACAACTATAATTGACATGCGTAATATATATGAAAGTGAGGTTGGGAAATTCAAGAATGCTGAGATACCGCAAGTAGATAAATCAAAAGAATTATTACCTGAAGTAAGGAGAATGCTAAATGGAAGAGAACATCACCAAGTTCTACTTTATTGTACTGGAGGTATACGTTGTGAAAAGGCGAGCTCATTTTTAATAAATGAAGGTATAAAAGATGTAAAGCAATTACAAGGTGGTATAATCCAATATGCACATGATATAAAAAAATACGGAATGAAATCTAAATTTGTTGGGAAGAATTTTGTGTTTGATGCTAGACTTGGAGAACGTGTTTCAGATGATATTATATCAAACTGTCACATATGTAATAAATCTTCTGACATCCATCGAGATTGTAAAAATGATGCCTGTCATATATTATTTATACAATGTGAAGAATGCGAGCGTGATTTAAATGGCTGTTGCTCAGATAAATGCAAAGAGATAGCCTCTTTACCAATTGAAACTCAAAAAGAGCTTAGAAAGAACCAAAATACGCCTGATAAAAGACGGTACTTTAAAAGTCCACAATTTTCAGCAATTGATAATTGAATCTACCTGTCTTATATACTTTCCGCCGATGTCCTTATGCAATGAGAGCTCGTTTAGCGATGTACTATTCAAAAATAAATTATGAACATCGAGAAATCTCATTAAAAAATCGGCCAAGGGAACTTTACAATATATCATCTAAAGGGACAGTGCCAGTTTTAGAACTGCAAACAGGCAAAGTAATTGATGAAAGTTTTGAGATAATGCAATGGGCTATTTCTTTAAATGATCCTAAAAAATGGTTTCATAATTCAAAAGAAAAGCAATTAGAAGCTATTTTTGTGAATGACTTTCATTTTAAAAAATGGTTAGATAAATATAAATATCATGTTAGATACCCTGATTATAAAAAAAGTTTTTATCGTTCGGAGTGTGAAAAAATATTAGATAATTATGAAAGAATATTAGAGCGTTCTGAAAATCTTTTTGGTAATCAAATTTCTTTAGGCGATATTGCCTT
>Ga0115570_10002968_pt1 | contig 12768 bp, 1 predicted proteins | sample COGITO_mtgs_1205_3_FD_87294 | JGI IMG/M metagenome (GOLD analysis project Ga0115570, IMG submission 87294) | Pelagic marine microbial communities from North Sea - COGITO_mtgs_120524 | ecosystem: Environmental > Aquatic > Marine > Epipelagic | place: Germany:Helgoland, sampling site Kabeltonne... | reverse complement strand
TTTATAAACATACCAGCCATAGACCTAATTAACGGATCTATTACATCTGAATCAACATATAGTTGTCCTACAGGTTCTCCTTTTTCTACTACTTTAGAAGCAGTATCATATCTAACTAGTGCATTAGCAACACTAATTGATCCACCTAAAGAATTTTCAAGTTGAGTAAACTCATTAAGTTGGATAGGTGCATTTTTAAATTTACCAGCGTCTATGTTTTCATATAATGTAAGTAACTCCATAGAAGAATACTTAGAGAGTACACCTTTAATCCATTCTATTAATTTAGTAAAGAATGATTTTATTTCTGTATTTGTTTTAGAACTTCTTGGATTCTTTTTGAATGCCTCAAACTCATCAGCCATATACTCTTCAATAAACTCATTTTCCAGTTCAATATCAGACATATCTTGATATTGCTGAGCAGAATTTCTAAACTTTTCTAATTCTGTTTTATATTTAGACCCATACTTAGCTTTTACTTCTGGTTTAGCAATCCTTCTATATCTATCAATCTGTTCTTGAGTAAGGACAGTTCTAAAGATACTATGGAAAGCTTCATGATATTTATATGGACTTAATGGGCTAGTATATATAGTACCATTTACATCAACACCATTTGCTATTCTATCTAAGTTTAAAACAAAAGAACCAACCCTTTCATATCCTTTTGAAATACCATTATCAGCAAGAGTTATTAGATCTTCTATACCAATTATATCTGGTAAATTATCGCTTGCCCAATCTAAAAATTCATTGTAATCATCAATGCGCTCTGCTTCAGAAGATGCTTGCACTAACTTATTAGCACCTCTTTCTATTTTTTTTCTTTTAGCTAATAGATCTTGATACTCCTTGCTATTCATAATAGCTAATGCTTTATCCCTCTTATTAGTCAGGCCTTCTTCTAACTTTACTCTGAGAGATTCTAGCTCAGCTTTAACAGCATCAAGCTTTGTTGTCTTTTTATTTTTTTCAATAGCTAATGAACCTGGACCCCCTTGCTTTGTAACTTGTAAAATAACTGATTGACTGAAGACATCATTCTTCATTAATTGTTTTTCACGTGAACTTAACTCTATACCTCTAAGTATTGCATTTACAACATGCTCAATATTTTCTTTATAATCTCCAAAATTATTCTCATCAATCATTTCTTCAAACTCAGATTCTTCCATATCTGATACAGAATATTCTGCTTCTGCTGCTGTAGGTTTATCTCTACCTAGTGCAGATTCTATTTCTAGCTCATTGCTTTTATCTGTATTAGGAATAAAAGCTATATCACGTGATAGTTGTAAAGCATCTGAACTAGCTGAAATTTCTACAGTTTGTTTTCTTACTACTTGTTTTAATACTTCTGTAGTAGTATTATCATATATTTCTTGAGGTGATACATTTTTTGCAAAAGATGCTCTAAAGTTTTTAACTCCTAAAGTTGCATTATATTTTTCTACATCAGCATTAAGATTAAATTTCGCAACTAAATCATCAATTAGATCTTTAGCAGATTTATCTGTTACATTAACCTCTTCTGTAGTTAAACCAATATCCAAACTTATATTAGCATCTTTATTATCAAAAGAAATATAAATAGTACCACTTGGTGATACATTTATCTCTATAAGATTGCCGGGAAAACTACTTAAAAATAACTTTTCTGATAACTCTTTATTAAATTTATCAGCTTCCTCTATCCCTTTTTCTTGATCTTTTATATTGCCTATTCTTCTGGCTGCTTCTACTATATCTCTATATATACCTGTTGTTACAAGTTCTGCTTCTCCTGTTTTTTTATTTTTAACTACTTCACCTTCTAACTCTTCTTTTGTTAATTTTCTAGGTGTTAAATTTACCTTTACGTATGTACCATTGGGCAGTCTAACCATAGCTAGATATCTATCCGTTCCCTTACCAGCTTTTAATAAATTATCCCATTGATCTTGCTTTTTAAGCTGTGCTTCTATTGCATTTTCTAGAGAGTTTCTTTCTTCACCTTTTAAATTTGTACTAAAGTCATAAATTCTCCTACCTGTTTTTCTATCATATTTTAAATCAAATACAAATAGATTACCTTCCTGATCTGCAGTACTATACTGTAATTCATCCATAGATAAAGGATAAACTCTTTCTCTAGATTTGGCATATGCAACTTGTCCTCCTCCTGGAGTTAAATTTAATCCAAAAGGTAAATCTTTTGAATTTGCCATAATGTAAGTTACATCTTCATCTATATTTAAATTGTCAAACGTTTGAACTACAAGTGCGTTTAATGCAAACGCATTATGTACACGCTCAAGTGCCTGTTGTTTTTGTTCTGCATTTAAGTTTTTCTGAGCAAGAATAACATTACTTGCTTGTTCTCTAGTCATAGATCTAGGATCTATAGGGTTACCTGTACGTTGATCTCTAATTAAAAAAGATTCATTATTCAAATATGCAAAGACACCTTCTGGACTATTAGATGGTTCAATACCCATCTCTTCTAGCCTTTCATTAATTGATGCAGCTAATTCTGGAGATTGTATTCTTATACCAACTATGTATTTACTACGTAATCTATCTATTAATGGGTTGCCTTCTTTATATACTTTTCCAGCTCTATTTTTAACTGCATATGATCCAGTATTAGTCCCACCTTGTGAATCAAGAGTAACAACTAATTGTAAGCCTTCTATTTCTTTTGCTGTTAACATGCTAAGAATAGCATTATATCTTTCTTTTGCATTAACGTTATCAGACTCCGTACTTCCCTCAGTGTAATTTACATGTGGATATAAAGTAGTAAGATCTTGTATTTGAATCTTAGTAACAGAATCTGGTATTAAATTAAATGTAGTTTCCTCTAAAGTAAACTTATCTTTGAACTCTCCTTGTGATATAAACAAAACCTTTCTTTCTGCAATAGGACCTATATTATCAGACTCTTTAATTATTTTAAGTTTTTGATTCTCACCGTACTTTTTAGAAGAGAGTGGATCTTGAACAATAATATATTTTATACCGTCTTTATATATAACCTGACCATATGTTAATCCTGATACTTCATCAAAATCAAAAGATGTTGATGGATCTACACGGTTCTCATTTAAGGCATCTAAAGCCCTTTTAACTTTTTCACCTTTATTTGCTTCGAAAGATGCTAGAACAGAGCCAAAGTTAGTATCTAAAAACTCAACAATATCTTTTGAAAGTTCATTGCCTTTTTTATCTAAAAATTTGTATATCTCTACAACTTCTTCAGTGTCTACCTCTTTTAAAGATATTTTATATACGTCTGCAATAACACCCGGCTTATAGAATTTTCTTTGCGGTGTGTTTTTTAGAGCTTGACCTTCTTCTAACTTTACATCTGGACTCTCAACTATATCAGCCATATCAACTCCTGATTGGTTTAATATAGATGTTATAATTGGATTATTAATTAATACTTCAGAGTCAAGTAAAAACTCTTCAAATCCAATATCACCTTTTATTACATCTGATTCTAATGGATTATTAAATTCAAGAACTCCTTCTACACCAATTTGAGATTGCCCTGATGCCCATACTTTTTTAATTGCATTAATAACATTTCTAATATTTATAGCTTCTGCAGAACTCATCCAGTTAGTACTATCTAAAATAGGCAAACCTAATCTTGCTTGTTTTGCTCTATAGCTTTTATAACTTCTTTCTAATGCTTTAACTAATAAAGGGCTATTAGTGCTTACATTAATCTTTATGTCTATACCTGACTTTTCTAAAAGTAAATCAAGTGAAGACCTTGTTTCTTCACTTTCTTCAATTGCAATTTCCTCTTCGGTTTGTGGATTGTCTGTTTTATCTTGCTCTGCTCTTGTCTCTTTATAATCCGTTAAATAATCTTGAATTTGCTTATATAATATTGTATGCATTTCTGGCTGTACTCTACCATTATCATCATAAAAGGTTTGTAAGAATGCAGCATTACCCGTTTGTAAAAACATTTCCGTTTCCCTTGTAGCTGCATAAACACCTATCTTACCTAACTGATTTATTAGTTCATTTGCCTCAACAATATCTACATATTGTTTTACCATTGATTCAGTAATCTTAGAACGCTGATTATAGATTTCTTTATTTACTCCATATGCTCTTTGTTGAATTTCAGAAAATTTTTCAGGATTTTGCATATATTGAATAGCTTTATCATATACACGTGCTCTTCCTTTTAATGCTCCATAATCAACAATTTGCTCAAGGGCTGCATCAATTTTAGATTCATCAGCAAATGTTCCCTCAGTAGATGCCATAAATCTTACATAGTTTCTAAACTCATTTCTAAGCTTTCCTTTTAAAAGTTTGTTTCTTTTAAAGGTTCCATTCTTAAATCTATTTTGTGGATCAGAAATGATCTTTTGAATAGCTTGTAATCTTTTAATTTTTTCTATTTTGGTTTTGTTAGATTCTCCAATACCTTGAGTTGCACCTTTAGTTGCAACCACTTCAAGGTTTAACATATCTATCTCATTTTGAATTGATTTCTCATCAAGCAAACTAGTTATATCATTTGCAGACATTTTATCAAATAAAGGATCAGATTGCAACTTAGAATAAATACCATCTGCTCTTTCTAATGCTCTGGTAAATCCATCATTAGTAAACATATATAAATAACGTACATGTTCATACGCTTCTTCATTAAGCATTTCGTCTACATACTGTCTTTGTTGTGTCTTTGGATTAAATTTACTTCTATCAAATGGATTTTTATATTTATCTTTATTCTTATTATAAGACTCTTCCATCTTATCAATGCCAACAAGCATATCATTAATACGCCCTCTTAACTTACCATCTTTCTTATCTTTATTAGATACACCAGGAAACGCTTGAGATAATTCTGCATCAGATAGTTCTAAAAATCCTCGCAGTTGATTTTTAAAATGATAAGATCCATTACCAGCAAACATGGTATAATATTGTTGGAACTTAGCTCTATCTGCATTGTCAACATGACCAAATATTTCAAGGCCACTTTTTATATTTTCAGCTAGCTCTTTTTGAACCATAAAGTTTAGTCTATTTAAATCAAATAGACTTGAAGGATCAACTGCTTGTGAATTCCAAGATTTGTTATAAGAGTCAACAACTTTATTAATCATTGTTTCTCTATTAGTCTTATACTCAGAATATGCTTCTTTCTGAGATTTACTTGCTAAGCCAATACCAGCTTCTTGCAAACCAAATTTATATATAGAAGGTACACCTTGAAAAAATAATTTTTGAGGACCACTTACTAAACCACCCATTAAGAAACCAGACAAGAATGTACCTGCTCCTTGTGAAGAAAACTGATCTCCCATTGCTGATAGTATCATTTGATTCTTAAGGGCCTCTCCACCTTGAGCAGGATTGTTTAGTATTTCTGTATAATAACCTGTAGTTGCTGCTGAAATAGCTTCTTGTCCAATTTCCTGTATACCTTCTGCAACGTTTGCAGCAAAATAGTCAAGCATCGCCATACCTCCTGAACCAGCAAGTCCTGCAACTCCACCTGCTTTAACTTTTGCTACAGTACTTTTAAATCCAGGTCCTATATATTTAAATGGGTTTTTAATTACTTCACCTGCACCATTTATAACTTTCTTACCTGCAGTATTTATAATATTTTTATTTACACCTGATTGAAAAGTAGAACCTAAAGATCTTTGTATACCTCTTTGGAAACCACCCAGTGCATTACCAATAACAAACCAGTTACTAGCATATATAAGTGGAGCATTACCCAACATAGTTTTAAATGCTGCTTGATTAGCTGCATTAGCAACATCTCTTCCATCAGTAATACCCTGCCCTCCACTAAAGTTATTAGCATCTATAAGACCTTGCTGCATTACTTTGTTATAAACCATTCCTGATTCAAGTTTACTCTCAGCCATTGCTAAGTTTACTGCTCTAATATCTCTATAGAAACCTCCAAAGCCAGTACCCATCTTAGCAAGATTGCTCATATTTTGCCCAGCATTCTGGGCAGTCTTCATATTTTGAAATGCTTTTACAGTATTTGGTGTAAATCCTTTACCTAAAGTATTAACCACCATTTTACCACCTGTAACAGAAGCATTATAAAAATCTCTTGCTGTATCAATTTGCTTAGCCTTTTCTAAAATTTTTCTTGTTCTATCAAAGAGTTTGGTAAAACTATAAATAGATTTACCAGCTTTTCCTATATTTGCAGCAGTCTTTACAGCGGCTGGTGCAGTTAACGCTCCTCCTGTTAATGCTGCTCCACCGGCAAGTATAAGCTCTTCAATAGCTATTGAAGCAAGTATGCCTCCTGTGTATGCAGAGTTAGCTGCTAAGTTATTTATAAATCCTCCAACACCACCTCTTGTTGATGATCCAATGCCCATTATATCTTCAAACTCAGTTGCTGATTCAGTATCTGGTTGAAAGTAATCACCACCACTAAACATTGACCCATATACAGAATTCAGTCCAGTACCAGCAAGAGACATCCATTGACCACCCATTCTGCTAAAATCATCCCAAATAGTTGAATTTGCATTATAATAATTTTCCATATTAGAATACGGAGAATAACCTAACTTATCAAACTCTGGATGATTGTAATACCTTAAAAATTGATTTTGTCTTATTCCAGAAAATACAGGATTCTTTATAGTTTCTGAGACACCTTTATCTTTACCTTTAGAAGATAAAATTTCTTTAATATCAGTAATTACATCCCTTTCAATCGGACTATTTTGGGTTATAGGGTTGTAAGTATCTGTTGCAAAACTAGGAATAGCAACTCCTAAAGATGCCATAGCATTAATGCCATATTTATCTATATCAGCCTTATACTCATTTACACCTGAAAGATCATCAGCAGCTAAACTACTACTCATTAAGTAATCATTAAAATTAGTAGCAGGAGTTTCAAACATTTCTGCTATAGGTTCAAAACGAAACTGCCCTTCGGGTACTATACTTGGAGCAGGTCTTTCTTGATTCTTAATCTCTTGCGTTAATGGTTTTCTAGATTGATTTTCCATATACTTTTATTTTATCTTTTGCCGTATGCCTTTTCATCTTTTTCTCTTAAAGCTTGATTTTTTACTCTAACCTTTTTAAAACGGTCCATTAACTTATTTACTTTTTCATCTAAACCAGGTAGCCCATTACTAAAATCAACAGGCTCAACTATTAAATTACTTATATTGTATTCTTTCCATTCTCCTGGATTTTTTGGGTTAAAAGGATTATATTCTTTAAACTGATAACTAACCTCATAATTACCAGTACCATTTTTAACAACTCTAATATCTGCTGTACTAACATCACCATTATCGTTTGGTACTTTATAGTCCGCATAACCAGGATTTTCTCCATCTAGAATTTTTATTTCAGTACTTGAAAAATAATCATTTCTTTTAGCCTTTATATTTTGATCAAGTTCCTGATTAAATACAATAAAAAATCCTGATCCTAAATCATCCTCTCCAGTACCTTGCAATCTTTTAATTTCACGCATACTTAAAGCACCTATCTCATTATCATTTGTTCCTTTTTTCTTAGATGCTAACCATTCATCCATATTACTAAATTCATAACCTGAATGATCTTTATTTGCTTTACTTGCTATATCAAATACAGGCATATAGGATAGCTTAAATATAGGCGCTATACTGGCAGTATTTGATCTCTTAGGATTATTAATCCAAGTTTGTAAATCTTTTATAAGAAGGTCTCTTACTTTTACAGCTAAAGGGTCTTGAGTAAGAAGTTGATCTTCATCTTTTAAATTACCTACACCTATACCAAACGGCAAAGCTTTTTCTTTTAAATAGTTAAGTTGATAAAGAGCCGCTACCATTTCATTCTCACTATCTGCATCTCTAGATAACGGATTTATAGAATAATCATATTTAGGATTACTAACTACATCAGTAAATGTACCTGAAACTCCAGCTTTAAGTGAATTCCAAGTAACTGAACCATTAGTAAGATCGTTTTTACCAGTAAGTGCAGCATTAAGGTTAGTCTTAAGCTCATCATAAACTTGACCTGCTTCAGCTTTAATAGCTCTTTCATCAAGCACTTTTCTTCCAGTTTTTATCTCTCTTACTTTTTCAATCATTGGGCCTTCTCCTGATCTACTCATGTAAGTTGCAGATATAACTTCATCCATCATATAATCTTTATCGCTTGTACCTGTATCCCATCCCCATTTATCATAGTTTTTTATAGTACCGTTATTAACGCCTTCAATTACTTTAGCTTCATATTCTTCTCTACTCATTGGTGTACCATTATCTGTAAAAATATCTGGCATACCTGCTTCCATAAACCCTTTAATATTATTATCTTTTTGAGATGTGTTTAATACATCATTATTATCATATGTTTTCTTAATAATTCTATATGCCTCTTTTAGAAATACATCTCCTGCTGAAATTCTAGTATCTGTTCCATTAGGACCAACTAATAAATCATACATATCATCATATTCATTAGTTGTGTTTGCATTTTTACCTTGAGTCAATGTAATTCTATCTATAGTTTGTTGTCTTGTATCAGTAAACAGATCTTTATTTTTAGTATATATTTTGGAAATATCTTCAATATACTTAAGACCACCTGTACCATCAGGATTCATTGTTGTTAATAGTTTTTTTCTTATGTTTTGTAGTGAACCTCTATATTCTCCATCACTAAGTTTAATACCATATGTTTGATTCTCATCTTCATTATCTCCTTTTGGGTTCATTAGAGATAACATGCCTGGTGTACCATCAGCACCAACTATTCTTGCAACTTGTTCTTTACCAATACGTTGTACATGACCACCATGGTCTATTTTTATATTTTCAATAATATCAGGAGTAGATATAACCTCACCTGCAGAATTTGTAGCAACCTCAATTGTATTAGTATCAGAACTAATAGATGCAAGACCTTTATTTAATGCAGCACCTAAACCGGAATTTGGTAGATATAAACCCTCTAGCGCAGCCTTTTTAAGCATTCTTTTGTCTGCTCTATCTTCCTGCATTACAGCTTTATTCCATGCATTAGTACTACGAGCATTCTCCAGAGCCATGTTATACTTAGCCTTCTTCTCATTAACAGCAAATTCATTTGGAGTCATCTTATAACTATAATTTCTAGCACTCCAATCTTGTGCTGCGCTTTGCATATCATTACTAATATTACTTTGCATATATAAATTATATGCTTTATTAAGAAGATTAGTTCTTGTAGGACTTGGTCTTTCCGCTTCTTTTGCTATTTGCTTTTTAGATTCAATTTCTAGTTTATACTTTTCTAAAGTAGATAACTGTTCTTTATTTAATTTATCAAGTCCACTACCCGGTAAAATTCCATTTGCACCTTTATAATTAGACCAATTAACTGCAGAAACTTCTGCCTTACGTAAAGATTCAAGATTATTGTTTAATTCAACATTATTATTAGTTGCTATTCTTCTTATAGTTTCTTCAGCCCACATATCTTGACCATTAGAAATAGATGTAGCTACACCATTTTTTACAGCTTCATGAGCCCGGTCCATACTTGATACATATGCTTCTGTTTGATATGATCTTTGTACGGCAGGATTAGTTAAAAGATTATTTTTAATTGTCTGTAATGCAGCCCCTGTAACTAAAGCACCATTTTGCTCAGTAATAATCCAATCGGTATTATATATTAGTTTTGGATTTTCTCTTGACTCAGGTATATTAGGATTATAATTTAGATTTTTAGATGAATTAAATCTATCCATCTCCATATTTAACGGAGGTTCCATATTAGATAATAACTCAGAACTAAGTTTAAATAAATTAGCTTTTGGTACATATTGAGGAAGCGCCATTCTTAATGCATCTTCAGCATCAGAATTAATAAACTCATCCATTTTATATTGCATAGCTCTTACTCCAACATCCCAGTATTTTTCTTGTACTGTTTGATCAGGAGAATTTAATAAGTTCTGCGCTCTTTGTGATTGATCTCTATATCTTGATGTAAATACCATATCTTTCACTGTAACATCATCTTCATAGAATGGTGCAAAGACACCTTTGGCAGCGTCAACATTAGATTGTATAGATAAGTCTAACCCAGATATCTTTTCAATCTGAGGTGCTATTTGTTCTGTATACTGATCTCTTCTTTCTCTTGTATCTTCTCTTGATAAGTCAGAATAAACAACTCTATTGTATATGTCATTTGTAGCTTTATAGTTAGCATTATACTTATCCGTTCTAGTTTGTAAAACCGTAGATAAAAATTTATAATCCGGTGTAAACGGTTTAGTATTTGGTAAGTACGTATCCGCTCCTTTTATATATGTTGCCATGATGTGAAATTAATATAATTATATAAGTTTACAAAGTGTTTTGCATAAACCCTTTAGGTTTACATCCCCATCTTACCGCTGTAAAATGGTACTGCCCACTTTGATAATCTCTTTACTTCTTTACCTTCTTTTGCTGTTCTTGTATTAGGATTAAATCCATTATTACGCATTTCTTGCTGTGCCTTAGTCATGCCTGAATTTCCTGGATCTGTAGAAAAAATCTGATTATAAAGCCATTCTGGTACTTCTTTTGAACTACCATCTTTATTCTTACCCATTAATTCCTGTATAGTTTGATAGTTTTTAAGATACTGCTGACTTTGCTTTCCTGAACTATTTTCTGCAAGCATTCTACCATCGCCAGTGAATTCTACTATACCACCTGTACTTGGGTTAATATTATAGTAATCATAAAGTTGATTCATATTATATGTATTAGACTTATTGGTAAGTGCATCGTTATATGCATCAGTATAAGCTTTATTTCTCCAATTATAGAAGTTATCTTTATTTTGTAAAGCTATAGTAGTTCCATCATAAAGCTTTGTAGTTGTATCTGCATTTAGCTGATCAATCTTCATATCTAACTGAGGTTGCATAGTAGCAACTTGATTCATAGTTCTAACATTGTTCTGGTTAACTTGATTTATAGATTTAGCATTAGCAGCTAAAGTTTGACCTGCTATATTACTGCCTGCAATAGCTTGCGGTCCATAAGCACCTAATGCTTGCGCCATAGTGTTCTGTGAAGCAAGATTTGCATTGACTCTTCCAGTATAATCATCTAATACGTAATCTATTTTTTGATCTTCTAACTGTGGAGCAAAAGGTAAATATAAGTTGTCTCTCATATTACCTATTGAAACAAGGTTATTTATATCCTGTTGCCAAAATTCTGGATCCTCTTGAGACTTTGCTGTAACTGATGGTATATCAAATTCTTCTTTGACTTTAACTTTAACATCATCAGGAAGATCCATAAATCTTTCATCTCCAGCTTGATAGTCTACATCAAATCCAGGCGCATTAAATACTTTACCTCCTGCTCTACCATCAAAATCAGATCCAGTTGTACCAGATCCAAAATAAGGTATATAGTCCTTACCTATTTTTTTGAAAAATTCTTTTCTTTCTTCTTCATATAATTTTTGAAATTCCTTCCACTGAGGATCATCCTTTCCTTTGTTATAATCAAAACCTTTTATTTTTCCAGCTATTTTACCATTTCTTCTCATCCAATCTTCCTTGGCTTCTTCTGATGCAAATTCATCTGAACCATACCAACTATTCTGATTACCTGTAGAATTTTGTCTTAATGGTAAGTTACCACCTGAAAATGAACCAAAGTCAAAATAAGCTATACCTGATTCATTCATTTCATTTGCAAAATCAATCTCAGCTTGGCTATATATTGCATCTCCTTTAGCATTTGTACCTGTAAGATCTATCGTTTTAATTTCAGTTTTACCTTCTCTTTGTTCAAAATTAGATGATGCTTTTTTTACAAAAGATATTTGATTTTTATTATTTCTTTTTACTACAGTAGGAGTATAACCATCTTTTATATACTGATCATATTCTTTAGCTTTTTTACTTCCTTTAGCATAGGGGTTTTTCACACCACTAGATGCTATAACAGTATCTACTTGTTTGTCAGTTGCGCCTATAGTTTCATTTGTTGTTACAGCTTCCAATTCAGTATCTGCTTTTAAATATTCTTCTGGAACAACACCCGAAGTAGATACTAAACTTATCATATCTTTTAATTGATTTGGGGCAACCTGACTTCCATCTTCAAAAATCCATGATTTACCAGTCCATATAGGATCTTTCATTGTTTCAGGATAATATCCTTTATAATATTCACTGCCTTTAGTTTTTCCTTTAACTAAATCGCCACCAGTTTGAGCTTTAATTAAAAAATCACCAAGCTCACTACCAAACTGAGCCATAGGATTCATCATAGCATTATTTTCCATTGCCAATCCTGGCTCTCCTGGTGGAGGCATAAATGCATCCATAGGCCCCATCATTGGTTGCTGTGGCATTTGCTGTGGCATTCCTTGTTCTGGCATTCCTTGTTGCATTTCTTGTTGTTGTTCCTGCTGAGCCATCATTTGCTGTAACATCATTATTTGCTGTTGTTGCTCAAGAGGCAATGCTTGTATGGCTTTACGCTCTGCTTCTTTTCTTGATATCTCTTCAACCTTAGATGTAAACTCAATAGGGTCTTCACCTATAGAAACTAAATATGGATGAGATGCTAAAGGTACACCATCTGAAAAGTTCTTCTTAGCTTCTTGCATAAATGCTAACTTAGAAAGATCATTCATATTCTTTTTTAACATTAACTCAGCACTTGTTGCAGAAATATTGTCAACATATTGGGATCCTAATTCACCATAGTAATCTTGTAGTCCAAACTTTTTAGAAATCTT
>Ga0115570_10002967_pt1 | contig 12771 bp, 12 predicted proteins | sample COGITO_mtgs_1205_3_FD_87294 | JGI IMG/M metagenome (GOLD analysis project Ga0115570, IMG submission 87294) | Pelagic marine microbial communities from North Sea - COGITO_mtgs_120524 | ecosystem: Environmental > Aquatic > Marine > Epipelagic | place: Germany:Helgoland, sampling site Kabeltonne... | reverse complement strand
ATATAAAAGTAAAATACTAGAGGTTTGTGTTAAAAGGAAATTTTAGTGTGTAGAACCAGTTTAGAATCTTTTGTGTTGATGTGGGGGGAAAATGTACCAAAACAGACACCTAAAGATAGTGCCATTATATTAGGGACACAACTCTAACCTATTGATATAGGGGAGATAGCCAAAAACAGACACCTAAAGATAGTATCATTATATTTGGGACACAAAAAATAAAATTTAATAGATATGGCAAAAAAAATTATAGAATATAGTAATGATGTTAAGATTATGAGACAATCACAATCCAAATTAGCATTAGACTACTTAAGAGACAATGGGATAAGTTGTAGTATAATGGAATTAAATAGAGTGGTTGATATTTTTGTTGAATGTTGCTCCAGAGAAGTTAAAGGAGACCTTAAGGAAAGGGTTGTTAGATTAGATAAGTGGATACAAGAGAAGAAGTCTAAAGGTTGAAATATTTATATATTTTTAGATTTTTAAAGTATTTGAATGACAGTAGGAATATATATTAGAGTTTCAACAACAACTCAAAAACAAAATTTTTCATTGGATTACCAAAAGCAATTAGGTATAGATTATTGCATGGAAAATAATTTTGATTATGAAATATTTGAAGAAGCTAAATCTGGAGGTAGTATAGAGAAGAGGTCTGAATATAGGAAATTAGTTGAGAGTATAAAGACAGGAAGACTTGATGGAATATGGGTTTATGATAATGATAGATTAAATAGAAATATTAAAGATGGGTATAATTTAATTGAGCTAATTAAGGAAAGTAAATGTAGACTTTTTATAAGGTGGGAGGAAAAGAAAATTGATAGTAGTAGTGGTAGATTAGAGTATAATATAAAAAGTGTTATTAGTGATTATGAGAGGGAGAGGATTAGTGAAAGAATGAATTTTGGTAAGAAAAAATTAATTGAAAGTGGAGGCAAGTTAGGAAATATAGGTATAGGTTTTAAGAGAGTTGGGAAGAGTGTAGAGATTGATGAAGAGGGTGCTAATTTAGTTAAGGAAATATTTAAAATCTATAACTATAAGAATGTAAGTAGTTATGGGGAGGTTTGGAAGAGGGTTAATAGTAGAAGACTAAAAAAAGGTCAAAAATTTAAATTATCATCATCAACAATTGGTAGGATATTAAAAGATAAAAAATATAATGGTTTATATGAAGGTAGTGTTAAGATTGGTGATGAGATAGAAGAATATAGGATTGAATTAGATAAGATAATAGAGGATAATCTTTTTATTGAGACTCAAAATAAAATTAAAATTTCTAAAGGATTAAGAAGAGGCAATGTTAAAAATGATTATGAACTAAAAGGGAAAGTGTATTGTGGAGATTGTGGTGAATTGATGTGGGTGGTTAAGAATTATGAATATGCATATTATAGTTGTCCCCACAAAATGAAAAATCTAAAGGAAAAAAGAAAAAATACTAAAGTAAGGTTTGATTGTAATTCATCAGCAACCAAAAGCAATAAGGTGTCAATTAAAAAATTAGAGCAAATAATTTGGGATGGACTATTTGAAGTTCTTAAAAATAGTAAAGATTATCATGATGAATATAAAAAGAGGCACAGCAAGGATTTAAAGGAGAAAAGTAGAATAAAAAAAGTACTAAAAACTCATCAAATTGATAAGGCTAAAAAAGAAAAAGTTTTAAAGGAAAAAATTAAAAATTTATATGATCAAGGCCTAGATGATTCATTTATTAATTCATTAATTGAAGATTATAAAAAAGAGATTAGTGCTTTAAACAAAAAAATTGAAGAACTTAATTTTGATAAAGCTAAAGGTGAAAAACTAGATGAAATTAAGGATTATTTAGATTTGATGACAATAGATTTGAAAAATGATTACAAATTAAGTTCAAGCAATCTTAGAAAAGGAATTATTCAAAAGTATATAAGTAGTATTAGCATAAAACGAAGTTTAAAAGATAAGTCTGAGTATCAGATTGAAATAAATATGAATCTAAAGGATGTAGGTAAGTATAAAAATATGAATCTTGCATCAAATAAAGATTCAATAAGTTATGTATCAAAAGTTAAATCTATGGAAGTTTGGTGATTTTAAAAATTACACATCTTTAGATCTATTGACTGCTGTATTTGATATTCCCTCACCCAAAGAAGACATAGATGGGAGTATGGTCTTCGATATTTTTTATCAGGATAGAAATTTGGAAAGGATTCGAAAATACTGCCAAAATGATGTTGCCTCACTTGCAAGCATATATTTGCACATGATCAATCAACAACCTCTTCAACCCCAAGAAATAATAATAATATGATAAAAGCCATTTTCCCTGAAAATTGGACAGATTATGAATTAATTGATTCAGGTAATGGATACAAATTAGAAAAATTCGCTAGTCAGATTTTAGCCAGACCAGAACCTCAAGCTATTTGGGCTCCGAGATTATCAAAAGAAGAGTGGGCGAATCTCCAAACGGCAAAATTCATTCAAGAAGGCAGTCATCAGGGAAATTGGGAACATCAAAATAAATTGAAGCCTTGGTTTATTAACTACAGAATTCAAGATAATAGAATTAAAATGAAGTTGAATTTCACTCAATTTAAGCATGTAGGTATTTTCCCAGAGCAAGCTGCGAATTGGGATTACATCTATGAAAAATCATTAGCTTTTGAGGGAAAAGGGAGCGTATTAAATTTGTTTGCTTATACCGGTGGGGCAAGTCTTGCTGCAAAGGCTGCAAATCTGGATGTTGTTCATGTGGATTCAATAAAACAAGTAGTGAGTTGGGCCAATGAAAATCAAACTCATTGTAATTTAAAAGGGATACGTTGGGTGGTTGAGGATGCTCTAAAATTTGTAAGCAGAGAAGTGAAACGTGGGAAAAAATATAATGGGATTATATTAGATCCTCCTGCTTATGGAATTGGTGCAAAAGGGGAACGCTGGAAGTTGGAGCAAAAGCTAGGAGCTTTATTGGAACAAGTTTCACATTTGTTATCATCCGATGGTTTTATGGTTTTGAATGTTTATTCTTTGGGTTTGTCCCCATACATTATCCAAAATTTAATGAATGATTTTTTTTATCAGCGAGATTTTGAATTGTTTGAATTGTGCTTGAAATCAAGAACAAATCAAATATTACCTTTGGGAATATTGGCTAGAATTTAATTAAAGCATTAAAACAACTAATTTGCTAATTTTGTAAAAACTATGCTGAGAGGTTTTTTGCTTTTCTTTTTATTTTTGAATCTGTCTATTATTAAGGCTCAAGTGCCTTCAATGTCGGCGACCAGCCTTACTATTACTCAAACTTATTGTTCTCAAACTAATTTATCATGGACGAATGGTGATGGCACCTCACGTATCGTTATAGCATCTAAAGATGTACCATTATCCAATTTGCCTCAACAAAATGTTTATTATTTAGCCTCAGACAGTTTTGGCAATGGGGGAGCACTTAGTGCATCGGAGTTTATAGTATATAATGGGGCGGGATCTTCAGTTACGGTTAAGAAACTAGATCCCAACACTACCTATTATTTTTCTGTTTTTGAATACAATGGTTCGGGTACAGTATTTGATTATCTTACATCAAATTATCCTCAAAAAAATAGAAAAACAGAAAATTTAATTCTTGATTTTACAATGAGTGACGACTATCAATGTGAGTTGAATAATCGTACTGATTTTGTGGCTTTGGTTACTCAAACCAATCCCCAAACGTTAACTTACAACTGGAATTTTGGCGATATGACTACATCTTCAGTTTCATCTCCTGCCAAGTCATATACTAACTATGGCATATATAAAGTCACCTTAAAAGTGTCTAGTCCAGGTTGTTTTGCAGTGGTTTCAAAGTATGATACAATTGCACCTGCTCCTATTGTTGATTTTGAATTGGATCCTGCATATTCAAATAATACTGTCGTTCAGTGTTTTTACAAACCTGATGGAAGCCCCAATGCATTTTACTTTAAAAATAACTCATCTTATAGGTATTTAAGTACCCCAAGTTCAAATACAGTTTTTAAATGGGTTTATGGAGATGGAACATTTGACAACCAGATTGTGAATGGTGATGTGTCATATGCAAAACCAGGCACATATTCAGTGAAGTTAATCGTATCCAATTCTTTTACTCCAAGAGATGAAGTCTGCTCAGATTCTTTTGAGATGGTTTTGGAAGTGAGGGAGAAACCTATAGATACAACACTATTGCAATTAGATTCAGTACAATGCATCAATAACAATGTGTTTAATTTTGATCACAAAACAAAAGATATTACCGCATCACATATTTGGGATTTTGGAGATGGGAATACTGCTACAACATCAACTGTTTCACATACCTATAATAGTGTAGGCAATTATGAATTAATTTTAGAAGTAACAGATGCAAATGGATGCTATGACATATACAAAGATAGTGTTGCAGTAGTAGAGCAACCGATAAACTCTTTTAGTGGATTGAATTCTTCCTATTGTATTAATGATGATGATGTGATGTTAATCCCTTTAACTCCAGATGGTATTTGGATTGGGAATCAGGTAAATTCTGCAGGTGTTTTTAGTCCATCACAATTAGGTTCTCATGAAATTTCTTATGCTGTCGATGAGGACGGTTGTAAAGATACTTTCTCCTCTAGCACGGTGGTGTTTGATATCCCTATTTTTAATTTAGGTAGTGATACCTCTATTTGTCAAGGAGATGAGTATGTAAAAAAAATAAGTAAAGCTGGGGCTTCCATATTATGGAGCACTGGAGATGTTGATTCTTTTACTACAGTTGATAAGGCTGGTCTTTTATGGGCTCAAAAAAGTAAAAACGGCTGTACATATAGAGATACTCTTCAAGTGAGGGTGATTCGAGCACCGTATTTTGAATTAGGTAATGATTCATTGTTATGTGGTGACGGAGTAAAAAATATTGATGTGACCACATCAGAGGCTATATATTCTTGGAATGATGGTTATGTTGGGGGAGTTAGAAGTATCAATTCATCAGGATCTTATTCAGTAACGGTAACAAATAAATGTGGTGTATATACAGATGATATTGACCTTACTTTTTTACCCTTTGCTTGTGAAATATTTATTCCTAATGCTTTTTCACCCAATGATGATGGGCTCAATGATGTTTTTAAACCATCTGGAAATGTAACCATTAAATCAATGCAGATTTTTAATCGATGGGGTGAGCTTCTGTATAAAAGCGTAGATAAATTTGCTTGGGATGGGAAATATGAAGGGTCATTTGCTCAAAGTGGATATTACTTTTTTATAATCCAATACGAAAAACCAGAAAACGGGATTGATATGCCCTACGTTTCGTCTGGGGAGGTTTATCTAGTAAGATAATTAAATAACTTTTCGTAATCCAATTTTGAATCCAGGGGTATAAATTGAATAAGAAAAATTTTCTGTGTTTGTCTTATTCAGAGGCAGTGCGGCTTTTATACCACCACTCAAAATTAGTTTTGGTGTAAGATTATACAATAGATTGATATCCCCTAAAATCTGGATTAAATAAAGTTTTGGATTCACACCTGTTTCTTTGTTGATTACCTGCATAAATGTATTATTTACTGCAAATCCCTCTGTCTGAATTTTAATTGAGTGATGAGCTAAAGCAAAAATACCCAAGCCATATCCAGCCTCTACTTTAATTTTTTGAGGAATTTTTCTGAGTTGTAATTGGCGATTAATTAAAACTTGCAAACCGATGTACTGATTTCGATATCGTAGGTTGGCTATTTTTGATGCAGTCTGGGTAAGGTCTCTTATCTCTGGCAATGCCGGATGTACAATATCTAGAAACTGTAGGTCTTTCCTGACAAGACGTAGATTTGTCTGATAAAAACCAGGAATAAGACTGATTGAGTTATATCGGTCCCATTTCTTTTTAATCTCTATACCCATACCAATTGTTAAGTCATGTTTTTTTACAGAGTTTACAGAATCCCATTGCGGGATATTCTGACTTTGGCTTATATTTATGATAGGCTCAGCAATCAGTCCCACTGAAATTTGGGCAGAACAGCAAAAGCGGGCAAAAATCAATGCTATTAGAATATAAAATTTCATGTTTTACGAAGTAAATAATAAAAACGATACGAAAGACCCAATGCGGATAATGTTAATCCAATACTTAGCCCAACCCATATCCCATTAATCCCAGTCCACCAAAGGGAGAAACCCGCAAGATTTGACAAAAAATAACCAACAGGGATAGCAATTATCCAATAAGAAATAAAGATGAAAGCACTAGGTTTTTTCACATCCTCTATGCCTCTCAATAAAGCTACGGAAATAGCCTGAATACCATCACTTAGTTGGAAGATAGCAGCCCAAATAAGTAGTTGGGATCCCATTTTAATGATATCAGATTGATCAGAAAATAATCGAGCCAATGGTTTACTTAATAGTAAAAAAACACCTGCAAAGAATAGCATAATTATTATCCCAATTTGCCATGATGCTTTTCCGTAATTTTTAATATCCTTTTTATTCTTTTTACCATTTGCTTTGGCTACACATATACTCCCGCCTGCAGCAATTCCTCCAGCAAACATATAGGTAAAAGACGCTATTGTGATAGCCAATTGATGAGCAGCTAGCTCTTTAGCGCCTAACCATCCAGCCATGACAGCGGCACCCGCAAATGCAGCGACTTCAAAAAAATATTGTAAACCCGTAGGTAATCCAAGTTGAATAATTTTTTTATAAAAGTTTATTCGATGGTTTGTTCGGAAGGAACGAATAAATGAAAGTGTGTGAATAGGTATTGACGATGATTTAAATAGAATAATAAGCATAAATACAGCCATATATATACGCGAAATAATGGTTGCATATCCGGCACCAGCTACACCATATGCTGAAAATCCAAACTGACCATAAATCAAAACCCAATTCAAAAAAACATTAACACCCAATGCGGACAATGTTACTATCATGCCCCCTTTAGTGTAGCTAAATCCGTCACATATATTTTTAGCAAAAAAGAAAATTAATAGAGGCATTAAAGACCAATTTAATAAATTCAAATAGGGTGTAGCAATTGTATTCACTTCAGGGGGTTGACCGAATAAATCAAAGCATTGTGTAGTAAAGTATAAAATTGAGCTAACGATGAAGGAAAGTAATAGGGTTACTACAAGACTATTGCTTGCTAAAATAGTGTATGATGAAGTCTTATTTTTCCCCTGTAAAATCCCTGTAATGGAAGCAAAAGCCATGGTAACTCCCATTGGGAATATAGAGAGTAAAAAAAAGATACTATTACTTATGCCCGCTGCTGCTAATTCTTCATGTCCCAGTTTTGCTACCATTATACTGTCAAAAAAACCAGTAAGTACCAATCCAATTTGACCAATGATTATTGGCCAACTTATTTTGATAACTTCATAAATATACGAGTTTTTCAAAGTGATTTGAAACAATTAAAGTATTGAGGAGACTATGATTTTTCCAAAAGCCCAATTTCTATTAAACGTTGAGTGAGGAATTCTCCAGCAGATATATCCTCAAACATTTTTGGGTTTTCTGTTGAAATACAATTCTCAAGACTATCTAAACGCATATTTGATGTAGGGTGCAAGAAAAATGGAATTGAAAAACGAGGGGTCCCCCATTTTTCTTTGGGAGGATTAACCACACGATGAGTAGTACTTTTTAATACATTATTGGTCAATCGCTGAAGCATATCACCAACATTGACAACAAGTTGGTCTGGAAGAGCCGTAATGGGGATCCAATTATTCTTCTTATCTAATACCTCTAAACCTTCGGCACTAGCACCCATTAGAAGTGTGATTAAATTGATATCTTCATGCTGACCGGCACGCACAGCATTTTTTGGAGCCTCTTGGATAGGCCCATAATGTATGGGTCTGAGTATACTGTTACCATATTCAATGTATGAATCAAAATAATTTTCCTCTAATTTTAAGAATAATGCAATGGCTCTAAGCATGTATTTGCCAGTTTCTTGTAAAGCAGAATAAGCGTGCATGGCATGCTCATTAAACTGAGGCACTTCATCGACCAATATATTTTTTGGATAATCATACTTTTCTTTTAAATCAGGAGGAATATGCTGACCAAAGTGATAGAACTCTTTTAAATCACCTACTTTACTATTCTTACTATGCTCTGTGCCCCATGACGTAAATCCACGTTGTCCGGCTAAGCCTTTAATGTGATATTTCATTTTTATATCCATTGGTAGAGCATAAAATTCTTGTGTGTATTTATAAAGATTATCGGTTAACTCATCGCTTAGTTGATGATTATAAACAGCCACAAATCCTATTGTTTGAAAGGCGTCACCTAAGTCTTGAACAAATTTATTTTTTTGTTGCGGTGATCCATGTTTAAAATCGTTTAGATTTAATGAAATAATTGAACCCATTATTTAGTAAGTTATTTAGCAAATTTAAGCATATGAAGTACTATTTCTTAATACTTCATTGATTGCTTGAGTTTTAAGTTTAATTTCATCCCATTCTTTTTCAGGATTTGAGTCAATAGTTATGGCACCTCCAGCACAATAATTGATTTGTTTTTTGAGGGTATCACATAGCAATGAGCGAATGACAACATTAAAATCAAAATCACCATTTGGAGAAATATATCCAACTGATCCGCTATACCAACCACGTCTAAATTCTTCTAATCTGTCTATTTGTTTCATTGCTGAAATTTTTGGTGCTCCAGTCATGCTGCCCATGGGAAAAGTAGCATGTAATATATCAGAAATGGGTGTGTCTTTTTTTAGTATTCCTTCGATAGAGGAAATCATTTGATGGACTTGGAGGTAGCTATATATTTCACAAAGTTCAGTTACTTTTACGGAATCAGTTAAGCAAATTCTATTTAAATCATTACGAACGAGATCTACAATCATGATATTTTCTGCGCGTTCTTTTATTGAATTTTGAAGCTCGTGAATCAACTTTTGATCTTCTTGTAAATCAGTACTTTTTTTGATCGTTCCTTTAATGGGTTGGCTTATCAGAGTCTGGTCATTTTTTGTAAGAAAACGTTCCATGCTTGCTCCACATAAATGGACCGTATTATTTTTAAAGTAAGCAGCCATAGGTACAGGAGAATGATTGATTAAATTTAACTGAAAATTAATGGGAGAAAATTTGTGATAATTATAGGTGTTGGCAATGCAGTAATTCAGTTCATATACTTCCCCTTGCTTAATCAATTCGATTATTTTTTTTACATTTTGTATGTAATCTCTTTTTTTTGTCGTTTGATTTGATTGTTCAATTTGGCATGTAGAATCTAGGTTTTTGGGATTCCAAAAATCCTTACTAATTTCACCTTTAATTAGAGTTGCTTTATTTTTTTTATCTATTCCAATAATAATTTTAGGCACAAAAAATAAGAGATTTGGAGTTTCGATAATGGATGTATTTGAGCTTGTTAGGTCCTCGAACTCATTTTTTAAGTCGTAAGATAAAATACCAAACAGCCAATCATTTTGATGGTTATCTAAATCAATTAAATTTTGGATTATTTTTTCAGCACCAAATGCAGCAAGTAGTTCATATTTGCCATCATATTTACCTGTATTGAGTTGACAGCTATCCAGAATACAACAGTGCTTGTATTGGGAAGCGTTTTGGTAAACTATTCTTTTAAAATGGTTTAACCCAAATTGATGAAGGTATGAATTAAGGTTGATCATTAAAAAAAGTTTGAATTATTGATGCTTTGGCTGGTCCTACTATTCTGGCAATATCAGCTTGAGGTGTTTTCTTTATTCGAGATACAGATTTGAATGCTCTTAGCAGCTCTGTTGCAGATTCATTCCCAATTCCTTTTATCTCAGTTAATTTGCTTAATAAGGTTCCTTTACTACGTTGGTTTCGGTGGTGAGTAATGCCAAAACGATGAGCCTCATCTCTCATATGTTGGATAATACGAAGAGTTTCAGATTTTTTATCCAAGTATAAAGGAAGATTATCTTCAGGGTAAAAAATTTCTTCAAGCCTCTTAGCTATGCCAATAATTGCAACTTCGCCATAGATGTTAAGATCTTTTAATGCTTTTACTGAACTGGATAATTGACCTTTACCGCCATCAATAATAATCAATTGGGGAAGTGGTTTTTGTTCTTCTATAAGTCTAGTATATCGACGAGTGAGTGCTTCATACATGCTTGCGAAGTCATTTGGGCCCTCTACTGTTTTTATGTTAAAGTGACGATATTCCTTTTTGCTGGGCTTCCCATCTCTAAAAACTACACATGCACTCACTGGATATGATCCTTGAAAGTTGGAGTTATCGAAACATTCCATATAAAGTGGTAATGCTTTGAGTTTTAGATCATTTTTAACGGTGTTGAGTAAACGCTCTTTTTTTAAATCGGGGTTTAACTTTTCATACTGATTCGTTTTTTCTCGCATATAGAGATGAGCATTTTTATAACTCAAATCAAGTAATTTCTTTTTATCTCCACTTTGTGGAATGGTGTATTTAAATGATACAGATAGCGTTAAGGGAACTATTATTTCTGAGGTCTCTGTAGACATATCAGAGTTTTTGATATCAGCTAGAGCCGTTTCTATGAGTTCCTCAGAACTTTCATTCATTTTTTTACGTAATTCCATATTCCTAGATTGAATGATAATCCCTCGTGAAATTCGTAAATAATTGATATAGGCATATCGTTCATTTTGAGCAATGTTGTATACATCTACATCATTTATTCTTGGATTAACCACCGTGCTTCTACTTTGATAGTTGGTTAATATATCTAATTTAATTTTATATTTTTCTGCATCTTCATAGTGCCATTTAGATGCGGCTATTTCCATTTTACGCTTTAGATGATCTTTGACTTCTTTCAAATTTCCACGAAGAATATTTTTAATCCCACTAATACTCTCCATATATTCTTCTTCTGATTCTAATCCTTCACATGCACCTTTACAATTGCCAATTTGATATTCGAGACAGACTTTAAATTTTTTTGATTCAATATTTTTTTCTGAAAGGGCATAGTTGCAATTTCTAATGGGATAAATTTTCTTACACAACTCTAAGACTATCCGCATTAATTTAGTATTTGTATAGGGCCCATAATAGGTGCTCCCATCTTTTATTGTTTTACGAACGGAGTATATTTTCGGGAAGCGTTCATTAGTAATTTTGATTGATGGATATGTTTTATCATCTTTTAAATTGATATTGTATTTGGGCTTAAACTCTTTAATAAGACTATTCTCCAACAACAATGCATCAATTTCAGTAGGGACAACGGTGATATTCATGTCCCATATTTTACTTACAAGAATCTTTGTTTTTTGATTTTCGTGTTGTTTTTTATTAAAGTATGAACGAACTCTCTTTTTTAGATTTTTTGCCTTACCAATATAGAGGATTACACCATTTTTATCAAAATATTTATATACACCTGGCTCATTGGGGAGTATCTTTAATTTGTTTTTTATGGGTGCTTGCTCTTTTTTGTTCACGCTTTAAGCAAAAATAGGCATAATGTAAAGCTAAAAAATGGGTTATTTGTCAATCCAAATTCGATCGCCATCAAAAAAAGGTGTTTGGATAGATATAACTTTTAGAGGACCATCTGAAATAGAATGTACAGCATGGATTGTGCCTTGAGGAATAAATACGACGTCACCTTGTTTTATCGAAAAAAGAGTGTCACCTAAACTCATCATAGCACATCCTTTCAATACATGAATATATTCTGAGTGATGGGCGTGATAATGCGGCTTAACAGCCTCTTTTACCCAAATTATAAAACTGCTTTGAAATGAATCTTCAGCAATTTTTTGAATTTGAATATTTTCAAATTTAGCTGGATTTGGATTAAGGCTATCGGGCATAATTTTTTGTCCATGAACAGCAGCTGCAAATAGTACATAAAAGATAATCAGGATAAATCTTTGCATATAATTTACAAATTAAAGTAACTATTTTGTTGATTTGTACGTTCAAGGGTTGAATCTGCATTGAGATATATATTTTTATACATCATACTTTTTATTTATAGCTATGGATATAGCCAACATAAACTATTTACGGCAACATTTAAATCATTGCAGAATGGGGAACCTGTACTCTATGCTAAAGTTACTAATAATGAGGGGGAGTCACTGTTAACCAATGTGGATGGTCTCATAAAAATTCCCTATTCTGATGGCGCTATAATTACAATATCACATTTGGTATATGATACACTTCAAATTAAAACTACTGATTTTGTAGGCCAACAGAACTTAATATTTTATTTACAACCTAGAACATATGATTTAAGAGAAGTTAAATTTTCAATTTTAGGTGAAAGGTCACTATTTGATCAAAAATTTGTTTCTAATCATTTAGGCAAATCCGATCAAGAAAAAGTGCGTGAAAAGCTGAAAATCATAGAGATGAAACAAGAACTTATCGGTTTAGATAAATCTGCCCAATCTGGGGCTGTATTGGGCAGTCCAATATCCTATTTGTATGATCGGTTTAGTAAATCTGGACGAGAACGGAGAGAATATGCTATTCTGCTAGCAAAGGATAAACAAAGGCAGGAAACCGGAAGGAAATTAGATGCGTTTGTGTATGCCACATTAACGAGTTTTAGTGGAGATGAATTAATACGTTTTCAGCAATTTTGCAGCTTTCATCCCAGTTTCATAGAATTAGTGGATGAACTTACGCTGTATTATGAAATCATTCGATGCAGAACTGAATTTATTGAAAAGGAGTATTAGTAATTCTTCTTTAGTGTGTTACTCCTTT
>Ga0115570_10002950_pt1 | contig 12799 bp, 18 predicted proteins | sample COGITO_mtgs_1205_3_FD_87294 | JGI IMG/M metagenome (GOLD analysis project Ga0115570, IMG submission 87294) | Pelagic marine microbial communities from North Sea - COGITO_mtgs_120524 | ecosystem: Environmental > Aquatic > Marine > Epipelagic | place: Germany:Helgoland, sampling site Kabeltonne... | reverse complement strand
TACATGGGTGGTCCGATTGATCGTCAAAAACTGTGGTATTCGGTGGCTGGTGAAGTCGGTAGCTGGTCTTTGCAGGGTTTTGGCAGCTGGGGCATTGAAACCCATGACGGTTCATTTGTTGGCCAAGTCGGCATCAATAAGCCAAGCCATTTTCCTGAGGTTGAGCTTGGCTATCTGATTATGCCTGAGTTTGAAGGTATGGGGATTGCGTTTGAGGCTGCTCAAGCTGCGCGCGCATGGGCGTTTGAAGAACTGAAGCTTGAAAGCTTAGTAAGCTACATTGATCCAAAGAATGTCCGCTCGATTGCTTTGGCGACGCGCCTTGGCGGCGTCATCGACCCTGACGGATCTCTTCCGGATGGTGAAACGGCGCAAGAGACGGCAGTTTACCGTCATCGGAGGGCTGCATGACTTTGACCAATGCGCCCCGTCTTGAAACAGACAACCTGATCCTGCGCGGTCCAGAAATGGCCGACGTTGAAACCTTCATCGCGTTCTCTGCGGACGAAGCACGTTCGATTGGTTTCGGCTATATTCCTCAACGTGACGAGGCTTGGCGCTGGTTCGCGTTGAATATCGGCCATTGGCACATCCACGGCTACGGCTACCTAACGATAGAAGACAAAGTCACGGGCAAGCCTGCTGGCATTTGCGGTATTTGGAACCCTGAGGGCTGGCCAGAGCCAGAACTCGGTTGGGTCGTTTATGAGGGTTACGAGGGCAAAGGCATCGCATATGAGGCCGCTTTGGCTGCACGCGCGTGGGCCTATTCTGACCTTGGCTTTACGACCATGACCTCGAACATCGTCCCGTCAAACACACGTTCTATCGCCCTCGCCAAGCGCCTCGGCGCGACGTTTGAGCGTGAATATGACAACGTGCAAATGGGTCTCGATCACCTCTATCGCCATCCGGCACCGGAGGCGCTGAATTGACCCTGCGCCATGAGCAAGCCCCGACGGGCATTCCATCCGCTGTTGCCGCAAATGTGGCGGCACAGATCCCGACACTGGTTTCCGACGCGCTCTTGCTGCGCGCACCGACTGTTGAGGATTTCCCCCTCTACGCTGACATCCTGTGCACGGAGCGCGGTCAGTATATGGGCGGACCCTTGAGCCGCGATGATGCATGGTGGGACTTCGTTCAACTCGCGTCTGGGTGGATGCTGCACGGACATGGCGGCTGGTCTATCGTTGACGTGGACAGCGAAGAGCTCTTGGGCTTTGTGATCCTTGGCCTTGAGCCGGGTGATGCGCAGATCGAACTGGGTTTCTTGGTGTCAGAGCAGAACGAAGGTCTTGGGATTGCCTTTGAGGCCGCACAAATGGCGCGTGAGTTTGCGTTCGACACGCTGAACCTGACTGAACTCGCCAGCTACATCCACAAAGACAACGCACGCTCAATCGCTTTGGCGGAACGGCTGGGCGCGGTGCGCACGGTGCATGGCGGCGATATGCTGGCCTACATTCATACCAACGAGGCCGTGCAATGACCTCGTTCAGCTTTGATATTCCAACGGTTGAAACCGAGCGTCTCATGCTGCGTGCCGCGCAGGAAAGCGATCTGGACGTGATCGCAGACTTCATGCAATCGGAGCGTTCACATTTTGTTGGCGGCCCATTGGATCGTGCCAGCAGCTGGAAGCTGATCTCAGGCAATTTTGGTCACTGGCTCATGCGTGGCTTTGGCATGTGGTACATCCATCATAAACGCGATGATCGCATGATCGGTGCTTGTGGCTTTATCTTCCGCGAAGGTTGGGATGAACCCGAACTCGGTTGGCATGTTCATGATGGCTACGAGGGTGCAGGCTACGCCTTTGAAGCCGCAAGTGCAGCGCGCGCATATGGCGCAAAGCATTTCGGGCTGGATGGCGTTATCAGCTACATTGATCCCAGCAATATGCGTTCCGCAAAACTTGCGACCCGCCTAGGCGCTTCGTATGAGCGTGATGGTGGAATGCCTGGAACGCCGATGGTCCACGTCTACCGCCATCCCAAATCAGGAGATGCCAAATGAGCGATGCAGTCACCAAAGCCGCCGAAGTGCTTCTGGAGCACCGCGAGAGTATTGATCGCCTTGATGCGATCCTCGTCTACACGCTGGGCGAGCGGTTCAAACACACACAAGCTGTGGGCAAGCTGAAGGCAGAGCATGATCTGCCGCCAAGTGACCCCACCCGCGAGGCTGCGCAGATTGCGCGGCTCGAAGACCTTGCAAACAGGGCCAATCTTGATCCTGAATTTGCCAAGAAATTCCTCAATTTCATCATTGAGGAAGTGATCCACCACCATAAACAACACCAAACGTAAGGTGTGTGATTTCACGCACCGACCAAAAAGAAAACTTAGGAGTACTACACCATGGCTATGAAAATTCGTCTCGCCCGCGGCGGTTCCAAGAAGCGTCCTTTTTACCGTATCGTTGCAGCGGATTCCCGCATGCCACGCGATGGTCGCTACATCGAAAAGCTGGGCACATATAACCCACTGCTTCCAAAAGACAGCGAAGAGCGCGTGAAAATGAACGTTGAGCGCATCCAGTACTGGTTGGGCGAAGGCGCACAAACAACGGACCGTGTGTCTCGTATGCTAGAAGCGGCTGACCTGCTGCCAAAGAAAGACCGTGCAAACCCTAAGAAGGGTACACCAGGCAAGAAAGCTGTTGCACGCGTCGAAGAGAAAGCTGCAAAAGCAGCGGCAGCGGCCGAAGCGGCTGCGGCTCCAGCAGAAGCACCTGCTGAAGAAGCAGCAGCTGAAGAGTAAATTGCTCTTTAAGCGACATGAAAAAGGGGCGGCGCAGGACTTGCGCCGTCTTTTGCTTTTCTAAGACAGGTTTGTTGATATGTTCCGCCTCATCCGCCTACCCATCATGTTCGGCGCTGCCTTCGTGCTTGGCGTTTTTTCCGAGCGTAACGCAGCGCTTGATAAATGTTTGGACGCAGGTGGAGCCATGAAAAGCGGCGTTTGCCGGGGAGTATCTGAATGAGTGATGATCTAATTTGTGTCGGCTCCATCGGTGGCGCGTTTGGCGTCAAAGGCGATGTGCGTCTCAAAAGTTTCTGCGCCCAGCCTTCCGACATTGCCGACTACAGTCCTTTGGTGACAGAGGACGGTCGTAGTTTCACGCTGACTCTGCTTGGCCCTGTCAAAAACGGCTACTCCGCGCGGTTCTCTGGTGTCGTGACCAAAGAGGACGCAGATGCGCTCAGCGGCGAAAAGCTATTTGCGCGACGCGAACAATTGCCAGCGTTGCCGGATGATGAATATTACCACACTGACCTTGAGGGGCTTGAGGTTGTCGATACAGGCGGCGTCACTTTGGGGCATGTGAAAAACGTACAAAACCACGGCGCAGGTGATCTGCTAGAGGTTCACGGACCTAAATTAAAGACCGCTGTGCTGCTGCCCTTCACGTTAGAAGCGGTGCCGACTGTTGATTTGAAAGCCGGGCGTATCATCACCGATCCGCCACACGGATTGTTTGAATAAATGAGCAAAGAGCACTTTATCACAGATCGCGCGATCACTTCAAAAGAGCTCGCAAAATTCGCCACTGCTGGCGAGCCCGTGCATTTTCAGAATTGCACATTGGTTGGTGTGGATTTTCACGAATTGGAGGTCACTGAGTGGACGTTCAAGAAATGTGACCTGCGCGGCGCACGGCTTGATAATTGCATTCTGGACGAGACTGATTTCATCGAATGCCGCGCGACTGAGGCAACATTCCGCTCTGCGCGGCTGTCGCAAGTACAGTTCAAAAATTGCGAACTAAGCAATGCGCATTTCACGTTTAGCAAGCTCGCGGATGTCAGCTTTGGCGGCTGCAAAATGATCGGTGCCAATATGACCGACATGGCAACTGCCGACATAAGCCTGTCTGAATGCAACCTCGGCCTTGCGCAACTACGCGGGCTAGAGATGAAAGACACCACGCTCAATTCGGTGAACTTCGATCAAGCGGACCTTTCGAATGCGACGTTCGAGAATGCGTATCTGGAGGAATGCTCGTTGCGTGAGAGCATCGTCACGGATGCCAATTTCCAAGGTGCAGATTTGCGATCGAGTGATCTGGGTGGTTTGCAAATGAGCGATGCGCGCCGCTTCAAAGGCGCAATCATTTCCAAAAGCCAAGCGGCCGATTTGTTGGGTCAACTTGGATTGAAGGTGGTTTGATATGACCGACAAACCCCGTTCCCATGGTCGCAAGGCGATCCGCCAAACGTTTAAACCGCGTGAGTTGATGACGCCGACGCCTGAGCTTGCGGGCGTGTGGCGTGCGCAGATTATTACGTTGTTTCCCGATGCCTTCCCCGGTGTGCTTGGCGCGTCCCTCACGGGCAAAGCCTTGCAGGAAGGGCTTTGGCAGATGGATACGATTGATCTGCGCCCTTTCGGCGAGACCAAACATCGCAATGTCGATGACACCCCTGCAGGTGGCGGTGCGGGTATGGTTTTGCGCGCGGATGTGCTGGGCAAAGCGCTGGATAAAGCGGCGGAATCGGCGCGTGGGAACTGGCCCGTCGTTTATCTTTCTCCACGCGGCAAACGCCTTGATCAGAAGATGGCGCAACGCTTTGCGGCTTGCGACGGGATTACCTTGCTGTGTGGGCGATTTGAGGGTGTTGATGAGCGTGTGATCGAAGAATACGACATTGAAGAAGTCAGCTTAGGTGACTTTATCCTTACAGGCGGCGAGATTGCAGCGCAGGCCTTGATTGATGCAACTGTGCGGCTTATACCGCGCGTGCTTGGGAACTACGATTCCACGCAGGACGAATCGTTCTCGCATGGGTTACTAGAGCATCCTCAGTATACGAAACCTGCGGTCTGGAAGGATCGCGCGATACCGGAAATACTTCAGTCCGGCCATCACGCGAAGATATCTGACTGGCGGCAGGCCATGGCCGAAAGGCTGACAAAAGAAAGACGACCTGACCTCTGGCGGGCTTGGTGTGCGGCGCACAACAGGGACCCGGATGAAGACCGAGAGCTCTGAGGACGCGTAAACCTTTGCGGATCAACCGCGAGCATACATAGGAGATGAGACATGAATCTTATCGCACAATTGGAGGCCGAACAGGTCGCCGCACTCGGGAAAGATATTCCCGATTTTAAAGCCGGAGACACAATTCGTGTTGGCTATAAAGTAACAGAGGGCACGCGCTCTCGTGTTCAGAACTACGAAGGTGTGTGCATCGCACGCAAGAACGGCAAAGGCGTTGCCGGCTCTTTCACAGTTCGCAAGATTTCCTTTGGTGAAGGCGTGGAACGTGTGTTCCCACTGCATTCCACCAACGTAGACAGCATCACAGTCGTGCGCCGTGGCCGCGTCCGTCGTGCGAAGCTTTACTATTTGCGCTCACGTCGCGGTAAGTCCGCACGTATCGCCGAAGATACAACTTACAAGCCACTCAAGGGCTAAGGAGCGCGCACATGAAAAACGATATTCACCCAGATTACCACATCATCAACGTAAAGATGACGGATGGTACGATCCACCAGATGAAATCCACATACGGTAAAGAGGGCGACCAGCTCGCGCTCGACATCGACCCGTCTGCGCACCCTGCGTGGAATGGTGGTAGCTCGCGCTTGATGGATGCTGGCGGACGTGTTTCCAAGTTTAAGAAGAAATACGAAGGTCTGGGCTTCTAAGCTTAGCTTTTATTTTCAAGATTGCAGAAACGCCGCTCCCTTTTGGGGCGGCGTTTTTCGTTTTAGATAGGGTGACGCGCCGATGGGGATGATCGCTTGAGACGATTGTTCTTTTTCCGTGCCCTACGTGCAGCAGCACGCAGGCCCCCCCTCATGAGGCATCGCGCGATTGCCGTAGCAGCACGACAAACGCCGAAACCAAGAGAAGGGCAGACACACCAGAGAGCACGATCCAGCCAACCCCTGCGATCAAAGCGCCCGCAGCAAAAGCGCAAAGGGTCGAGACCAAAGCAATCACAGTGTCATTCGCGCCTTGCACCAAGGCTTTGTCCGCTTCAGGGACCGCAGTCGCAAGGATCGACGTCGCGCCAATGAAGCCAAAGTTCCAACCAACACCCAACAAGATGAGTGAGCTATAAAAGTGAGCAGCGCTCAACCCGCTCATCGCAGCAAGCGAAGCGAGAATCAAAAGCGCGACACCTGCGAAGGCGATGCGCTGACCTCCGAACGTCTTGATCAAGAAGCCTGTGAAAAAGCTCGGAGCGAACATCGCGACAACGTGCCAACGGATTACGTCGCCCGCGAGTGCTTCGCTAAAACCAGAGCCGATCATCGCGAGCGGCGTCGGCACCATCAGAAAAACCATGATCCCTTGGGAAACCGCCCCAAGCCCAACTGCAAGGCGTATTGATTTGCCTTTTAGCACCGACAAAGATGCCAATCTCTGCCTAAGCGTTTGTGGTATCGCAGCGACGGGTTTGGGCAGTCGCGTCAAAGCCAAGGGGATCAGTCCAACGATGGAAAGCCCCGCAAGCGCCCCGTAAGCACCAGCAAGCGGAACAGGGGCAAGCGCATCTTTTGCAAGGATAAAAACTTGCGGGCCGACAAAGGCCGCGATCAAGCCAGAAGTGAGCATCAGAGAGATTGCGACGGGTTGCCATTCGGTGCTAACGGTCTCAGCCGCAGCGAACCTAAAGAACTGGTAACACGCGAGCGCAGCACCAAGCGCGAGATGGCCGAGGCACAAAAGCACAAAGCTACCGATCAAAAGCGCGTAAACCCCCAACAGAGCGCCAATCACTGCACAAGCAATCCCCACAAGGAACCCGATCTTGCGACCATAGCGTCCCATAAGCAGTGAAAACGGGGCTGCCGCGAACAGGCCTGCAAGCGTTGACAGGGATGCAGGCAGTGTGGCCAGCGCAGTCGAGGGGGCCAAAGTCAGACCCGCCAGGCCACCAAGAATGATCATCATCGGCATCGCCTAACCAAGGATCGTGTTTGCCGTGAGCAAGCCGAGATAAGACCCGTTTCGTGAAATGATCGATCCGAGCATGATGATGTTCCCCGTTTAGATATGAGACTCACTTGATGCGCTAACTTGCGCCCGCTTGAAACAACGAACTCACACCTAAGGGTGACATATCGTGACGAGTCATCTTGTCTGGTGCTCAGTTCTGCCGCTTTTGAGGTTTTCGCAACGCCTTGTGTAAAGCAAACAGCGTTGCGATGCCGACACATGCGCAAAGGAACACTTTGGAGATGGACTCCATAGTGCCCTCAATCAGCAGCGCATGCGCGATCGTGCCACCCACGATCACTAGAGCCAGCGCGCTATGTACGCGCCCCCATATGCGCGGATGTATTCGTAAAATACGACGCAAAGAAGCAAAAAACGCCGTACCAAAAACGGCCCACATCGCGATCACGCCCCAGAGCGAAAAGGAAGTTGGCGATCTGAACAGCAAGGCATCAATCACATCAGGTGAGCTGGTTACCCAAAGGCCCGCAACGTGCAGGACGATGAAGATCGTAAGCGCTGCGCCAAGCCAGCGATGAACGCGACGGCCCGTAAGCAACCCGACGCGCGGCAAGGCACCAATCGCTAAGAGTGGTTGAAACAACAACAGCGCCAAGGCCAGCACGCCAGACAATCCAGCGGCGATGTAGACAGGGTCTCGCCACGCCAAAAGCGGGCTATTCAAAGACAGGACAATTGGCCCCAAAACCGCAATGCCCAGCGCGATCCAGATGAGCAGCGTCTTGGTGTGACTAGCTTGCAAAACCTAGAAGGGCTCCAGCACGAAATGCGCTTCAAGGCTGGTGTCGCTAGAGCGTTTCATCACTGGGCGCAAGAAAACCGTTTTAAAATCAGCGCTGTCGTAAGCTAAGTGTCCGTGGGCTTGGCCAAATGCAGGCACGATTTGCGGCATTTACAATCGGAACACACCGTTCTCATCATTTAGCGTCGCACCATGTGAGCGTTGATCACGCTCGTGCCCTTCAGTGGTGTGCGCCCAAATCTGGATGCGCTGGCCCGCAAGTGGAGCACCATCGCCCGCGCGACGCACTGTGCCGCTCATCCAGAAACCACCGCCACCTATCTTGTCAACGACGGGCGCCCCCGCACGATAATTGTTCGCGCCACCCCGCATCGTTTTGCTTGGTGCTATCGTCTTGGCCTGTGCAGGAACGCGCAGCCCAGAAACACCCGTAACCAAAGCCGCGCCTGTGGCCGTCAGAAGGGTTCTGCGGTTAGGGTGTATCAAGCTCATCAGCGCGCCTTTCGATCAATTGGGTGTTTGAAAGGATATAGCACCTAAAAGCATGCCTTCACACTAAACGCCCAGCAAAGCTTAGCGAACACGAATCAAAGCCTGACACAAATGAGTGAGTGCACGCAATTATTGCAGCGAAGTGTGCAACCGTCCATCACGGTACCATCCGGTGATCAAAAGGCCGTGCTCTTGGACCTCAGGGAACTTTACAGCCCAATCGCGGAAACGATCATTGGTCACGATTTGCGCACGCTGTTTGCGCGCAGCACTCAAAAGAAAAGGGTCGGCAGGCGTTCCTTTGGGCACAACCATGATGTGTTTCTCAGGAAGGCCCAAGAGTTTGCTGAATGCGTCATCGTGTTTGTACTTGCCAAAAAGCTCGTAGCCCGCGTTCGCATCAAACATCACAATCGCTGTAAAACCGCGCGATTTCAGAAGTTTCAAAACGTCTTTAACGGGCTGAATGTTAGGCGTGTTGTTGTGCCAGTGCATGACATTTGAGCCGTCAACGAGCACCCATTTGCGCGCTTTTGCAGACCGCTTTCTCGCAAACCAGAGCAATCCGAAAAAGATAATAAACAACGCGATGGCGGCAAAAATTAACAAAGTATCATTCATGCTTTTGACCTTAGTCACGCCCCTTTTAGAGGGCAATCAAGTCATCGACGCATCCGGCCAGCTGGTAGCGCTCTGGACATATAGCAACAATCAGCGCAGGACTTGGGATGTCCGCCAAATGGCTTTAATCTGAGTGATCAGCCCATGCCTCAACGCCCTCTCTGGCTCATACTTGCGCCATTCATTTTTCTCGGGCTTTGGTCCATGGGCTATTCGGTTGCTAAAATCGGGCTGCTCTACACCGACCCGATGACGTTGCTTGCACTGCGTTTTGGCTGCGTCATCGTGATTATGACCATTTTGTTCTTGATCGTAAGGCCACCCTTGCCCAAAACACGCGCGGAATGGGGGCATCTGGCCTTTGTCGGATTCTTGATCCAAGCGGTATATTTCGGGATGAACTACTTCGCCTTTGAATCGGGCGTTGGCGCTGGCACCGGCGCGCTTTTGATGTCGTTTCAGCCGATCCTAGTCGCACTTATTGCACCGGTCTGGAGCGCGGAAGTCATTGGGCGGCGCAGTTGGATTGGACTGGCGCTTGGGCTGTGCGGCACGCTTTTGGTGATCGGGTCACGCACAGATATCGAGCCGCCCAGTTTGTTCGGGCTAACCTGCGCAGCCATAGCACTGCTCGGCATTACTAGCGGCTCACTTTGGGAAAAGCGATTTGGGTTGAACCATCATCCTGTGACCTCAAATCTTATAGGTTATACCGCAGGTTTCATTGGCATCCTGCCAGCTCTTGCCTTGCAGGACAGTTTTGAAGTGGAATGGAGTGGCGCGTTCATCGCAGCGCTTGCATATCTTGTCATCGGCAATTCACTGATCGCTGTTGGTCTGTTGCTTGCGATGATCCGCGCCGGGGATGTGAGCCGCGTGTCGGCGCTGTTTTTCTTAGTGCCTCCTTTGGCGGCAATGGTGGCGTGGATCATGTTGGGCGAAGTGATGCCGCCGATTGCCTGGCTCGGCTTGGCAGCTGCATCACTCGGTGTGTATCTCGCGACGCGCAAGGTGCGCGATGTTTGAGCGTTACGCAATTTATGTCACGTTTGATGGCGCGTTTGGTGCCGCAGGTGCCGCGTGGCTCGGCTGGGATATTGCGCGCGCGACTGTGACGCGAGAAGCACGCGAGGAAACGAAGCGACCACGTAAATACGGGTTTCACGCGACGCTTAAAGCACCGTTTCACTTGGCACAGGGCCGCACCGAGGATGAACTGAGGGAAGCGTTCAAGCGTTTATGTGGATCGTTAACGCCTATCGCTCATGAAGGGCTTCAAATCCAACCCATTGGCCGTTTCCTTGCGCTCACGATTGATGGGGATGACACAGCACTCAAGATCCTAGCGAGCAGAGTCGTTTGCGAGTTTGATGCTTTTCGCGCACCCTTGTCAGAAGCAGAAATAGAGAAAAGACTTAAAGGGCGGTTGAGTGCAGAGCAGATCAGCAATGTGCATCGCTGGGGCTATCCTCACGTGATGGAACAGTTCCGTTTTCACGTGACGCTGACAGGACCTTTGAAAGAACCTCACGCGCAGCAGATTCGCGACGAAGTTACGCGCACCTTTACCCCACTTATCCCGCACCCCTTTCACTTGGCGCATCTGACACTCGTTGGGCAGCGCGCTGATGGTTTTTTTGAACAGATCACGCGGCTTGCGCTGACTGGCAGTAAGCCCGCATAAGTGACTGCAATGCGTCTGTTTCTAAATAGCCGCGCGCGCCCTCTTCCCCTTGTGAGACTCATGCTCTAATCCGAAACTCAAGACCGAAGTGGGGAATTCAAGACATGGCGCATATTATTGTTGTCGGAAACGAAAAGGGCGGTGCGGGTAAATCCACTGTCTCGATGCACGTGGCAACAGCGCTTTCGCGCATGGGCCATAAAGTCGGCGTGTTGGATTTGGACCTGCGGCAGAAAACATTCGGGCGTTACGTGGCCAATCGCAAAGCGTTTTTGAAAAAGCAAGGTGTCGAGCTGCCCTGCCCTGATTACCGCGAATTGCCAGAGATCGACCAAGCCAATCTGCGCCCCGGCGAAAACGTTTATGATCACCGGCTTTCGGCTGCGGTGGCCACGCTCGAGCCTGATTGCGATTTCATCGTGATTGACTGCCCGGGATCGCATACGCGCCTCAGCCAAGTTGCGCACTCGCTCGCGGATACTCTGGTGACGCCGCTCAATGACAGTTTTGTAGACTTCGATTTGCTCGCACATACAGATACCGATGGCGTGAAGATTGAGGGGCCTTCGGTCTACTCCGAAATGGTTTGGAACGCGCGCCAACTCCGTGCGCAAGCAAAGCTTTCGCCGATCGACTGGGTCGTTTTACGCAATCGCATGGGTGCGCAGAACATGGTGAACAAGCAAAAGATGGAAGCAGCGATTGAGCAACTCGCAAAACGCATAGGCTTTCGTGTCGCTCCGGGTTTCAATGAGCGTGTGATCTTTCGCGAATTGTTCCCGCGTGGTTTGACGTTGCTTGATCTCAAAGAGGTCGGCGTGAAGCAGATGAATATCTCCAACGTCGCAGCGCGTCAGGAATTGCGCGATTTGATGAAATCGTTGAATTTGCCGGGCGTTACTGTCGACTTTTAAATCATCCCTATAAGTTGCGTGATTTTTCATCTCTTTGGCAATGATGATGGTTGTTAGTTACAAAACCAACTAATATCTACAGCCAACCACGCATTGGGAGCTCAAGATGAATCGTCACGTCAGTCCTTCGCCGCTCACGCAAGCGGCTACGCCCATGGGCACACACCCCGGCTATATGCCCGGCTTTGGAAATGACTTCGAGACTGAGGCGCTGCCGGGTGCATTGCCACAAGGTATGAACAGCCCACAAAAGGTGAATTACGGGCTTTATGGCGAGCAACTGAGCGGCACCGCCTTCACCGCGCCGAGCCATCAGAACGAGCGCACATGGTGCTACCGCATTCGCCCGTCCGTAAAGCATTCGCACCGTTACACAAAGATTGACCTGCCCTATTGGAAGTCAGCGCCGCATGTGGACCCTGACGTGATCAGCCTTGGCCAGTATCGCTGGGACCCTGTTCCGCATTCTGATGCCGCGCTGACTTGGCTCACGGGCATGCGCACGATGACGACGGCGGGGGATGTGAACACGCAAGTTGGCATGGCGAGCCATATCTATTTGGTAACGCAGAGCATGGTGGATAGCTATTTCTACTCTGCGGATTCCGAGCTTTTGGTTGTTCCACAGGAAGGTCATCTACGATTTGTCACAGAGCTGGGCGTAATCGACGTTGCCCCGCAAGAGATCGCAATAATCCCACGTGGTTTGCTGTATCGCGTCGAAGTTCTGAGCGGTCCAGCACGCGGTTTCGTCTGCGAGAATTACGGTCAGAAGTTTGATTTGCCGGGCCGTGGCCCGATTGGCGCGAACTGCATGGCGAACCGTCGGGACTTCAAAACGCCTGTTGCGGCGTTCGAGGACCGCGAAACGTCTTCAACCGTCACGATCAAATGGTGCGGGCAGTTTCACGAGACAAAGATCGGACATTCACCTTTGGACGTGGTTGCGTGGCACGGTAATTACGCGCCCTGCAAATATGATCTCACCACTTATTGCCCTGTTGGGTCAATCTTGTTCGATCACCCTGATCCTTCGATTTTCACTGTGCTTACAGCCCCTTCCGGGGTTGAGGGCACCGCGAACATCGATTTTGTTCTATTCCGTGAGCGTTGGATGGTGGCAGAGGATACATTCCGCCCGCCTTGGTATCACAAAAACATCATGTCCGAGCTGATGGGCAATATTTACGGACAATACGACGCAAAACCCAAAGGGTTTATTCCCGGCAGTATGAGCCTGCACAATATGATGCTACCGCATGGACCGGATAAGAACGCGTTTGAAGGGGCCTCGAATGCTGATTTGCAGCCGCAGAAACTCGACAATACGTTGTCGTTCATGTTCGAGACGCGCTTCCCGCAGCATTT
>Ga0115570_10002947_pt1 | contig 12802 bp, 21 predicted proteins | sample COGITO_mtgs_1205_3_FD_87294 | JGI IMG/M metagenome (GOLD analysis project Ga0115570, IMG submission 87294) | Pelagic marine microbial communities from North Sea - COGITO_mtgs_120524 | ecosystem: Environmental > Aquatic > Marine > Epipelagic | place: Germany:Helgoland, sampling site Kabeltonne... | reverse complement strand
TCAAGCACCTTTTGTTCGGGGATTTGTTGCGTGATAATAAATTCAATCGTTAAACTTGACTGCCAGAGAGTATCTGTGTCAAAAACAATATTAAATCCAAAGCCTTGCAACTGCCATTCAATACTTGCTATGGGAAAACTCATTAAAGCCGCTGATTGATTAGTTACAATTGTGACGGTATAAGTTCCGATGGGTAATGGTTCGCCCCAATCCGCTATCCCAAAAGTTCTAGCACCATTGTCATAGTCTGACTCAAAATAAGATGCACCATTACGATAAACAATAACTCGGTATTCAGTGCTTGCCGTGCTTGGTGATAGTACTAAATTTGCCGTTTGAGTTGCGGTCACATATAACCGCATACTTGTCTCAGTTTGTACCGCATAAGTCTTATTTGAAATATCAACTCCCCACTCGTTAACTTGTGAAAAGTATTCGGTTACCTGAGTTGCAGGTTGAACTGCTCCACTTTTTCTATGAAGCCACATAAACAAATGATAATATCTGTCGTTTGTGCTATTAAAAAAAGACGTACTATCAAAGGTAATTTCGTACTCTTCTTCAATTGCTTTTATAATTTCATCAATCCGAATTGCATACTTCAAGTCACTCCATAAAACGCCGTGTTCATTTGCTCCTCCACCCTGATGCCAATAGACGTTCCTTGATCCTGCAATGTGATTCGTTGAATCATAAGTTAATCTTTCTGTGTGAGTAATTAAGGGACAAAGAATTGCCTGACCCAAGGTCTCTTGCAATTCAAGTTTATCTTGAACTATTTGAGGACTATAAATTAGATCGTGAGTTGAAAGCGATCCTAAAGCTGATAGCATATCCTCTCCAATTAGGTCTTTTAAATTTACGGTATTACCAAAGAAAGTTATTCGATATGCGTATGCTTTTTCTTTTCGCATATCAACTCCTTCAAGTCGAATAAATCCATCTTTAAAAGGGAGGCTATTAAGTTCAATTTTTCCCGCAACTTTATTTAACGCATCGAAACCTCCAACAATATCAAAATTATAATAATGCTTAAACAAAATATTGTTTTTTGGCGAGGCAGGAACAGAAAACGTCTTTGAAAAATCTGTGAATACTTTTGAAATGTCCCTCACGTTTTGAATTGTCTGAGTGACCGAAACGGTTTCATCTCCAAATAAATCAATGCGATCTGTCCCTAAATAAAGTTGTAGTTTCTGCATCTATCTGATATTATTTATTTTATCGTAAGCCTCTGCAAATTCCATAGTGTAATCAATCAATTTATCGTTTAGTTTAGTTTTTTCAACGAATGAACTTGTTACTACATTAACGGGTAGATATTGCGTTTGTCCTACGGAGTTCAAAAATTGAATCCAAACCTGCTCACTTTCTAATAATTGCTCAAATACCGCATTGTATCCTTCTGGATAATAGCCTGAGTTTAACGTAATTCTTTGTTTTGATTCCTTGTTATACAAAACCTTTGTGGCTTTGCTTGTGTCGTAAGTTGTTGACGATCCGCTTGAGGTTAAATTGATTCCTTGATATTCTTCTTTTGTCGTAGATGTTGTCAATGTCTTTTTAAGCAGAAACCAAAGGTCCTGAAATTGTCCGTATTTATTTACAAAAGTTATCCTTTGGGGATCGTACTTTGAACAAGGAGTCCTATTTATTGTGCAAGTAACACCAACTCCAATAGTGACTGATGTAGCAGTCCCGCTATAAAATTGGTAAGCTACATTTCCGCTTAATATATAAGGCAAATATCCGCTCTTGTTTTCGGGTACGAATATTTCCCAAGCATTGTTAACTCCTAATTTCGGAGCAATCAACCATGAAGCCGCACTACTTAAAGGATATGGCATCTCCCAATTTGCTCCCTCATCAAAGTATCCGTAAGCATCAAAGCCTTGATTTCCCGTATCACTTATTGTTGTGATCAGACTCCCACTTGCATTTGCTCCAGTATAAAAAGTCATCACTAAATCAATGTCAATTTCGGTATCTCCTGCGGTAGGTGATCCATCATAAACAAGGGTTAAATAATCTCTGCACAATTCTGAAACCTCAAAAACGGTTGGTGATCCTGCCGTTACTGATTTGATTAATGTATATCGCAAAACGGTATCAATTGTGATTGTTAGTTTAGCTGATAGAGCGCCTGATGCTCCGCCTATCGTATGAGTAAAAAAATATGGACTTCTTAATGCTATCCTTGCCATGTTATTTTTGTTTTAAATTTAATGCTAAATCAGCCGCAAAGGCTTCAGCTAATTCTTGAGGTAATCTTTGAAATGCCGCACGAAAAGGCTTTGTGAACCAAAGTGTAGGTTTTATCCCTTGGGCAAATATTCTTTTTTGTAACCAGAATCCAATTGCTTTGTAATTTCCGCTTTTATACTTCCCCGTTTTTTTGTCTCTAAATCTGATCTTGTTAAATTTCGCCCAATCCATTAAAGGTTTCATTGGTGGCATTTTTGATTTGTATGAATATCTGCCAAAGATCGTATTAGTTGCTTTCCCCTTCTGAGTCCCATCCTTCACTAAGCTAGGATTTGAGCCGTAAACTCCTGCATCCTGAAACATCCCGTAGCTATCCATGAGTATGCTCATGATAACTTTTCCGTTAGATTCTTTTGGAGGTAAATATTTTAAGGAATTATAAAGCGCACCCGTGTAATTATTAGGACTCTTGGTCTTCTTACTCAGGTTTGTTCTTCCTTGTTGAACCACATATTTACCAAATGCGGAATACGCTTTCATGATCTCGTTATATTCCATCAGCAGATTAGTATGTCATTATAGATTAATACATCAAAGGTAGATGTCCATCCTGCTAGTTCGTTCTCAAATCGGTCATAGAACGGTTCCATTCCTGCATTGCCATCAATCTGATAGCCATCCTGATGCAAGTCCCCTCCTCTTAATATCTGAATTAATTTGTTGGCTACTGATAATTGAGTATTTAAAATATCTTGCTCGTTATTATTACCCGTGAATAAATCTGTTGTAGGCGATTTTGATCGGTCAACAATATCCATATTTAGTATGCTTATACTAAATCTAAGCACTCCGTCTTCCTGAGACACGCTATTAATAATCATGTGAGCCAAAGGAAAGATGTCTTGCTTCTGGAGGTTGACATCTGTAATATCGCCCGTTGTTACCGTCTTGCAATTTATGTCTAAAAGCAATTGAGTCTTAATTGTTTCTGTTAATTGGTAAAATCCTCTTACGCCTTGATTACTCATTTTATCTTTTGTTTCATTAAACGTGCTTCTAACTCATTTTTCTCCTTTGTAAATGCCAACATCATCAGGCATTCATGCATTTTCATCTTAGTGATTGGCTCAATTCGTTCAACGTTTCCTTTACTAAGTCCATAGAGCGAATTGTACCACCCCCATTTTTGTCCAAATGCGGAAGATGCACTTGTTGTATCTCCACTTCTTCCGCTAAAGAGTTCAGGGTAGTCTTCAATAAGTCCTTCCTTAAATTGAATAAAAAAAAAATTGACCCTAGCACGGCATCCATAGGCATCTGTAAAGCACGATCTCTCTGCTCCGTGTCATATCCTACCAGATCATACCTTCCTGCCTTCTTGTGCGATATAGGACGGTATAGAACATTCATAGCATAATGCATGTTTTTCCAATCTGACAAATAAGTATCTATGTCAATGTATTCGCCAAAAGAGATTTCGTCTAAATTCGGAATGAATCCAAACTCTTTTTTATTTAGAGTAAAGAATCTGACTAGTTCTTTTTGATCAGCAAACAATGCGCTTATTTTATTTGCTATTTCAGTCACCGAATGAGCCGCAATGGTCTTGATCTTTTCTTCTGGAACGTGACAAAAAATTTCTATTGCCTTATGTTCTAAATAATGCTCATCTTCGTTTGTTTCTTGAGCAGTTAAAAACTCCTGATATTGCTTCAAAGTAATTTCCGACAAATTGGTCGGTACATTTATCTTAGCTTTCATAATAGTATAACGTAATTTTAAGTAAATTTTAAATAAAAAAAGACGGTCATTGCTAACCGCCTCATTAATCAACCACAAAAAAAATTATTTATCATCAAATAACAATGTCTTGTATTCCAAAGATATCTTATTAAAATGACTTCTAATTTCTGATAATGTTTTCTTTAAGTTTTTATTTTCTTGAATTAGGTCTGCCGTATAATTAAACATTTCTTTGTGAGAATCCGTAATAGCAAACTTCTGCTCTTTGGTAATTGCTTTTCCTTCTTCTATTTGTTTAATGATATTTAAAGAAGCCTCGCACACGGCGAGGACTTTCAGTTGTCTCATTTGGTCTAATTCATACATGGATTACATCTTTTACGATGTCTAGGTCTAGCTGATCCGCAACATAATTTATGTGCTTTTGAGTGGTCTTCACTCCCAAGCTACGATCCCATTCGTGCTGAATAAGTGTTGCTCCTACTATCGTTGCAACATGACTATCATAACTCCATACCTCAACGTTATCAATAATACGGAGGTTCTGCTTATATTTCGGAAGTGATTCAATTACCATGTTGCTATTTTTTGCTCTAATTGAGGTATGACAATATTTTCTATTTGCCTCTCATTACAGATTGGCATGTTGTCGAAATACAGATGTATGTCGCCAAACTCAAGTTTTAAAACATAATCGCCAGGATCGGGTCTTTGATATCCCTCGTCTTCTATAAATCCCCAAGGCTCAGATATCTCTAGCTTGACAATTACTTCTGCCATCACTTCAAAAAATACTCCTTTGATGACTTCTTTTTTCCAATGAATCTCAAAATTCTGAGTATCATCATCTGAGGTAAAGTAAACCTTCCTCATCTCCAAACTCATCATCTGCATAAGCAGGGCAGAGTCTGTCATTATTTGCGAATTGTAATCTTTGTTTTTCATTTTCGTGTGTTTTAATGAATTATAAATTTAATCAAAATATATTTATTTACCAAAAAGTCCAAGAGTCATTTGATTTAATGCCTCAGTTGTTCCTCTCATTTGAGGTATTTCCCTGATTTCCTCTTTTACCTTTTCGACATTTGAGTGCCTCTTATGGTACTTGTCACCCCTCAAGGATGGTACTTCCTCCTGAACCTTCCTTCTTGCTCTTGTGATGGTGTCAGGCTGACTTAAAATGCCACTCTCAATAACCTTGTAGAATAAGTTGATCTCTCTATGGGTTAGAATAAAGTCTCTTTCCTGATCAAATTTCATTTCTCTTAGTTCATCATGCCAATATTTAGCAATCAGTTCTTGGTCATTATCTCTTGTCGTTGCAATCTCTCGCAATATCTTTTCGACTTTCTTTATTTTTTCCTTTATCATTTCTCTATAATTTCAAATATGTCCCAATTACATTTTTTTGAGGCTCTATATATTGCCTCTTTCTTTAAGCTATCGCCTACCTCTTCTGGGTGATACCTTTGATCAATACGTCCTAATGCATAAGCATGACCTAACATACTCTCAAGGGTAAAACCCATGATTTTGTATTCTGATCTTGATTTGATTTGGTCTTTTTTCATAATTCTTTTTTTTAAAGTTAAGGGGGGAGTTACCCCCCATTGAATTTATTTATAATCTTCCTCTATTCTAATTACTGATTCTTTTAAGTTTTTAATAATGATATCAAGTTTAACTTTATCCACTTTTATTTTTTCTGGATTTTTAAAAGCCTTTAAATCATTGCTCATACCAAAACCATAAGCTAAAGTAAGGATATGATTTAATGTTTTTTCTGACATTGTAAACATTTCGGCTTTTTCTATTGTTGAATTTTTCATCTTTTTTTTGTTTTGATTAATTATAGTTCAAATATATAGAGTATTTATTTATCCACCAAAAAGTTTATAACTATTTTTTATTTATTTTCATTTTCTTTCTTTTCAGCAAGTTTTCTTCGGTACTCCTTATTGTCGTACTTCTTGCTTTTGCTCACAATCCAATCTCGGTAATCAGTTGAGAATACAAAATCGTATCTGAATCCGTAATCTTCTTTCTTTGAATAGATGATGTTTAATTGTTCTGGTATTTTTTGATTCATATTGTCTTAACTTATCTAGTACCCTCATATGTGGTGCACTTACCTTATTGTGTATTTACCGAAATTAGGTCTTGACAACAAAGAGTAGGTAGCATATCTGACTGAATCGATTATATGATTATGGGCATCAATAGCTTGATTAATTAGTTTACCCGATTTATCTTCCTGCCATTTATAATTACGAAACTCTTGAATAGCATTTGTAGATGATGATAAGACATGAATTTTATATCTTTTAAGTAAATCAATTCCTGCGTTAATTGAATCCTTACCCTTTAGACTAGGTTGCACATTGTGACCCATCCTTCTAAGTTCATCGTTTAATCTTGGTTCAGCAGAGTCAGCGTAAATCAATTCTCTCTCAAAACCTTTCTCTATAAGAAAATTGTGAATATCCTGAGTTGTCATCTGAGTACGATACAAATGCTCTTCAATATATAGATTTTGATCTTGAACATGAACACTAGACAAAACCGTCGGATCGTTAGTATATCCATAATCCATACCTAGTGCAACTAGTTTGGCTTCTTCTGGAATTGAATTAGTTTCAACATAACTAAATATTGTTGCAATACTACCTGCTTTTTCTCCAAGTCCATAAATCTGCCAGTATTGCTCATCAGTATCTTTGAGCCTTTCAATCTCAAGTTTAATTGTATCTCCTAAAAAGGGATTATTCAAATAAGTAGTTTTAAAGAAATCGCAATCATCCCTAGGAATTACCTTATCGTAAATCCAATGGTACTCGTCTGATGGATTGTAATCTATTATTATTTTTTCCTGAGTTCTAAATATTAATTGTTGCCAGTCCTCCCAGTATAACTCATTTGCCTCGTTAATAAACAATAGATCGCGCTTACGCCCTCTAATCTTTTGCGACTGGTCTAAACTAGTAAATTCAATTAAATTGCCGTAGAGGTGATATTCTGAGTTTGACTTGTTATGGTATTCTTCTCGGTACATCTGATGATTTCTGAGAATCTCCAGAAAGTCACGCATTACCGTTGCTCTCAATGACGGGAATGTTTTCCTACAAACGGTTATTATCTTTTTTGTATTATGTGTGCAATATTCAAATATTACCCACATTAAGATGTTGTAGGTCTTTCCTGACCTAGTACCACCTTGCTCTACGATTATTTTTTTGTCACTACCTTGAAGATGGCGGTAAACAACATTAGTCTTTAATTTCGTTAGCTGAGTCAATTATTTCTATTTGAAAGTTTGTGGGTAATCCATCTGCACCAGTTATTTCTTGTCTCTCAATATAACCTCTTTTCTTCCCTTTAGTTTTAAGATAGAATATAGTTGCGGCAGTTGAGCCTTCTCCTATTTGTTTGTGTAATTGAGATTCAGCAAAGTCTAAAGCAATATTTTGTATCTCATTCACTCTATTCTCAAAATCTTGATCATCCTTCATCCACTCGTAGAATATAGTCCTGCCTATACCAACATTCTTACAAGCAGTCGTAACAACTCCTAATGATTTTTCTAAAGCATCTATTATTGCTTTTTTATGTTGTTCAGTTTTGTTCATAATTTTACTTTGGATTCCAAGCAGTACTGAAGTCCTTATCTTTAAATACTTGGCTTTTCGGTATTCCTGCTCTAAATAATAATCTAGTAACCTCCTCTTTCTCCATGCTTAACCTAGACATGATTTCTGACCCATCTAAACCATCGTTAACCATATCAGTAATAATATTACTCATCTCTAATACACTATGTGTTCCTCTTGCTCTATTGTGTCTTATAGTTGCCATTTGTTGTTGAGATAAATCCTTTGGACTAATCATAACGGTAGGCACTTTTCCTTTTGTTAATTTATGTATTTCCTTGTGACCTGAAATAGTCCACCTATGGAAACCATCTACTATTGTAAAGTCAGGATTAATAACTATTGGTTGAGTCCACCCATCTTCAATGATGCTAGTCTTTAGTAGCTTCAACTCAGGTGGCGCTACCTTATTAGGATTGTAATTGTTTGGTTTTAGTTGATCTCTATCTATCCACGTTATTTTATCTAATGGTTGCTTCATTTTATTTATATAGTTTAATTGCCTCCTCTAATGTTATTTTTAATTTCTCTCTTTCCTTCATAGCTTGAACCTTTAAAGTATTTGACTGCCTACCCTTAAAGTCTCCCCTTATAGCAATCCTACACAACCATTGCCAACAAACTCCAGATAAAGGATTTATCTCTGTATCCAGAATAGGTCTACTTGATTCTTTTTTATGATTTTTAATGTATTGATTTATTGTTCTCTTAACATCGTTCTTAGAATCGTGTTCATAGGAATCAAGAATAACATTTAAATACTCCTTATAAGTTAAATGATCAGGCTTTGATAAAGAATTTGAATACAACTCACTATTCCCATACCTCCAAGCAGTCGAAACTCCTTCAACTCTATTTAACATTTTATGCCACATATCAGGAAAACATTCAGAGTAAATCCATAAACCCCTTAATGGCTCTTCCCCAAAAGGAGGACATACCCTTTGAGTTAAAAAGTTATTGTAAAGTTTAGTTTGGTTAAAAATATCATAAGTTTTATTATAATCCCATTTAAATTTATGAGCCGCTAACCAAACATCTTCACTACTCCAATCATATATTGGAAATGCCCTATACTGATTTCTACCTTTTTCTGCCCTTGAATTTATATAGGCATCATTCTTTTTTCTAGCAATTACTTGAAATCTCCTCAAAGACTCTTGTGTTCTTATTCCAGTCAACATAGCAATCCTCCCCTCTGATTTGTCATATAAATAAGGACTAAATTCTTGAAAACTCATTCCCTTCTTAAATGCTTTGTGTTCTTTTATAGCTTCATCAGGCATTTCCCTAACCCATAAATCTTTCTTGTCTTTATCCCAAGTGTACCAAAATGGCTCTTCATTTGAACACGCATTCCTATGCTTAAACTCTAAACAATACCACTTTAAATCTACCTCCTCTAGATCATAAACCCTTTTAACATATTCAATGGTTGGGGGATGAATAGCCTCTTCATCAAAAAAAACAACCTCTAAAGGTAATTTATTTTTTTCTTTAGCTACTTTCAAAGAAGTATTTAAAACCGCAGTACTATCCTTCCCTCCAGAAAAAGAAACCACAACCTTATCAAAAGCATCAAACAAATATCTGATTCTACTCAAAGATTCATCATATACATTTGTGTTAATGTATTCTTTTTTTCTTATAGCCATTACTTAGTCCTTATAGATTCAATCGTGTTAGCAGAAACGCCATCTACAATAGTCTTATTTATCATTGGATGATGTAAATCGGTTGCACCAAAATCACTATCAGGATGAAATGCTACCACATCCATAACATTTTCATCAGTAGTCTTAAAAGCATGAAGTCCATTTGCATACATCTTGCCATCTAATCCTTCAGAATGATTATCGCCATTCCATTCTTTAATAACAAAAATCATATTCTTCTCTAAATTTAGATTGCCAAAAGGAGTTTTACATATTCCATTTCCTTTTGTAACCATTCCAATTCTATGTGATGGATGCGTATGCATGGTTTGATCTATTTGTGTAGGAAAATGTAAATGATTAAAACATGGATCACCTTTTTTTACTGGTGGAATCAAAAGACTATCAGTACATCCGTCAATGTACTTTAATCTACCAACCCTTTCAACTTGACCACCTATTGTAAAATAAGACTTAAAGTTTGTGGATGGGTAAACTCCTTTTTCATGATAGACTTCTATTAAAATCATTTTACTATGATGCTCAGAATTAATAGTAAAGTCTCCTATGGATGTAAAATACATTCCTTCAGTTAAATGAAAACTAGGCTTTCCTGAGTTTTCAATTACAGAAATTCCATCATAAACATATCCGTAATAACTGCAATTATTCTTTATATCAACACCAATACCATTTATGACATTGTAATATGATATTGGATATTTCTCGTGATTGCTTTCGTCAAATAATAATCCTTTTGCATTATTGTCAAAACATATAAAGGATTTAGTTTCTTCTATAATCATGTTTTTATTTTTTATAATTATTAATAATATGAATTAATGATTGCTCAATTTTATCAAAGTTAAACTCTTTTTTTACATCATTCAAAACATTAAATAGCAATAGCTTATTTTTATGCTCCATAATCAATTCAAAAACAGAATAATTATCATCGCTTCCTGATGGGGATTTATCCTCATTATTTTCCTCTACATCAAATAAATCATTATCGACATTCCACACATCTAAACCCCAATCACTAAGGTCTTGTGCTTCCCAATCATTAGCTAACACATCCCAATACCATTCTCCAAAACCAACATTATCTTTAATAATAAACTCTTTCTTCTGGCGATCTGTCCAATCCTCTACGATATTAATCCACACCTTTTTCATTCCCACCTCCTTACAAGCATTCAGCCTCATGTTGCCCCCTAGAATCATCATAGATTCATCAACAACAATGGGTCTTATCTTGAGCATCTCAGGAAATCCTTTGAGACTTTTTACTAATTGTTTGAATTTCTCATCTTTTATTACTCTAGGATTATCTGGATTACTTAAAATAAGATTTATATCTATTTGCTTTATCATGCGTAGGTGGTCTTAGTGATCGTTTTGGTTTTTCTGTTTACAAAATGAATTGTCTTTTGGATAAATTTATGTCTCTCATCCTCAGTTTGAAAGTATTCAGGTATACTGATCCAAAAGGTTTTTGGTTTCTCACTCTCTGAGAACATAATTTCTAGTATTTTCTCTAGTTTCTTTTTCACAATTTCTAAGTTTTCGTTCTAAAATTCTAAGTCTGTTTTCTAAAATCTGAGATTTAAGTATCTCGTCAGCAGACTCAGCTTCAAATTTGAATTGACTCTCTATTTCTTTAAGGCTTTCATTTGATCTTGAATATGCCTCGTAATTTTTCAAAGCATGCAGGATCGTAGCATTATTTGTTTGTCTTCCATTCTTTAAAAATATCTTTTTTATTGCAATCAATCGCAACTTTCGCTTTTCTCTAAGCAAATAGCAGAGCAATGCCCTGACTTCGACCACTTCTTTTTTTCTGGATTCAACAAAAGGATCAATTTTTGTGATTCTTTTTAGCTTATTAATTATTTCTGAAGGGTTCATCTGGTTTTCTGTTATGTAACGGTATAAAATTACTGACTATCAAAAGCAGAAAACTGCAAAAGCATAGTACTATGAGTTTTGTTATTAGTTTAATTTTTCCCATCGTTGATTTTCTTTTCTAATGCATTGATTTTAGTCTTGAATACTTTCACGCCATGAAGCAATGATTTCATTTCTCCGTGTGACATGCCTGAAGATCGTTTCATTTCATCTTGAATCATTTTCATGTTATTATCTTTCTGTTCAATAAGGTCATCTAATTCCTTTTTTAGTTCTTTTTTAGTCTTTGTGTTTTTCATTTATTTAAGTTTTCTGGTTTAATACAAAAGGCATTCGTATACTTCATGAATTTGCATTCCCACTTGCTGACATCTTCATAGTCAACAAAGTAAAAATCAGCATTTTCTTTATCAAGTATATAAACAATCCAATACATCTCAATTTTTCCTATTCCTTTTCGATGCGCTCTTTCATTTACCAACACGTGAGCGCCTTGAAAATGATAGGTTGACTTCACATCAATGTTTTTACCCTTGATAATAAAGTCAGGATTTTTAGACGGGTATAAATCTAAAAGATTTGCCATCGTAAAATCAACCTTTTTTCTAGTCAAATAATCCGCTACGATTAACTCCCCTGCTATTCCGACTCGATCAACGTGATCGCTTTTTTCTCCTCGGTCAAACTCTGGGTTGTTTTGTAGCATGCTTTGATTTAAAACGCTTCTAGCATGTCCAATTTGATCAGCAATAAGCCAAAATGATTTAGGGTATGTATATCTCATAGCTTCCTAAGTTCATCTTTAATGCTCCACAACGTTGCCAGAAGAAACAAGGTCAAGATCAAGTCTATTATCTCAATTATCATTATCTCTCGCTCCATCAGTCTACTTTAAGCCTTAATAAATTATAGCACTCAATGTACTTTTCTCTCGCTTTTCCTTTGTAACGATCCTTAAACAATTGAAATGTCTTTCTTTTGTACTGATATTCACTTTCCCCACGTACAAAATACTTCTTGCAAAATGCTTTTCCCTTACCATAAAGGTAGTTTACATTGTCAGCTTGATCTCCGCTTACCATTTGTTCATAAAAGTTGTACCTAGCATCATCATAGCTGATGTCTAAGAGAGTTTTATGCTTGTAATGATAATTATACAACCAACAAGGCAACTGCTTATAGTCCTTATCTATTGCCACAATAAGCAAATCCTCTCTGGTTCTCTCTTTGAATCCTAAATTATGGTACCAATACCTAGCAACCATGTCATCAGTCTCTACTCCATAACCAGAAATGCCATCGTATTCAAGTCTTACAAAGTCATGCAATTGATCTATGATCTCAGGTCTGTCACCTTTTCTGTTTGCTTTGTAGCTTCTGTTCCCGATGTACTTCCTGAAATTTCCTCTGCTTCCATGAAAAGTACTGAAAGTGTCAATTGAGGTAAATTCTTCAATCTCATCAATTAAATCATCCATTTGCTCTTGATACTTTTCAACCGCATCATCAATAAAAGAATAAAAATCTTTAGTATTAGTATCATAGCAGGAGGCATAGATCATTGAATCTGCATCAAATAAAATATTCATTTGATAGGGATTTGAAGAAATGGTCCATTAAAGTTCATCGTATATTCTTCAT
>Ga0115570_10002942_pt1 | contig 12809 bp, 23 predicted proteins | sample COGITO_mtgs_1205_3_FD_87294 | JGI IMG/M metagenome (GOLD analysis project Ga0115570, IMG submission 87294) | Pelagic marine microbial communities from North Sea - COGITO_mtgs_120524 | ecosystem: Environmental > Aquatic > Marine > Epipelagic | place: Germany:Helgoland, sampling site Kabeltonne... | reverse complement strand
AACAAGGATGGCAAGCCCGTTCCATTAACTACCTTGACACCTAAGGAGATCCTTGTCATCATAGACATCTTCACACAAGACTATTGGGATCACATATTATGAAACGAGGAGAAGAGAGAATGATAATAGCATGGTGGTCAGCTGGTGTTACCAGTGCAGTGGCAACTAAGTTAGCTATAGATGAGTTTGGTGTTGACAATGTTGTGCCTATATACTTTCAGATTGATAGCTCACATGAGGACAATAAGAGATTTAAGGCAGAGTGCGAGGAATGGTATGGGAAAGAGATTGTTGTTGAGAGAGCACCATCTAAGTACAAAGACCAGTTTGATGTCATACTTAAAGACAAGTATGTGAACGGGCCAGGTGGTGCTAGATGTACCTTAGTCCTAAAGAAAAGAGTCAGGCAAAGGCTAGAGAAAGAGTTAGATTACTCAGGTCAGGTCTTTGGCTTCGAGTACTCAAAGAAAGAGGTGAATAGAGCCATTAGATTTAGTGAGCAGTACCCTAGTGCCATGCCGTTATTCCCTTTAATAGAAAGTAAGATGTCCAAGCCTGAGTGTCTGTACTACTTAGAAAAGCAAGGTATTAAGAGACCTGTCATGTATGAACTAGGCTATGGCAACAACAATTGCATAGGCTGTGTCAAAGGTGGTATGGGTTACTGGAACAAGATAAGACAGGACTTCCCTGAGACATTTGATAAAATGGCAGAGGCTGAACGTGTGGTAGGTAATAGCTGTATTCGACATACGTTCTTGGATGAGTTAGATCCTGATGCTGGTAGAAAACAGAAAATAATCACACCAGACTGCGGTAACTTCTGTGACATAGAGTTTTCGGAGTTAACACATAAGGACTTAGATAAATACATGGATGAACCTAAACAATTGAGGCTGATATGAATTGGAAATCACATAAGCCTTGCCCCTACGAGGATTGCGGTAGCACAGATGCCTTTAGCTATAACCTGGACAGCATGTCAGGTAGGTGTCACAGCTGTGAACGTAAGTACCCAAGGGACAAGGCAGCGAAGCTAGACTGGGCAGAGGACGAGTATCCTACTCAGGGACAGCAACAACAAGAGAAGGATGATTGGGACATGGAGCCAGCGATCAAGGCAGTGCCTACCGAGGTACTCACAGGCGTATACAGAACCATACGCAGCATATCAGACCAGACCATGCGCAAGTATGACTGCAAGACATACCTAGACAAGGATGGCAAAGAGGTTAAGCAAGAATACATCTACCCTTCTGGTGGTGTTAAGACACGTTACTTCCCAAAGGAGTTCCGTGCAGCTAACCTCAAGTCAGACGAGCTATACGGCATGAACCACTGGAACGCAGGTTCAGGTAAGATCGTGACCATATGCGAGGGTGAGCTAGACGCCATGTCTGCCTATCAGATGTGTCATAACCCTAAGTTCTCCTCTGCCTTTGTGTCACTGCCATCGGCAACACCATCGAAGAAGCTATGGACTAACACAAACGATTGGCTGTCATCCTTTGACAAGATCATTCTGTCCATCGAGCATGATGACCAAGGCAATGCCGTGGCCCAGCGCATAGCTAACCTATACCCCAACAAGGTATACCGTGTGCAGCATGACAAGTACAAGGATGCTAATGAGTTCCTTGAGGCAGGTGCAAAGAATGAATACTATAACGCATGGATGAACGCCCGTAAGTATACACCAGAGAATGTCATCAACACCACTGACCAGTTCCTTAGCCTCTACAACAAGGCAGAGAACCACACTTATGTGGAGACAGGCATCCAGGACTTCGATGATATGTGCCTAGGCCTGATGCAAGGACACTTCACACTGTTCAAGGCTCAGACAGGCATAGGTAAGACAGAGTTCATGCGTTACTTGGAGTATCGTATCTTGGATAAGAACCCTGACATCAAGATCGCCACATGGCACATGGAAGAGACTAAGCTACGATCCCTGTTGGGTCTGGTGTCATACGACATCAAGGATAACGTGACCCGCATGGACTTGATCGAGGACAAGGGTGTCAGTGCCAAGGTACAAGAGTCGATCAGCAACATGACCAAGGACGAGAGACTATTCCAGTTCTTCTTGAATGACGAGGACGATCCACTTGACCTGCTTGGGCACATACGTTATCTATCTCAGGCTTGTGATGTTAACTATATCTTCTTTGAACCTATCCAAGATATCGCAGCTAACATGGGCGGTGACGAAAGCAAAGAGCAATTCCTTGCGGATCTATCTGTCAGACTATCTAAGTTAGCCGCTGAGTTGAACGTAGGTATCGTGACCATCGGGCACACTAATGATGACGGACAGGTTAAGTACTGTCGTATGATAGAACAACGAGCATCTGTTGTTGTTGATCTCCAACGCAACAAGATGGCTGAGGACGAGGACGAAAGGAACACAACCAAGTTACTTGTCACAAAGAACAGACCAGTAGGCCCGACAGGGTACGCAGGACAACTTAAGTTCAACACTAACACCTTTACATTGGAAGAAAAGTATGCCTTCATTTGATGACCTGACGAACATGACAACAGTAGCAGCAGCCCTGTACTTCCTTGGTGTCTACTTCCACTACGTCCATGTCAAAACTATCTTTCACCTCCTCGATAGATACGAGGACTTAAACAAAACTAAAGCTATCTTCCACAGTATAACGTGGCCTGTCACAGTGCTAGTACTTATGTGGGATGAGTTCTTTGGAGCAGAAGAGGACGAAGACTTAGAATGAAAACCGTAGGAATGGACATAGAGACAGATGCCATTGATGCCACACGCATCTGGGTTATCTGTGCCAAGGACATAGACACAGGGGAAACAGAACAGTTCCTCAATGTGTCACACATAGAAGAGGAGAAACAAAGGTTCATTGAGTACTGTGCAGATGTTGAAACTTTTGTATTCCACAACGGCATTGGCTTCGATGTACCAGTAATTAATAGATTGCTTGCTGAAACTGTTATTGACCCTAGCAAAGTACTCGATACCCTGATTGTGTCACGCCTTGTGGACTACACTTTAGATGGCAAGGGGCACAGCCTCAAGGCTTGGGGACGTAGGCTTGGAGATCTAAAGCTAGACTTCAAGGACTTCTCAGCCCTAACAGAAGAGATGATCTTCTACTGCCATCAGGATGTTACTGTGACGGTGCTGCTCTACAACACACTCAAGCCTGTCATCAATGACCCTACATGGGATGAGGCTATCAGGTGTGAGCATGAGATCCAGATGCTATGCGAAGAGATGACAGACAATGGCTTCTACTTCGATCAGAACCAAGCAGAGACATTGCTTGATGAGATAGAGTTAAGGATGCTAGAGCTAACCGATGCCTTCCAAGAGGACTTCCCTCCGCAGCTGCAAGAGGTAAACCGTATCAAGTATAGACGTAAGGCTGATGGTTCTCTTTTCTCTAACGTGACCAAGGCACACGAGCAGTACGAGAAGACAGTAGTAGACTGGTCATCCCAACCACCTGAGCTAGTCTGCTATAACTATATAGAGTTCAACCCAGGCTCACCTAAGCAGCGTATAGAAAGACTTTGGGAAGCAGGATGGCAACCATACGAGAAAACAAAAGGACACATTGAATATGACCGAGAACAAAAACAAAGATCGAGGTACTAAGTTTGCTAAGTACGGGTGGACACTATCAGAGGCAAACCTTAGCACACTCCCTGAGACAGCCCCTACAGGAGGCAAACGTCTTGCCGAGTGGTTGACCCTTGAGGGACGCAGATCGTCACTGGTTGAGTGGCTAGGGCACTGTGGGGATGACATGCGTATTCATGGTAGGTTTGCACACATCGGTGCATGGACAGGACGTATGGCACACAGAGCACCTAACCAGGCTAACATCCCATCGGAGTTCCATGGCACACCTAAGTCTGCCGTAGAGGAGGTGAAGCACAGGTACGATGGTAAGTTCCGTAGTCTATGGACAACACCTGATGGTTGTTTGTTGGTGGGTACTGACGCAGAGGGCATCCAGTTGCGTGTGCTTGCACACCTCATGAAGTCAGAGGAATATGTACACGCTATTGTGTCAGGCAATAAGGATGACGAGACTGACATCCACAACCTCAACCGTAAGGCCTTGGGTATGTCACACATCACGAGAGACATGGCTAAGACATTCATCTATGCCTTTTTGCTGGGAGCAGGTAACGAGAAGATCTCTCAGATCCTCAAGGTCAACCGTAAGGAAGCAACACAAGCAGTAGAAAACTTCATGGAATCTATCCAAGGATTGTCTGAGTTGAAGAAGAAGATCATACCCTATGTTGCTGGGCGAGGTTACTTCAAGGGTTTAGATGGACGTAAGGTTAAGGTTCCATCTGAGCACAAAGCCTTGGCTGGTATGTTACAGAACGGTGAGTCTGTCATCATGAAACACTCAGCCCTGCAATGGGTGAGGCAAGCTAAGGAACAAGGCTTAGACTTTAAGTTAGTCACTTGGCCTCATGATGAGTGGCAGACAGAGATCCGTGGTGGCATGGAAGAAGCAGAACAATTAGGTTCACTACAACGTCAATCTATTGTTGACACAGGAATTAAATTCGATATGATGTGCCCTCTAGCTGGGTCAACTGACATCGGTAAGAACTGGAAGGACACACACTAATGTTCCCATATTTAATTGCACTATCGCCTGTATTTTTTGTCTTGACAATCCAGGCAATCATCTATAAGGCTAACAACAATACCAAACGCCAGTAAAAGGAGATACCTCAATGGCAGCTAAGAAGAAAACTAAGTTCGGTGTATTCGAAGGTGAACTGTTCTATGCTCGTTTGTTCGAGGATACTATGGATAACTCTGAGTACCATGTACGTACACAAGGTCAGTACAACATCATGTTCGTACCTAAGGACAGTGACGAACTAAACCGTTTGATCGCTATGGGATTCCCTGAGGTTTCCCTGGGTAACCAGATGGTCAAGCCTATCGCAGCGGCTGATGACCGCATGGGTGTTAAACTTAAGCGTCCTAATGTACACCCCTCAGGCATCGAAGACTTTGGTGGCGCACCAGCAGTTACTCACGGTGTCACCAGTCAGAAGTGGGACAACATCGTAGATGGTAACCTAGGTAATGGCACTAAGGTCAAGGTTAAGCTCTCTATCTACGGTGAGGGTGAAAGAGCAGCGGTACGATTGGAGAAAGTTGGTGTCATCGAACACGTACCCTACCAAGAGTTAGCTGAGGCTGAAGACCGCTGGTAAACTACGGGAGGGGGGCTTAGGCTCCCCTTCAATCCACAGAGGAGACTAACATGATCTTTCTTTTAATATGGTTTCAAGTAATAGAAGAACAAGGCGTTAGATACCACCACCTATCTACCCATACCAACCTCACCCTGTGTAAGTCAGAGTTACAGATTGCATCTGTCATGGTAAATGATAAGACAGAAACAATAGAGTGCGTAGGAGTTAAGATAAATGATTAAAGATCGTATGCACGGCAAGTGGACAAAAGAAAACTTTCAAAAGCATGATGCAGCCAATCCACATATCTACGATATGTTTAAAAGTTTTGCTTTACAGGCAGCTATCTACAAAAATAGATACTCGGCTAAAAGCATATTCCACCGCATTAGGTGGGAAACTATGGTAACCGAATATGATTCAGAGTTTAAGATTGACGATGGATGGATTTCACACTATGCTCGCAAATTTATGTTAGAACATCCACATCTTGTAGGTTTCTTTGAAGTAAGAGAACGCAAAGAAAGTTACCATAAAACTACTGAGGGATCAGAATGACAATGATTAAAGCAACATACATTGACCACATGGGTAATGACCTGACTGTAGCTAACGCAGCACGAGTGTCATTTGGTAAGACATCTGAGATGGAGGATGACCCTTGGGGGCCACCTAAGCTCAAGGCTAAGGACGATAAGCTCATCCGTTACCTAGCCAAGCACAAACACATCAGCCCATTTGGTCATTGCTTTGCCAGCTTCCACGTTAAGGCTCCGATCTTTGTAGCACGGCAGCTAGTCAAGCATAAGTTCTTGAGATGGAACGAAATATCTAGGCGCTACGTAGATGATGAACCTGAGTTCTATGTGCCTGACGTGTGGCGTGGGCGCAGTGCTGACAAGAAGCAGGGGTCTGACGGGGTAAGTCAGCCGCCTCTATGGCTTGACTCAACTATGAACCAAGTCTTAGACCTGTACGAACAGATGATCCATGATGGTGTAGCACCTGAGCAAGCACGTATGGTGCTACCACAAAGCACAATGACTGAATGGTACTGGTCTGGGTCACTGGATGCCTTTGCTGACATGTGCCGCTTACGTTGCGCCAGTGACACACAATACGAGACAAGGGTAGTTGCAGATAACATTAATGAGAAGATGGCTACGTTGTTCCCTGTGTCCTGGGATGCACTGACGGAGAATGAAGATGAGTGAAGTAAAGATAACTGAAATAACTGAGCATGAGGATGGCAGTGCTACGTTGCAGGTAGAGTGTGACCCAGAGACATTTGGAGCCATCTTTAACGTGGGCTTTGTGTCGTTAATTAAGACAGGTCTATACTGGGAGACGGACAATGACAGACAATGAGTGGCCTTTAGAGGCAGACTTTAGTGACATCAGACCCATGACACCAGAGGAACGTAAGGCATCCCAAGATCGTGACGAAAAGAATAAGTGGCGCAAGTGTGTCAGCTGTGGTAATGCAAGTAGGGACACATGGTGTGGCTTCTGTCTGGAGGAAGAGTAATGATAAACAGTGAGTGGCGTAGATTGATAGCAGAACAAGAGAACTTTAAGGAGACGGTAATGGCAGAGCATATAGCAGACATCGTGAATGAACCTGCTCATTACGCACGATGGGAGATTGAACCCATCACTTACATCATGCTAAATGACTTTGAGTTTTGGCGTGGGAACATTGTCAAGTATGCTAGTCGTGCTGGGTTTAAGTTATACGATGGTAAGACTAAGGATGCCAGTGAGATCGTTGACCTAGAGAAAGTCATCCGTTACGCAGAGATGCGTATCAATCAATTGAATGGGTGTGACAAGCTATGAACAAACAAGTCCTAGTAGACGGAGATCCCTTCGCCTATCGTGCAGCCTTCTCCTGTGAGGATGACTCAGAAGAGGAGGCCTTGGCTAAGGTTGATTCTGTTCTGGATGATGCTCTTAACGAAGTTATGTGGGAGGTGTCTGAGGATGACTATCAGATCTTCCTAACAGGTAAGGGTAACTTCAGGTATGACATAGCTGTCACTCATGAGTACAAAGGTAACCGTAAGGGTGTAGAGAAACCAGCACACCTACAGGCTATTCGTCAACACATGATAGACAACTGGTCAGCCATTGTGTCAGAGGGTGAAGAGGCTGACGATCTACTAGGAATCTGGGCTACTGCGTATGGGTCTAACGCCACCATCATATCCATTGACAAAGATATGTTGCAGATCCCTTGCCACCACTACAATCCCACAAAGAAAACCTTTACCACTATGTCTGAACGAGAGGGTGCTAAGTTCTTCTACACGCAGATCCTTACGGGTGACAAGGCAGATAACATTGTAGGTCTCTACGGCATTGGTCCTAAGAAAGCTGAGAAGTTATTATCTGATTCTGTTACTGACGAAGAGATGTATGAGGAATGCCTACGTGCCTACGGAGGTGATGAGGATCGTGTCATTGAGAACGCCAGGTTACTATGGCTTCGCCGTTACGAAGGACAACTATGGGAGCCACCTAAATGCGTTTCAGATCAGGCTTAGAGAAGAGGACAGCTGCTTGGCTTAATCTACGCAAGGTCAAGTTCAAGTACGAAGAGACACGGATACCTTACGCTGTGTCAGAGACCAGACACTACACACCAGACTTCCAGTTACCTAATGGAATCTACGTTGAGACCAAAGGGCGCTTTCTTCCATCAGACAGAAAGAAACATTTACTTGTCAAGAAACAGTATCCAGAGCTTGACATTCGTTTTGTTTTCAGTAATCCTAAAGCCAAGATCAGGAAGGGTTCAAAGACATCTTATGCTGATTGGTGTGACAAACATGGGTTCTTGTATGCACAAGAGTATATACCTGTAGAATGGGTAAAGGAAAAGAAGAGATGATCTTAAAGATACACAGGGTAACAAGCGGTCCCTACTTCTTAGACGAAGAGAACTGCTACTATAACATCTGCTTAGTGGAGCATGAGGACGGTACTATTGAGGAGGATGAGATACTTATGGATGACTTCGATAGTGCCTATGAAATGATTAAACACTTAAGCACAACGATAGAACCCATCGTCATAGAATATAACGAAGGGTTAAACTAAAATGGTGATTGACAATGTTTGACCTAGATAGTAAAATTCGTGCTCTTGCGGAAAACTATGGCATCGAGTTACTGTTAGAACAGAACGAGATCTCAGCAAGACTTGTCATTGAGTTCTTAGTTGACGAAAATCTACTTGACTTAGATGATTACTTTAACTTAGATGCAGAGATGGCTGAATGGAAAAGGATAGAGGAATGATTACGATAGAAGACATTGAGGCTTTCAGCATTGTTAGTGTCACACCTATGGAATACTCGTACTGGGTAGAAGGCAAGATCATAACTGAGGGTGAGACACGGCTAGTGGAGAATACCCTGGGTCTTGTGGGTGAGTCAGGAGAAGTAGCAGAGAAGATCAAGAAGTATCTTCGAGACAATACAAAGGTAAGCCAGAAAGAGATCATCAAAGAGTTGGGTGATGTTATATTCTACGCAACTGCCTTGGCTAACTACTTCTACAGTAACTTGCCTGAGGTGATGGAAGCTAACATGGATAAACTAAACGATAGATCTAATCGTGGTGTCATTAAAGGGTCAGGAGATAACAGATGAAGAAGAAGTGGGTAGAGAATACATTTGTGAGGTTCATGAGGTACTGCGTGATGTGGTCAGAACACCGAGCAGCAATCAAGATCCTAAACCAACTGTCCGACAGAGAACTAAAGGACATTGGTATTAGCCGAGAAGACATTGACCGTATGGTCTGGTTAGAAGAAGATAAAACAATGCGAGGACGAGGCGAATGAGCAACCTACTACCAACAGACTACCAGACCTTTATTGCTACCTCACGGTACGCACGTTGGTTAGACAAAGAAGGACGCCGTGAGAACTGGGGTGAAACAGTATCACGTTACATGGATAACATTGTACGTCCTGTTGCTGGTGACAACACTTACATTGACCAGCTGGAGGAGGCTATCCTTAACCTTAGTGTCATGCCATCCATGCGTTCACTTATGACAGCAGGACCAGCAGCTGCCCGTGACAACACTTGTATGTACAACTGTTCGTACCTACCCGTAGATGACCTTAAGGCCTTCGATGAGGCTATGTTCATTCTTCTCTGTGGCACTGGTGTCGGCTTCTCCGTTGAGCGCCAGTTCATCAGCAAGCTCCCAGAGGTGCCTCAACTCTTCGAGAGTGAGACGACTATCTTCGTCAAGGACAGTAAGGAAGGTTGGGCTAAGGCTCTCCGTCAAGTTATTGCACTCCTCTATAGTGGTGAGATCCCTAAGTGGGATGTGTCTAAGGTACGTCCAGCTGGTGCCCGTTTGAAGACCTTTGGGGGCCGTGCGTCAGGACCAGCACCATTGATTGATCTATTTAACTTTACCGTGGCTACCTTCAAGTCTGCTCAAGGCCGTAAGTTGTCATCGGTAGAGTGCCACGACTTGATGTGTAAGATTGGCGAGGTAGTTGTTGTTGGTGGTGTACGCCGTAGTGCCATGATCTCCTTGAGCAACCTTTCGGATGACCGTATGCGTCATGCTAAGAGTGGTGCCTGGTGGGAGAACAATCCTCAACGAGCCTTGGCTAACAACTCTGTGTCATACACTGAGAAGCCAGACTCTATGTCCTTCATGCGGGAGTGGACAGCACTCGTTGAGTCAGGCTCAGGTGAACGTGGCATCTTTAATCGTCAGGCATCTAAGAACCAAGCGGAGAAGAATGGACGCCGTGACCCTAACTTTGAGTTCGGGACCAACCCGTGTTCGGAAATCATCTTGCGCCCAAATCAGTTTTGCAACCTAACGGAGTGCGTGGTACGTGCTACAGATACCTTTGACACTCTGGCCCATAAGGTTAAACTGGCTACCATCTTGGGTACGATCCAATCTACCTATACCAAGATGCCTTACCTTCGTAAGATCTGGACTACCAACACAGAAGCTGAACGTCTGCTAGGGGTGAGCCTTACAGGCATTATGGACAATCCGTTAATGACCAGTAAGAATGCTGGCCTAGACAAAACACTGGAGAAGTTACGTGAAATTGCAATTGAAACTAATGCTGAGTGGGCTGGCCTTCTCGATATTCCTGTTGCTGCTGCTATTAGCTGTGTTAAGCCATCGGGAACAGTTAGCCAACTCGTTGACTCAGCCTCTGGGATTCACGCCCGTCACAATAACTATTACATCCGAACCGTTAGAGGAGACAACAAAGACCCCTTGACACAGTTCATGATTGACCAAGGTATCCCTAGTGAACCATGTGTCATGAAACCAGAGCAGACCACAGTGTTTAGCTTCCCTATGAAGTCTCCTGATAATGCTGTCACACGTAATGACACAACAGCAATTGAACAGCTAGAAACTTGGCTTACTTACCAACGTCACTGGTGTGAACACAAGCCAAGTGTGACTATTTCAGTTCGAGATTCTGAGTGGATGGAAGTAGGTGCCTTTGTGTACAAACACTTTGACGAGATGAGTGGTGTTTCTTTCTTACCTCACTCTGACCATACGTACCAACAGGCACCCTACCAAGACTGTGGTAAGTCTGAGTACGAACAACTGTTGTCACTTATGCCTGAGGCTATCGACTGGACTTCTCTTGCTGACTACGAGAAAGAGGACAACACTTCAGGTAGTCAGACTATGGCTTGCTCGGGTGACTCTTGTGAGATTGTGGACTTGACATGAGTTGGGTAGTCTTAGGTAGAACACAGTGTAACTTCTGTTATGAAGCTAAGGCTTTGTTGCGGGGTAGGGGGTTGGCGTACACCTCCTACACCCTCGACTCCTCTAGCAGTAAATGGCTCTTGACATTAATCAAAGATGCTGGTATGACGACTGTACCCCAGATCTTTAACCCTAAAGGTGAGCACATTGGTGGCTACACCGAACTAAAGGAACTACTCAATGACAGCGGTACGGAAGAGTTTTAGTCGAGCACTATACGAAGCGTATGATAGTCCTGCCCGTGATGCCTTGGTCTCCTACTTGGAGGCTAAGGGTCACACTATCGTCAACAACGAGGAGAACTTCAATGTTGACGTTGTATCACAGAAGAATGGATACACCTACTTCAATGAGGCTGAAGTCAAGACAGCGTGGAAAGCTGACTGGCCTACACATTGGACAGAGATCCGTATCCCTGAGCGTAAGCAACGTCTGTTAGACAAACACTCAACAACAGATACATTCAGTGTCCTTAACTTCTACATCTTTAGGCCTGACTTCAAGCAAGCGTGGCGTATCAAGGACACACAGCTTACCCAGGAGGGGCTTAAGGGTGCCAAGGGTAGATACATAACAAACGGAGAGAAGTTCTTTCACATTCCCTATGTAGAAGCTGAGTTGGTTAACCTATGAATAACATAGAACCCCTACAGAAACCTACACGTACCCGCCGTAAGACCAACTATAAGGGAGCAGCAACAAAGAAGACATCAGGCCTAGTCCCTCGCACACCTAAGCAGAAGGACTTCATTGATGCGTTGTCAAGCAGCAATCAGGTCTTTGTTCTTGGTCCTGCTGGTACTGGTAAGACTTACGTTACTGCCACCTACGCAGCTGACCTATACGCTACCAAGGCTATTGACAAGATCGTCATTACCCGCCCTCACGTAGCCGTAGGTAAGGAGCTAGGGTTCCTAAAGGGTGACCTTGCGGAGAAGACTATGCCATGGGCCTTGCCTGTGTTAGACGTATTGGAGAAGCACCTTGGTAAAGGAACCGTTGAGACAGGCATCAAGAATGGAAACATTGAGATGGCACCTCTTGCACTTATGCGTGGGCGTAGCTTCGATAATGCCTTCATAATCGTTGATGAGACACAGAACATCACCACTCATGAACTTAAGATGCTACTTACTCGTGTTGGTGAAGAGTCAACGATTGTACTTAACGGAGATGTCCAACAGTCTGACCTTAAGGAAGCCGATGGTTTGTCAAAGGTCATACACCTAGCTAAGAAGCACCTTCTACCTGTGCCTATCATTGAGTTTGGCGTAGAGGATATTGTCAGGAGTGACATATGTGCTCAGTGGGTCAAGGTCTTCATGAAAGAGAAGCTATAACAAAAGTAAAGCCCCTTGGATTTCTCCTTGGGGCTTACTCATTTAATAACCTGACTTCTTTTTAGCAGTCTTTTTCTTTGCTGGTTTCTTAGCCATTAGGCACTCTCCCCTACTTTAAAACAATTTGGTTTAGCATAGATACCATTGCTTATGAGGGTAGCCGCCATGTTAACTGCATCCTGCTCACACTCTAAACGTGTGTACCATAGGTTCTTCTCGTTACCCATAACAATACAAGACGAAGCCTCTAATGTCTGACAAGCCATGACAACAGCTAACCACATTACCACTTCACCTTGTTAGACCAATAGGCAGCTGACATCTTACCCTTGGCAATGTTCTTGGCATGACGAGCCTTGAAGGCTTTGTTCCTGGCTGTCCCATCAGGACTACCCTTGACACCCTTCTGTCCAAAGCGGATGGTCTTAATCTTGTCACCCTCTTTAGCAACAACAACATGCGATTT
>Ga0115570_10002940_pt1 | contig 12810 bp, 7 predicted proteins | sample COGITO_mtgs_1205_3_FD_87294 | JGI IMG/M metagenome (GOLD analysis project Ga0115570, IMG submission 87294) | Pelagic marine microbial communities from North Sea - COGITO_mtgs_120524 | ecosystem: Environmental > Aquatic > Marine > Epipelagic | place: Germany:Helgoland, sampling site Kabeltonne... | reverse complement strand
ACAATTTGAGTATGTCCACCAGAGATGGTTAATGCTAAAAATGGAAAAGTTGGGGACTGATGGTTGGCGTCATCAATGAAATGAGCGAGGATGTGGCCTTGCATATGATTTATTCCAATTGCTGGTATACCCATACCTTTAGCCAATCCTTTTGCGAAGGAGGCACCAACCAATAAGGACCCTAATAGACCTGGGCCTTGTGTGAATGCAACTGCGTTTAAATCACTTTTTGAAATGCCTGCTTGTTTTAAAGCAGCATCAACTACGGGAACAATATTCTGCTGATGTGCTCGAGACGCCAATTCAGGAACAACACCACCATATGCTTCATGTACTTTTTGGCCAGCAACCACATTGCTCAATACCAAATTGTTACATAATACAGCGGCTGCTGTATCATCGCAACTTGATTCGATGCCCAAGACGTAAATATTTTCTGACATGGCTTTAACAGTTAGGCATAATAGTTGTTATTTTGTGTAATTCAAATGGACTAACAAAGAAACAAAAAATCGCTGTTAGTGCGCAAAGCTTGTGAAGTTTTAAAGCGTTATAAATGCAAAAATGACCGTTAAAAAAAACAAACGAATTTGGAAGTGGATAAAACGGAGCATTATTGTTATGTCTGCTTTAGTTGTGTTACTTTCCTCTTTACTATCTTTTGATTTTATCCAAACCGGTTTGGGCCATTATGCAACAATAAAATTGAATGAGCGGTTTGGTACAGATTTTAACATAGGTAAACTAACGTTCAACTTCGGGGGACAGATTGTGTTTAAAGATATTCTCATCAAAGATCACAATCAGAATGAGTTAATTGCTGTGAATCAGCTTGAAACTTCTATTTTAAGTTTTAGCAGTGCTGTTAGAAATAATTTGCACTTTGGGGCTATTGATCTGGACGGCTTAAATTTTAATATGATAACCTATTTAGGAGAGGAGGAGTCTAATTTAGACCAATTTGTAAATAAATTAGCGGTTAGTCCTAGGTCAGACAAATCAAAATCAACTTTCATGATGACGGCAGAAACTATTAATATTGAGAATTCGTTCTATGTCATCAAAGATGAAAATAAAAATAGTCAAATTGATTTTGATGAATTGTTTTTGACAACGTCTGATTTTCTCATTGAAGGACCGAATGTTTCGATGATAATTGATCAATTACGTTTTGTAAATCAAAAAGGGTTTCGTGTCAAAAATTTTTCATCTGGTTTCTCCTACACCTTGACTTACATGATTTTTAAGGATATTAATTTAACGACTGAAACATCTGAAGTTAATGGTCAACTGCGCTTTGACTACAAACGAGAGGACTTGAAAGACTTTAATAATAAAGTTAAAGCTTCTGCGAATTTTGAGAACATGTCTTTATCTTCTGAAGATTTGAGGTTGTTTTATGACGGATTTGGCAAAGATCTGTTCATAGAGGGGAACTCTAAATTTCAAGGGTCACTAAATGATTTATCGGCAAAAGATGTCGATTTTACTTTTAGTAATTCGGGTCAATTGAAAGGTGATTTTCAATTGAATGATCTTTTTACAGCAGACCGCCCATATCAAATTTTCGGAAAAATTGGTCAGTTTGAAGGCAATCAAAACATGATCTCTTTATGGTTACCAAATGTTCTGAGTCCAGAATTGGAAAAATACATAAAACGAGCTGGTACGATTCAGACTTCAGGTGATATTTCTGTAAGCGCCTATGAAATTGATCTTGATTTGAGTTTGACCACTTTTTTAGGCAGCCTCAATTCTGATATTTCTATTTTTCCTCAAGCAGAGCACATTTCTGGAACACTCAGTTTGTCTCGTTTTGACATGGGATCTTTATTAAATGTTGAGAAAATAGGAAAGGTGTCAGGTTTTTCCTCTTTTGACACCAATGGCTTCGATTCAGCTTCTTTTACAGCTAACATCGCAGGAGAATTAGATCGGATAGACCTCAATAGTTACGTCTATGCCAAAACTTCTTTTAGTGGCAAAGCCACACCCAAAGCATATACTGGTCAGGTTAAGTTTAGAGACCCTAACCTGAATGCCAATTTTGATGGTTTAATATTGTATAATGGCGGTCAAAATCAATATAAATTTGCCGCACACGTCTTACAATCCAATTTAAAGGCACTAAATATTGTAAACAACGATAAAGAGTCTGTGTTTTCTGGACATATGTTGGTTGATACTGAGGGTAAAAATGTTGATGATGCTTTAGGTATTGTATCTTTTTATGATATTTCCTATAGAAATCAAGACGGTAATTATGTTTTTCAAAATTTTGACATCACTGCAGCTCAAGAAGAGGATTTTCGCATCCTCAAAGTCAATTCGCCTGAAATCATCTCTGGGCAGATTAAAGGTCTATTTAAATTATCCGAATTGAACAAGCTGGCAAGCAATGCACTAGGACACATTTATGATATTGGAGACGAGTATGTGGTAACACCGAATCAGTCATTGGATTTTGATTTTGTGGTTTATAACAAAATAGCCAAAGTCATTTCTGAGTATCTCAACATTGGAGAAGATGGAACTTTACGCGGTCATTTAGAAAGTGATTCTCAAAAATTTAAGGTTAATTTATATGCGTCACTTATTTCATCCAAAGGCTTTTCTGCCGATCATATTTCTTTAGAATTAGATAATGATAATCCTTTATATAACACCTTTGCTGAGATAGGTCAGTTGCGCACACCTTATTTTAACGCTAAAGATTTAAGCCTAATCAATGTTACACGAAGAGATACCCTTTTCGTCAAAACCCAATTTAAAGGCGATGGAGCTGCATCAGATCGATATGATGTGAATCTTTATTATACAAAAGGTGAACAAAACAAATCTATTTTAGGATTTAGAAGATCTAACATAGTCTATCAAAATATCCCTTGGATTATAAATCCAAATCGAGATAACAATCATAAAATTGAGTTCGATAATACTTTTAACAACCTCCAAGTTTATCCAATCACTTTGGTACATGATGAAGAACTCATCCGCATGAGCGGTGAGGTGTTTTCAACAGACGAAAAATCTTTCGATATTGATTTCTATCAGGTGAATTTAGAACATGTTTTACCTAAAATTGACAAGTTTGAAATGTCAGGAATTGTTAATGGTAAATTGTCTTTGTTTCAAAAAGATGGTACTCTAAGTCCTGTGGCAGATATTTCAGTTGCAAATTATATGCTTAATGGCTTTGGAGTGGGTGCTTTTGAAACACAAATAACAGGGCTATCTGCTAAAGAATACGCTGTAAAAGCAATTTTAGCAGATGACTTTTTAGAGACTATGACAATAGATGGGACAATCAATTTTGACAATACAGCTCAAAATCTAAACTTAGAATTACAACTCAACGAAGCATTGTTAGACCCCTTAACACCTTTAGGAGGTGAAATTATATCAAACATTAGAGGTGATGTCTCTGGAATGGTATTCGTTTCTGGTGGATTTGATGCACCTCAATTTGATGGCGACCTCGTTTTAAAAAATGCGGGTATGACTGTACCTTATTTGAATATAGATTATAGTTTTCAAGGGAACACAATGCTCAAACTCCAAGAACAGTCTTTTGGTATTAGTAATTTGGAATTGGTCGATACTGTTTTCGAGACTAGAGCCGAAATGAATGGTTTTGTAAGGCATTCTAATTTTAAAAATTGGATATTGGATCTTGATATTTCATCGGATAGAATGCTGGTTCTAAATACTAATAATGATAAAAAACCCTTGTATTATGGATCCGCTTTTGTCGCTGGAGATGTTGGAATTAAAGGCCCTGCTGAAGCTTTGATTATCAAGGCTGAAGTATTGACAAAAAAAGGGACAACCTTTATTATCCCACTAAATGACACCCAGATTTTGAGCAGCAGTAATTATTTAAGTTTTTTAAGTCCTGACGAAAAATTCAACACCGATGCTACTAGCCGTGTAATATCGGAAACTTACTCAGGACTCGAACTCGATTTTGATCTCGAAATTGATGAAACTGCTGATATAGAAATTGTGTTAGACGCACAAACTAAAAGTGGTATACGTGGATATGGAAATGGTGGACTTTTGGTACAGATTAACACCAATGGAAAGTTCAATATGTATGGTGATTTTATTGTCAAAGAAGGTGTTTATAATTACATTTATGAACCAATTATACGAAAAGAATTTAAGGTTAATCCTGGAGGAACAATAGTTTGGGATGGTGAACCCACCAAGGCAGCGATTAATGTCACTGCGGTCTACAGCCAGCTTCAAGCTAATCCTTCCATTTTATTGGATAATCCAATCAATCGAAGCATTCCTGTGGCGGTCGAAATACAATTAAGTGGTCAGCTGGAAAGACCAGAACCAACATTCGATTTAAGATTTCCGAACGTCAATAGTGCTCTCAACTCAGAGTTAGGATACCGTTTGAATGATAATGAGAGCAAGCAATTTCAGGCTTTATCCCTATTGGCAACTGGAGCATTTACCAATCAACTCAGACTCGACGAACAGGCTGTATATGGGAATCTGGTGGAGCGGGTAGCGGCAGTTGTAAATTCTGCGCTCTCAGGGGGTGATGACGTTATTCAATTAGGATTGGACTATCAAATGGGTAGAAAAACTCAAGACTACATAACAGAAAACCGTGTGGGTGTTTCATTGTCTGGTAAAATAAGTGATCGGGTGTTATTTAATGGAAAAGTTGGTGTGCCGTTTGGTGGGGTTAATGAAACTGTTGTAGCGGGTAATTTTGAGATTCAGGTACTGCTTAATGAGGAAAGGACACTTACTCTCAATATTTTTAACAAAGAAAACGACATTCAAAATTTTGGAGAGGCCATATTCTTTACTCAAGGCGTGGGTTTATCCTACGATGTGGAATTTGATAACTTAAAAGAATTGCTCCAAAAAATATTCGATTCAAAACAAAGTAAAAAGAATACAAAAGAGGAAATAAACAAAAAAACTTCTACGGGTCCACTCGAGGGTTTTATGACATTTGAGAAAGATCAATAGGTTGTAATGTTAAAAAATAATGGTTCAAAGCATAACCATAACGAGTAAGTTTATTAGATTTGCCTCTCGATTAAAATATGAGATCAAAAATTAAAAAAATTGGCGTTTTTACATCTGGTGGCGATGCCCCAGGCATGAATGCCGCCATACGGGCTGTTGTCAGAACTGCTGCTTTCCATAATATTGAATGTCTCGGAATTTATAGGGGTTATGAAGGAATGATTGAAGGTGACTTTAAACATTTAACGGCTCGTAGTGTGAATAATATTATCAATAAAGGAGGTACGATACTGAAATCAGCGCGATCTGAGGCTTTTAGAACGTCAGAGGGGCGAAGTGCTGCTTACGACCATTTGGTTAAAGCTGAAATTGACGCTCTAGTGATAATAGGAGGTGATGGCTCATTTAATGGCGGACTTGTTTTTCAAAATGAATTTGAGATACCTGTCATAGGAATTCCAGGAACTATAGATAATGACATAGAGGGAACCAATTTTACTATCGGATATGATACGGCCTTGAATACCGTGGTTGAAGCCATCGATAAAATTCGGGATACAGCCAGTTCACATCGCAGACTTTTCTTTGTTGAGGTTATGGGTCGTGATGTCGGTCATATTGCTTTAAATGCTGGTGTTGGTGCTGGCGCAGAAGAAATACTCGTTCCCGAAGAAAATCTTGGATTAGAGCGGTTATTAGAATCCTTGAAAAGGAGTAAGGACACCGGTAAATCATCGAGTATTGTTGTCGTAGCAGAAGGCGACAAGACTGGTAACAATGTCTTTGAACTTCGCGACTATGTTGAGGCTCATTTAAAGGAATACGAAGTTCGTGTATCTGTTTTAGGACATATGCAGCGCGGTGGATCCCCAAGTTGCTTCGATCGTGTATTAGCGAGTAGAATGGGCGTAAAAGCCGTAGAATCATTAATAGAAGGTCACAGTAACGTGATGGTAGGAACCATCAATAATCAAATGGTTTTATCGCCATTAGAAAATGCTGTAAAAGGGAGTACAAAAATTAATCTTGAATTATTAAGAGTGTCCGACATTCTTACCATTTAAATTTAAATATAGAATTAATGACTAAAGTAAAAATTGGAATTAATGGTTTTGGCCGTATCGGACGGATTATGTTCCGCGCAGCTATGAAACGCAATGATGTAGACATCGTTGCGATAAACGATCTCCTGGAAGTCCAGCATTTAGCTTATATGCTAAAATATGATTCTGTTCATGGAAATTTTGATGGTACCGTTGAAGTTGAAAATAACCAATTGGTTGTAAACGGTAAAGTTATTCGAATTACTGCGGAACGTAATCCTGAAAACATCAACTGGGGTGCTTTATATATTGATGTTGTTGCAGAGTGTACTGGTATATTTACAACATTAGAAAAAGCAGAAGCCCATTTAAAGGCAGGCGCAAAGAAGGTAGCTATTTCAGCTCCTTCAGCTGACGCCCCAATGTTTGTAATGGGTGTCAATAGCCATAAAATTAAAGCAACTGATACCATCGTGTCTAACGCCTCATGCACAACCAATTGTTTAGCACCAGTTGCGAAAGTTTTAAATGATGAGTTTGGACTTGTCGAAGGATTAATGACAACGATTCACGCTGCGACAGCCACCCAAATGACCGTTGATGCACCTTCTGCCAAAGACTATCGTTCAGGACGTTCAGCCTTAAATAATATTATTCCTGCTTCAACAGGCGCTGCTAAGGCTGTAGGAAAAGTGATTCCTGAATTGAATGGTAAGTTAACAGGCATGGCTTTTAGAGTACCAACTGTTGATGTTTCTGTTATTGATTTGACGGTACGACTGGATAAGCCAACTTCTTACGACGCCATTAAATCAGCATTTAAAAATGCCTCTGAAGGGAGTCTGAAAGGCGTTTTGAGTTATACAGAAGATGCAGTAGTCTCCCAAGATTTTGTTGGAGATGCTCATGTAAGCTGTTTTGATGCGTCAGCAGGAATCGAACTGAGTCCAACGTTTTTCAAAATTGTATCGTGGTACGACAATGAGTATGGCTATTCTTCAAAGCTTGTAGACCTTATGGTTCATATTGCCTCTAAGGTTTAATTCAACGCCAGGTGATAGTTGTAGCAGATAGTGGTTCAACCAAGTGTGATTGGTTGTTGGTAGACGAAAAGGGAACACCTTTATTCGAAAAGCAACGTACAAAAGGTTTAAATCCTGCCATTTTAGTGCGTAAAAAATTAAAATCTACCATCTCGAAAAATAAAATAATGGCTGATCATCGTGAGTTGGCTACTCATGTTTATTTTTATGGTGCGGGCTGTGGCACCGAAAAGCCCGCAACTATGTTAACAGAGGTTCTTCAAGACTATTTTCCAAATGCTATTATTGATGTAAAAGAAGATACTTATGCTGCGGCTTATGCCTCGGTTGGAGCTGAAATGGCCCCTGCAGTTATTTGTATTCTTGGCACTGGGTCAAATTGTAGTTTTTTCAATGGAAAAACATTGGATCAACGTGTAACTTCTTTGGGTTATGCCGTCATGGATGATGCCTCCGGAAATTATTTTGGTAGGCGTTTATTACGAGATTATTACTTTTCGTTGATGCCAGAAAATCTGCGTGTTTCTTTTTCTGAACGTTATGACCTAAGTTCTGATGTGATCAAATCGAACCTTTATAAGCAACCTAATCCTAATGCTTATTTGGCATCATTTGCAGAGTTTATGTTTCTAAATAAGGAGTCTGCATATATTGAGAATTTAATAAAATCTGGAATCCGTGAGTTTACTACAACCATGATTTATCAATTTAAAGAATATCTTGGTAAACATCCAGTACATTTTGCAGGTTCAATTGCTTTTTTTGCTCAAGACGAAATTCGTGAGGTGGCCAAGGAAATGGGCTTTACAGTGGGAGTTTTCGAAAGACGTCCGATTGAAGGTCTTATTCGATATCATGTTAAGCAGCTTAATAAAGCTAAAAATTAGCGTATCGCAATCATACTTATTTCAATATTGACATTTTTTGGTAAGCCCAGAACGGCAACGGTTTCTCTTGCTGGAGCTATACTATCACAAAAATAACTGCCATATACGGCATTTACAGCCTCGAAATCTTCCATTTTTTTTAAAAAGATTGTGGTTTTTACAACTTGGTCTATTGTCATGTCGGCAGCCTTTAAAACGGCTAAAATATTTTTCATAACCTGATGTGATTCGGCCTTTATATCATTTAAAACCAAATCATTTGTAATAGGATTAATGGCTATTTGACCAGACATGTATAATGTGTCACCCTTTAAAATGGCTTGATTGTAAGGGCCAATTGGCTCTGGTGCGAATTGAGAAATGATTGCTCTTTTCATAGGTAAAAATGATTAATAATTACAATTGTTGGTCGCGTTGACGTCTCTTGTCATATTTGATGTCACTCAGAACTCCTGATTTGATGCCAATAAAGAAATTCCACTGTTTATAGGTACTGAAGGGTACCCATGAAAAATTCATACGCCATGACAGTAAATCACGTTCAAAACGCAATTGAGTGAAAGTAAAACCATTATTTTTCAAATCATAGCCCGAAGAGGCACCAATGCGCCAACGTGGAGAAATTTCAACATCACCAGAAAACATAAGAGAATGCGACGAAATTTCTTTTTGATCAGCACTATTGTTGTAATTCATAGCATAGGACATTCGTAAGTTCCACGGAATGGTGTAGGTGAACAAAACATTTTCTTCAATATCATCCTCATTATCACCTTGGGACTCTTGACTTGAAAAACGCCGATCTGCAAAATCTTCAGCTCGACCAAAAAGATCATCGTCACGTCCACCGTTTCGAACCGTTTCTGATTGGCTTCGATTGTCCTTATCATCTTTATTCCCTTGGCCACCCGCAAAGTTATAACTCATGTTTATGTTTGCGCTAGTCATACGAAATAGGCCACCGCCATTATTAATGTTGAAAGTGTTTATCTTCCGCTTATTTTCATCCAAAGCATAGGGATCAAAGGTGGCTCCAAAGTTTAAATTTAATGCTTTATTAAACAGTTGTGTGCTTCCGGTCATGTTAACAGGGCTCAAATTCAGCGAATCTGCAGAAAGATTATAATTTGTATTAAAGTTCAAACTATTCAAGATAACAATCTTTTTCGATTCCACCTCAGTACTGTCTTTCGATCGTATTTTAGCTTCAACATTATTGGCAAGTGAAAAACCAATTGAGCTGGAATATCGGTTTCCTGGTGTTCCAAACATCGAGCCTTCAAATCTGGTATATTCGACGTCAGCATTGGTATTGCCATCTGCATCTACGACCTCATAGGTGTCGTAATATTGTGAAAAAGCAGGGTTTATATTATAGCTTACAGAAGGTCGAACGACATGTCGTATCGCTTCAATTTTACTACCCTCCTTAAAATTAAACATCCCATAGCGGGTTGTTCCAATACCTGTACTAAAGTTATAGGTGCGAAAAGCGTCGAATCCCTTTAATGGTGTTATTACTACAGATTGCGTCTCTTGGTCAAACGATTTCCGAATTGTTTCAAAAGTCCAGTTTTCTTGAAAATTGGTACTTGCGTTGACACTCAAATACTTCAAAATTTTAAAATTTGTAGATAATGGGATGGTATGCTGCATCCCCTTCTTGGCACTGTCAAACATTTCCTTTTTAAGAAAGAGCGAGTCTGTGGTTTGAATACGTTGTTCACCGCGAACGCTATATTGCATCTGGATATTCTGAAACACACCTTTTTTACTGCCATCTTTAGCCACAAAGGGAAATACACGACCAACGCTACCTTGAAAAGTAGGTAATGTCAGATTTATTTGTTGGGTATTGGTGTTCTGCGAGTGGGTCGCTGTTAAACTCAAGTTTACCGCTGGCTCTCCAGGAAAAGACTTTGAATAAGAAATCGAAGAGGCAAGGGTGTTGTTTAGGGCACTTGAAATATTCAACTGGTTGATTGACTCTCTAAAATAGGTACTACTTCCTATATTGACGGAAGCAGAAAATCGTGAATTGGGGTTGGACTTAGAATCCTTATTGTGCGACCACCTCAAATTATAAATATTAGATTTCGAATAGTCTGGGAAACCCCTTTCACTAGTAATTAAATTTTCGAATCTAAAACTCAAATCACCATTGAATTTGTAAAGTTTGTTATATTGATTGTCAATTCTTAACCCATAACTTCCGTTGGTGTAATAGTCACCAACTACGGCCAAATCGATATAATCGTTAATAGCAAAATAATAACCTCCATTTTGTAACGAGTACCCACGATCTGTCTGCCCACCTCCATAAGATGGCACAATAATACCAGAGGTACGTTTATTACTCATCGGGAAAAACGCAAATGGGATTCCAATTGGTGTAGGGACATCGTAGATGTACATGTTCGTCAGACCTGCAACCACTTTTTTTCCAGGAACTGCTTTAAATTTCCTCATCAAAAAATAATATTCTGGATCTTCTAAATTGGTCGAAGTGGTAAACTTTCCGCGATCAATAAAAAGAACAGAGTCATTAATTTTTTTGGTTAACTGCGCTAAAATTCGTCCGCCACTTTGTTCTGTTTTAGAATTCCATATTAGCGCTTTTTTAGTGGTAAAATTAAAGCGAATAGAATCTGGCTCAATAACATCGGCCCCTTGCGTAAAAACAGGTGCCTGAGAATAATTTCCTAAGCTGTCTTTGATCCGGCCCGCATTAACCTCGTTGGTTTCGTAATTAATCGTAATAACACCAGCTTTTATGGACATGTCTTTATACTTCACGTCGGCTTGGTCGTAGAGATAAATCGTCTTCTTTTTGGTGTTGATGGAGGTGATACCTTCCGCATTATAGGTCAGAATACCTTCCAAACCACTTTTAGGTTTTTTTATAATCGAGTCTGATGACACGCTAACACTATCTTGAGGAATACTGTTAGGTGTAATTTCGACTGGCTTTACTGTGGGTGGGGTTTGGGCGTAACTGTTTATAAAAACTGTAAAAATCAGCACAATGAAGCAGTAAGTAGCGTTTGTTGACAAAGTATAATCTTGTATTTTTGTAGAAACGGTCTGATTTTTGACTACGCAAAGTTACATATATTTTTGTTCTAATATTTTTTGAATAATGGCTTTAACCAAATTCTTGAATGACTTTTAAAAACATAACTCTTTCAATTTTAATGCCAATACTGCTTTGGTGTTGTATTGCGTTGCATTCAGGTCAAACCTTTGCCCAAGATCAAAGGTTTAAAGTAGTTTTAGACGCTGGCCATGGTGGTGCGGATCCAGGAAATACCGGCAATGGTTTTAAGGAAAGCATCATCTCCTTAAAGGTCGTCCTGGAGGTAGGCTCAATTCTTGAAAAAATACCTGATATTGATGTGCTTTACACTCGAAAGACTGATGTCGCTGTAAATTTGTACGACCGCCCAAAAGTAGCAAATCGTGCGGACGCTGATTTATTTGTTTCTATTCATTGTAATTCTCATTCCTCTCAAGCCAGTGGTACTGAAACTTTTGTTATTGGACCCGCGAGTAATGCGAGAAATTTTGAAGTCGCAAAGCGCGAAAATGAGGTGATATTTTTAGAAGAGAACTATGAAAAAAACTATGAAGGTTTTGATCCAAATTCGCCAGAGTCTTTGATAGGTTTGTCATTAATGCAGGAAGATTTTATTGAACTGAGTATTCAGTTGGCCGGATTGATTGAGTCGAATTTTGTCGATGATGTCAAACGTAAGAGTCGAGGTGTAAAACAAAGTAATTTTTGGGTTTTACATAATACTTACATGCCAAGTGTCTTAATAGAATTAGGGTTTTTGACCAACAATCAAGAAGGCTTATTTTTAAATAGTAAGAGCGGACAAAGTAAAATGGCAGTTAGTATTGCCGAAGCCGTTATAAAATATAAATCTGATTTAGAGAATTTGGGCACTCCAGCTGATGCTGTTGTTGCCAACAAAGCAAATCAACACATACCCGATGCAGATGAAGTACCTAATATAATTTTTAAAGTACAGATTGCGGCAGGATCCAAGAAAATTAAAACCAAAGCTCGAAATTTCAAAGGTTTAGAAGGTGTGTCGGTAACCAATTTAGGAGATTTATATCGGTATTATTACGGTGACACAGCTTCTTATGACCAGGCCTTAGTTCATCAACAGGAAGTTAAGCAAAGAGGATATACTTCAGCTTTCGTCGTTGCTTTTGAAAATGGTGTAAAGATTCCATTAAACGAAGCCTTGGACGCCTTTCGGAATTAAAATTTATGTCTAACTTAGCCTGCAAAATCAACTACTTTTGAAGTTTACTAAAGAAATTAAAACCGCTATCATTGTCCTCTCGGGGATTCTCTTATTTATCTTTCTATACAACTATTTAAAAGGGCAAAACCTTTTAATAGGGTCACGTACCTTTTATGCGACCTATGAAAGCGTTGAGGGCTTGACCAAGTCGGCGCCAATTACGATAAATGGATTTAATGTTGGTAGCGTCGTTGGTATGGAGCTTACACCAAACGGTAAAAGTGTATTATTGACATTGTTGGTTCAAGACGATATTGAATTTTCGAGGAATTCCAAGGCACAAATCTATGAAACTGGATTAATTGGAGGAAAAGCCGTAGCAATTATTTTTGCGGATGATAATGCCCCAATAGCTGTAAGTGGTGATACGTTGAGGGCAGACGTCAAGGATGGATTAACAGAACTTGTAAATCAAAGGTTGACACCTCTACAAGAGAAGATTGAAAAAATGATGGTCAGTGCTGATTTATTATTACTCAACGTCAACGATATTTTCGATCAAAAGACCAAGAATCACATT
>Ga0115570_10002925_pt1 | contig 12836 bp, 16 predicted proteins | sample COGITO_mtgs_1205_3_FD_87294 | JGI IMG/M metagenome (GOLD analysis project Ga0115570, IMG submission 87294) | Pelagic marine microbial communities from North Sea - COGITO_mtgs_120524 | ecosystem: Environmental > Aquatic > Marine > Epipelagic | place: Germany:Helgoland, sampling site Kabeltonne... | reverse complement strand
CCAGAAGGTGAAATATTTTGAATGTGGAAATAACGCAACAATGGTGGTAATTTTGCTTCATATAATTCGGTTCCGTGCCATCCACCGCATTTCAATTTTCGTTTCCTAAAATCCTTATCTTCAGTATACCACAAACTTTTTACTTTATTAAATACTGTTGTATTCTTAAAGACTAGTTGTATAAATTGATAATTTTTATTATTATCAAACCCGTATAATGTTTTCTTATTTATTAATTTCCCTTTAACTATTGAATCTTGATAATATTTACCAATGATTAATTTCTTATTTTTATTTTTTGCTTTTTTAATTTGAGTAATAAATTTATGTAAATTATTTTTATCCCAATTATCAGGAACTTTCACGTAAAAGAATGGTTGGAAATCTGTAACATACAACGAATAAGTTTCACCAGCTTCATTCATACCAAACATTTGTATGATTGTTTCCTTGTCATCCTTTTTTTCTTTATATTTTTTTTCATCTTCTGAATCAGATTCTTCTGTAAATGGATTATCGTTGTATATTTTGAAATCAAAAAGTTTCACATACGTTTTCGCCTCACCATTCATTTTATAAATTATATAACTATGTTCAATAATTTTATATTTATATATTTTTTAAATATCAATTTTAATTTTCTTAGAAAATATATAAATCTAATTTAAAAAAAAATCAATAAACTTTTACAAGGATGCCTTTATACTTTAAAGAATTGGAAAAACTTATTATAAATTGGTATAAATTCCACAATATTAAAAAACCAACCGATAGTGCTGCTTCTTGGATTACTTACAAAAGTATGTTAACATCTGCAAAGAAAGATTTATTAAAAAATGTTATTGAGCTTTTTAATAAAATAGAACAAAATGAAATTACTGTCATTCCCGATTTGGAAGGAAATTATTATATTAGAATAAAACATTTCCCTTCAAAATTATAATTTTATTGATATCGTAAAATTAAATACACACCAATCAACGAAAATAGTATACCTATGATTGTCATTTTATTACAAGTTATATGAAACAATAAAAATGAAAAGAGTAATAACAGTATTGTTTTATAGACAACTGTAAATGTTTCAACATATGTTACATTATTTACCAAACGATATGCATTTGTTTTAAAAAATGCACCAAATGTTACAATAAATCCTGAAAAAAATGCTATCAAAATAAATTTTTTATCAAATTTCATTATTTTATTTTTAGTCGGGCACAACACAGTCAACATAATGCAACTCGCTATCAATGTTCCAAGAAAGTAAAAAAATAAAATATCTTTTGTACTATATTTTTTTAGAAATAAATATTTTCTTGCTAATATTGAAAATGTAAATATTGACCCAGAAGCAATTCCATATAATTCCCACATATATACTTATAAAATATATTTTATTGATTTAAAACAATTATAGCCACACCAACCAAAGCAATAAAAGTACCAATCAATGTAAATTTATTATATGATGATTTTAGTATATATATTGATAATAAAAAGAGTATTATAGTTTGAAATACAGCGAAAACAATACTTGTATATGCTGGATTTTTTACATTTTTTAAAGAATTTGTTAAAGAATATATGGCGAATGGTATCATTGCTCCAGCAGCTAATGCTAATACTTTTGTTTGATTATCAAAATATTTAATTCCTTCTTTATATTTTATTAAAATGGCACATACCGTTGCTGATATTATTAAACCAATATATATATAAAACATTAAATTAAATATTGAATGTTTTTGTAATATTTTTTTTCTTATTAAATACGATGTTGCTATTATAAATGATGCTATGAAGGCAGATAATACCCAATGCATATATATTATATTAAAATATTATATTAAAATATTTATTGAATTATTTAACAATCCCCCATTAAAAATAGTAATTGACAAGAATATTAACAATATTATTAACAAAAATATTAACAAATACATAAATATTTTAAATATTTTAAATAACATTTATATAAATTTGATATTTAAAATTGATTATTTTTATTTAAAATTATATAATTATATAAATTTAAATAATGGATAAAAGTGATTTTTCGTTTATGAAATCAGGGTTTAACTCTGTACAAGCTAATCAAGAACAAGACGATATGGAAAAAAATGTGATTGGTACAATTGTTCATTTTACAGAAAATGCTTTAAAAACGGCTGGATATTATACTAAACATTCGGGTCGTAAAATGATTACAAAAGAAGATATTAAACGTTGTTTTATGTTAGAAGTATTTCTATTTTATAATAGACAAAATTTAATTGAAAATATAGAAAAAATTGTTAAAGAATTATACGATGATTCATCCGATAGCGAGGAGGAAGAAACTGGCGAAGAAAAAGAGGAAGAAACAGGCGAAGAAAAAAATGAAATAATTTTTGAAGAAGATATTGAAGAATCTTTTAAATTAAGCGAATGCAAATGTGCTTTATGTGTTAGTTTAAATAACATTAAGAATAAATGGGAAACTTGGAAACCCGAAACCCCCATACAAGAAATTCTCCAAAAACATATTAATAATATTTAATGCACACCCAGTTTTTTCCAAGTCACACCTTGTTTTTTCCAATATTTTTTTTTTGGATTACACGGTTTTGGGTACCCTTTCATCGCCATCTGCGAACTGAAATTGCAATCCTTATTTTTTAAACATTTTCTTTCAGCTCTTTTCAATGTATATCCTTTTTTTTTTCTATTCAAATTTCCACATCTTATTTTCTTGTTGCTCTTTTTCTTGCTCCCTCTTCCACCCATTTGATAAGTTACTTCATATTTACTTTTACCTCTTTTCTTTTTACCTTTTTTCTTTTTTAATGTCGTTCTGATTTTTTTATAAATTGTTGATATCTTTTTTAATGGATTTATTCTTGATTTTTTTTTATTCATTCTTTTTAATATAGATTTACCCTTTTTTAGACCAATTAATTTCTGGGTCATTCTCTTAATTCTTTTTATTTTATCAAAACGTTTTTTATTTTTTTCAAATACACTTACTAAAAATCTACTTAAATCTTTTTCATCGCGAGAACCCTTATAATCTTCATATTTACCTTTGTTATTAAAAACAGATATTGTTGGAAACGCGTTGACATCCTTTTTATAACGCATTTTATTTATATCGGTATCATACACTTTTGCCATAATACCATTGTATTTAGTTTTTCCAAGATCAGATTGGATAGTATCCAAAACTGGTTTTAATTTTTGACAATGTCCACACCACGGTGCTAAAAAGAACACAACCGTTGAATGTTTTTCTTTTTTACTATTACGCATTTTTTTATTTAAATCCTTTATATCATTTTCAACTGAATCAAAAAAATACATATACAATTTAATGAGAAATTAATATATTACAAAATATATATATATCAATGCATTTAAAAATTTCAATTATTATTGGCTTCTTTATTTTAGGGCTATTATTTAATTTATCTTATAAACATAAAGATTTAGTTAAAGAAACCTTTGACGTTATGGATAAATGTCCAAATTTATTAATTAAACAAGGTAAAGAAATACATTTGGTTAATACAAAAAAAGCACTAATACCGGGTGTAAACCCTATTAAATTTGAAAGTTTAGAAGATTACGCGCAATTTATTAAATATCAACAACATTTAAATATTAAATGTCCAATATTGTATTATCAGGAAACTTACGACGTGCAAAATAATAAAGGATTTCGCTTACACAACGATCCATTAGACGTTGATGGTGGGTTGCCTAGTCACATTGCAAAAGAATATAATATTAATAATAGTTCAATTTTAGCTAAAGACACCGAATTTATAGACACTAAAAAATTAGATAGAAAAACCACATATAAGGTTGATAATACAAACCATATTAAACAAGTTTCCCCAGTTGATTTCTCCATAAATCATAATAAATTTACAAAATCAATGGATCCACAGGATCAGAAAGTTGGTGTAAAATCATATTTAGATAATATTGAAATGGATACCAACCCAATGTCATCCAGTTGGGAGGGTCACGATAAAACCGATAAAGCAATAAAAATGGGCGATTTTGATGGACAAAAGCGCGAAAATAACTGGATTGATGATGAATTAAAATTAAGACAGATGTCGTGCTCTGGTTGTAAAAAATAAAATTATAATTTGTAAATTATAATTTTATAACATTTTATTGAGATGGTTTCATAAACATTTGAACGCATTCCCAAGCTTTTGCGGATTCTTCCATATTAAATGCACCGCGTTTTTGAGCGATGTTTAACATACCAACTAAAACATTCAAAGCTACATTTTCATTTTCAATTGGGATATCTTTTAAATTTGTTTGGGCTTGTGTTGCTTGGGCTTGTGTTGCTTGGGCTTGTGCTGCCGTTTGTGTTTCCTTTTCTGTGATATTATTTGTGATATTTTCCATTTATAAAATATATTTTATATTTTTTTTAAGTATTTATAGTATTAATCTATTTATAGAATTTATTTATAGAATTTATTTATAGAATTTATTTATAGAATTTATAGAAATTTGGTTTATTCGGTTTTGGGTTTATTTTTCTCCCACTCCTTCATTAATTTATCTATTTTACTCATAATATCTTTAGAACTAGCTGACATCAACTCATTTTGTGGATTTTTTGCCCCACTATTTTTTTCTTTTAATTGTCCAGTTTTACTTGATTTGTCATATTCAATAGCCTTTTCAAGTATTTGTAAATTAGTTTTATCTGTACCATCATCCATTGGATATCTCTTTGTACCTAATTTTTTATTTATGTTTTCCATTAAACTGTTGTAGTGACCAGTCATACCAGCATCATCATCATTATTATTATTACTATTACTTTTTTTTCTATCTCTTTTTTCTTTTTCAATCAACATTTTATCGTGATAAGCCTTTATATAAACGTGTAATTCGTCTGGTGGAAATGTCCACGCACTAGCTTCTACTTTATAGTCAATAATCTCTTCACTTGAACTACCACCAAACCCTTCTAGTTTATTTCTTTTTGGACGAAAAGCGTCAACAACAATATAAATAATCACAACAATTAAAGAACCTATTGCAATATGTGTGAATAATTTTTTATTTCTTTTATCACAACCCATATATATATATTACGTATTTATTTTAATTACAACCGAATCTTTATTGTATAGCAAATATGTTTTTATACTTGAAATAACTGATTTTGATAATTTTCTTTTACCATTTTTAGATTTTATTGTAATTTCATTTAAACAATTGCCATCTTTTTGTATTTTTGTTAATAATTCATATAACGAATCAAAGTTTTGCATTATTGCTGCAGATGTTTTACTGCTTATACCCGGGATTTGACTCAAAATAATTTCACCAATATTATCCGGTCTAATATTTTTTTTTTTCACTTTTGAAATAACTTCCGAATATCTCTTTTTTGGCGATGTTTGTACAATATTAGAATTTAAGTTTAGTTTTTCATTATTAAATATTTTACAATCTTCTTCAATAATACTATTCTTATAATAATTTTTTCTCACTTTTTCTCTTCTTAATTTATCTGTTATTATTAAAATATATTCAGCTGTTTCTAAAATATCTCTCGTTTTCATTATACTAAATCCTTTAAAATAATTAATACAAAACATAGTAACTTGTAAAGTTTTTTTACTTATTTTACTGTATTTATTCGAATAGAGATGTATATCTCCCTCAATTAAATACACGATATTATGATTGTGTATTTCATTATTCTCTAATCTAAACGATTGTTCGGAATATCTCCCATCTCTTAGAGATGCAGCCAAATCATTTAAGCTTTTGCGTTCAATTATAATTTTTTCACTACAGTTATCGTCACAAATTATTATATCGCCGATAGGCAATGCCTCAACTTTAATTGTAATTTGTTTTAATTCTAATTCTTTAAGTTTAGCATTAAGTATTGTTATTAATTTATTTTCTCTATTATCAACCTTTATTATCATTAATTATTAACTAACTTGTATCTTTTAATATAGTTATTTTTAATATTTAAGAACTAGTTGCATTTTTAAAATTGTTTTCATATTTTTATTTATAAATGGAGAATATATCACCCAAAATGGCCGCGTCTTTTGGTGTAGGTTTTATAGGTTTTATTTTAGCAGCGTATAGTTACAATCAACAATATACTGATGATCCTTTAGATGATCCTTTAGGTAAAACTTTAGATAAAACTTTAGATAATCCTTTGGATAAAACTTTAGATAATCCTTTGGATAAAACTTTAGATAATCCTTTGGATAAAACTTTAGATGGTCCTTTGGATAAAACTTTAGATAATCCTTTGGATAAAACTTTATATAATCCTTTGGATAAAACTTTATATAATCCTTTGGATAAACCTTTAGAAAAAACAAAAAATAATGGTTGGAGTAAATTTTGGAAAGGAGAATATAAAGAAATGCGTAATAAATTAAGTGAAAAATAAAAAAATCTAAATATAATTTATAAATGTCAGAACACGAAGAAGGAAAAAAAGACGAAGTAGTTCAAGGAGAGAGTGATGAAATGATTGGATCTGAAGAAAAAAGCGGATTTTCATCCCTTTTCAATGGAGGTCGCAGACGCCGCAAATCTGCGCGCAGTAAGTCTCGCAAATCTCGCAAATCTCGCAAATCTCGCAAACGCAAACGCAAGTCTCGCAAACGCAAGTCTCCCAAGAAGAGCCGTAAGCGCAGACGCAGACGCCGATAAATATTTTTTAAAACCTATTAAATAAATGACTACATAATTAAATATAATTATGCAGTCTCAAAACAAATTAGATACTAAATTAATTCAAGCAGATGGTGATATTGTAAAAGATGATATGGATTTAATTTTTGATCCATATAATCAAAAAAACACGGAGGTAAATGAAGCCTTTGTAAATAGTATACTTAAAAAATATGGTGTACCCGATCGCATTCATAATATTAATCTTTATAAACGTGCATTCATCCACCGTTCTTATTGCAAAAGACCACATCTTGAAAATATTGCCAATAATATTACAATTTCCGATAAACCATCCGATTGTATGTCACTTAAAACCAAATCTAACGAACGATTGGAATTTTTAGGAGATGGCGTTCTTGAATGCGTAACAAAATATTATCTTTACCGAAGATTTCCAAAAGAAAATGAAGGGTTTATGACTGAGAAAAAAATAGCAATTGTTAAAAATGAAGCCATTGGACGGATGGCTTATGAAATGGGTCTTAATAAACATTATATTTTATCCAAAAATGCTGAAGAAAAAAAAACTCGCACCAATCTTAAAAAATTAGGATGTCTTTTTGAAGCTTTCTTAGGTGCACTATTTTTAGATTTTAACAAAATAGATATAGACGATGAAGATAATTGGTTTAAAAATGTATTTGTTACTGGTCCCGGTTTCCAAATTGCACAAATTTTTCTAGAAAATATTTTTGAACAACACATCAATTGGAAAGAACTAATTACTACCAATGATAATTATAAAAATTTACTTCAAGTACAACTGCAACAAAACTTTAAAGTAACACCAATTTATAAAGAAATTAACGATTGGGACGAGGATACCGGTTACCATATGGGTGTTTATTTATCTGTTTATTATAAAGCTCACGAATTTGAACATCACCAACAATACAACATTGATAATTTCTTCACAAAAAATAATATCACAAAAGATCCAACATTACCGTTCATTGAAAATATTAAAAATTATTATGAATCTTTAGATAACGCTAATTTTATTATTTTTCTTGGTGAATCCAAGCATAAAATTAAAAAGAAAGCTGAACAACGTGCCTGCAAATTTGCTTATGAGAAAGTAATTGGTAAATGATTGTGCAAATGATTGCACAAATAATATTTAAAATTATCTTAAAACAATAGTGACTTATACCTTTATAAAATGTCTTCCTTACCCGATAACAATCCAGTAAATAAGATGGAAAATCTCCATTTGTTTGATAATCGTTTGGGCTATCGTTATGGTCAGTTTTTATGGTACGCTTTTTGGTTTCCGAGTTTAGTAGTTATGTTGTGCGATGATACTGTTGGCCACAATCGCGATTTTTTATGTCAATCTTCCCTTATTTCATCATTAACCTTTCTCTATTATGCTTTTCATCAAAATAATGGATCCCCAGCATCAACGCCCGCCACACAAGGTTTATATTGCGAATTACTCGCGCGTTGGATGTTAGCCGCTTACCACGGTATGAATAATATTACAACTGGTGGAAATCCCATCGCTATAATGAATTGCATACAACTTATCGCAATGGGTTTGTTCACCGTTTTTAAATTCCCAACCGCTATTTACACGACGTGTAAATTTAAAACATATAAAAAAATGGAGAAACGTTTAACCGATAACAATGAAATTTATTAAAATCCAACATTTGATATTTCCTTTAATGTTATTATATTTTCTATAAAAAAATTCATCAAATCTCTTCTCGTTCTTGATTCTGTTGGTATATTATTTTTTATCCAATCCTTTAAAATCAACTGCCTTGAACTATGCATTGTGCAAGATTTTTTCATAATCAATTCTGGATAATTATCATTAAAATTATTTTTTACAATAAATCTGTATATTCTTATTTTATTATTTCTATTTGTAATTCTTTGCCATTTACAATATTTATCATAATTAATAAATATTTTAACATTTAAAAAATCATCCGGTAGTTTATTTTTTTTATAAAAATTTTGAATTAAATTTATGTTTTTTAAAAATTTTTTTTTATGTAACTCAAAAAAATATGTATTTGATAAATATATTTTATTGTTATGCAATGATGGAATATAATTACTTATTTCAATAATTATTTCATACGGTAATAACATTTAAATATTATTAATAATAATATTTAAATGTTTTTTTTTAACAGTTAAATTCAATTTCTTGATGTTTTATTTCCGGTGTCTTTATTATATAATTATCAATTTTAAGTTTAATATTGTTCCTAGGTATTTGTATCATTAATTTTTTTTTTTCATTTAAAACTGTTTTAATATCTGTTTTAATATATGTTTTAATATATCTTTTAATATCTGATTTAATATCTGTTTTTACATTTTCTTTTAATTTAGATAATATCATTTTAAATGAATATATATTATCAAATATTAAAATATTTTTATATAATCTTTTTATAAAGTACTATGTTATCACATAAACTATTTGATAAATTAAAGAAAAAACTGATTTCAAAACCTGTATTTAAAATGGAAGTTGTATTAAATGATACAAGTGTTGGGGTTAAGATATCTGATAAGTCAGATCCCAATAATACAAAAAGAGAACTTGCTTTTAAAGAAAGAATACGGCAAATGAATTCTAATAATTTACGTGCTGTTAAAATGAAACCGAAATCAACAGATTCCACATCTCTTACTGCACCAATTAGATCTTTTGCAAAAAAAACAAGCGAAACGAGTGATGGTTTTGAAACTAAAAAAACCAATAAAACATTAACACAACAAAAAATGGAGGCTATAAAAGCAAAACGGATGAAAAAAAAAGCAGAAAGAGAAAGTAAAAAAATACAAACATTATTACAATCTAGACAATTATTGGATAAAAGACAAAAAGAAATAGATAAATCAACATTGAAAAAACGAAAAGCAGATTTTAAATTTAAAATAGATCCATATTATTTAAATAATCGCGAAAAATTTATTAGTTTCATAGATAAAACATTATACGGTATTAAAGAACGTAGAGGGGTTAATAAAGAAATTAAAAGTTGTGATGAATTAAATTCTAATAAAAAAACAGGCAATTTTTCTTTATTATTGCACCAAGAAATAGTTAGAGAATATCTAAACATTTATAGTCCTTATAGAGGGTTATTTTTGTATTTTGGTTTGGGTGCAGGTAAGACTTGTGCTTCAATTGCGATAGCAGAGGGATTAAAAGATTATAATAAAATTGTTGTTATGACGCCAGCATCACTGAGAAAAAATTTTATGACAGAATTGAAATTTTGCGGAGACGATGTTTTCAGAAAAAATCATTATTGGGAATTTATTCAAAATATTTCTTCTAATTCATCACAAATTGAAGAACTCACTCGCATATTAAATTTACCTGTTAATGTTTTACAAAAAAACAATGGTATTTGGTCAATTAATACATCTCCTCCATCTGGTTCAAAAGGTAATTATAGCAAATTAACAGCTATACAACAAAAATCTCTCAACCTACAAATAGATGAAATGATTAAAAATAAATATCAGTTTATAAATTATAATGGATTACGCAATATTGATAAATATGAAGCCGAAGGTTTGAAAAATGGTGGTAATTATTTCAATAATAAGGTTGTTATAATTGACGAAGTTCATAATTTTGTTGGAACAATTTCCAACCAATTGGGTAATAAAAAATCTTTCAATTATAAATTATACAATTACTTAATGGATGCTGAAAACTGTAAAATAGTTTTTTTAACAGGTACCCCTATTATTAATTATCCAAATGAAATAGGGATTTTTTTCAATATGTTACGCGGTCGTATTAAAACTTATGAATTTATATTAAATACTACAAATGAATCGCGAATCAAAAAGTTGGATGCCAAATATCTCCGAAAAATATTATATTCCGCAAATGATGAAATTGATCACATTGAATATAGTAATAAAAAATTAATTATTACTAGAAATCCATTTCGTTTTATAACTAGATATAAAGAAATGAAAGGTAAAGATGGTAATAATATGTTATTAAACGATAGCGTTATAAGAAAAAAAGATACCGAATTTGATGTTTTTAGAAATGATGGATCGTATGAATCGGCATTTATAAGTAAAATTACAACCACATTGGAAGGGCGCGGCATTAGATTATCCTTATCCAAAGACAGCGACTGTCAAGAAATTAAATCAAGTGATTCGGTATATAATAAAGTTTGCATCAAAAAATATAAATGCTTCCCAGATGATTACGATACTTTCACGGCAAAATTCATTGATCCCGATACTCAAGAAATTATTAATAAGAATATTTTTAAAAGAAGAATTATTGGTTTAACATCATATTTTAAAGCAGCGGTTGATGCTTTATTGCCAACATTTAACAAAGATACTGATATTATTGAAGAATTTATACCAATGAGTCCCCATCAACTTTCAATTTATAATAAAATTAGAGATGAAGAAATTGGTAAAGAAAAAAGTGCCGGAATAAAGTTAATGACGACAAATGATATTTATAAAAATTCATCGGCATCCTATAAAATTTATTCAAGAGAATGTTGTAATTTCGCGTTCCCAGAAGGTATAGATAGACCGAGACCAATCATTAAACAAAAACAAATTGGAGACGAATCAAAAAGCAAATCAAAAAGCAAATCAAAAAGCAAATCAAAAAGCAGTGCAAAAGGCGAAGAAAAAAGCAATGCAAAAAGCAAATCAAAAAGCAGTGCAAAAGGCGAAGAAAAAAGCAATGCAAAAGGCGAAGAAAAAAGTGCAAACGACGGCGCATTTACAAAAGAAGCATTAATGAATGCTGCATTGGTTGATACAGATGAAGTTGCATTAAATATTGAAGATGATAGATTGTCGTTGCCCGGTGATGTTGGTAAACTTGTTGAATTTGAAGATAAGGATTACAAAGCACGTTTAAAAGACGCGATAGAAGAAATTGATTTGGCAAAAAATGAATTACTTGTTGGTGAAAATCTAAATAAACATTCTCCTAAATTTAAAAGAATTTTAGAAAAAATTAATTCTCAAGTTATTAATACAGATAAAACAACCAGCGACGGTACACATTTAGTTTACTCATTTTTTAATAATGTTGAAGGTCTTGGTTTATTTAAATTGGTGTTGGAAGCAAACGGTTATAAAAGATTTCAAATTATAAATGATAATTCTGTTTGGAAAATAAATATGAATCTTGAAGATTTACAAAAACCCTGTTATATTTTATATTCGGGTAATGAAAAAACAGAAGAAAAAGAATATTTGCGTTTAATTTTCAATAGTGAATGGGATAAATTGCCAGATACATTGCATAAACAATTATTGTCAATTAAAAATAGAAACTTACCACCAGAAGACGATACAACAGTCTTAAATAATTTCCACGGGGAAATTATTAAAGTTTTTATGATTACTTCAGCCGGGGCAGAAGGTATTACTTTAAAAAATGTAAGAGCTGTTCATCTAATGGAACCTTATTGGCATCCGGTTCGGTTTGAACAAGTTATCGGAAGAGCCGTTAGAATTTGCAGTCACGAAAATTTACCCGAAGAAGAACAAAAGGTTATCGTTTATATTTATTTAATGAAATTTTTACAACAACATATAAAAGGAAATCCTGATGCAAAAGATGAAGGATCAAAAAAACCACTTGTATCATCATTGATAATTAAAACGGATATTTCCAAAGATAAAAAACGGGTTATTACTTCAGATCAAAAATTGTATGAAATTTCAAATATAAAGAAAAAAATAAACACATCCATTTTACACGCCATTAAAGAGTCTTCCATTGATTGTAAAGTTCATAAGAAAAATGGTGATAATTTACAATGTTTCACTATTAATAGTCCAAATTTAGAAGATTATACCTATAATCCTAATTATGAAAAAGATTCCGCGTCACAACAAGAAGAAGTTGAACTAACTTTATATCCTATTACCGATAAAAGTGATCCAACAAAAAAATATTATCTTAAAAAATATGATGAAAACTCAGCCGAAATGAAAGGTATATTATATAATTTTAACGCATATAAACGTAATAAAACACTTATTGAAGTTGGGGAAACAGGTCGCTAGGTTGTATCGCTAGGTTGTATCGCTAGGTTGTATCGCTAGGTTGTATCGCT
>Ga0115570_10002911_pt1 | contig 12853 bp, 4 predicted proteins | sample COGITO_mtgs_1205_3_FD_87294 | JGI IMG/M metagenome (GOLD analysis project Ga0115570, IMG submission 87294) | Pelagic marine microbial communities from North Sea - COGITO_mtgs_120524 | ecosystem: Environmental > Aquatic > Marine > Epipelagic | place: Germany:Helgoland, sampling site Kabeltonne... | reverse complement strand
GGTAATATACATTTTAGCTCTAATGTTAGTGGTCAAACAGTTATACTAAAGTATATAAGTGATAGTTTAGGTACAGATGCTGAAATGGTTGTACATAAGTTTGCTGAAGAAGCAATGTATAAACATTTAGCTCACGCTATATTGGCAACCAAATCAAATGTTCCAGAGTATTTAGTAGCTAGATTTAAAAAAGAAAAGTTTGCCGCCACAAGAGTAGCTAAATTAAGGCTTTCAAATATAAAGTTAGAAGAGTTGTCTCAAGTAATGAGGGGTAAGTCTAAACATATTAAACATTAAAGTATGCCGGATATAAAACATCACTTTCGATCAGGTCGCATGAATAAAGACTTGGATGAAAGATTAGTACCTAATGGTGAGTATAGAGATGCGCAGAATATTGAGATAATTACTTCTGAAGGATCTGGTGTTGGTTCTGTCCAAAATGTTTTAGGTAATGTTTTAAAGGATGGTAAAACTTATGATGAAAACTCAAAAGCTTTAACTTTATGGGGGAGCAACTCCTCCTCAATAAAAGACTTAACAAATCCTAAGTGCATAGGTTATGTTGTTGATGAACAAAACAACAAAATATATTGGTTTATATCTTCAGGAGAAACCTTAACAGCTTTAGTTAATGATTCATCGGCAAATGATGGAGGCTCTGAAGTTGTTTTAGATAATCAATCTGGAACCATAAAAGAAGATATGGTTATTAGTGGTGGAGGTATATTTGGTAAGACAATAGTTACAGGGGTAACCGGCAATACAATATCTACTTCTAACGGTGTTTATGTTACAAACAACACCTTATTAACTTTTAAATCTACCGTAAGTTGTATTGCGGAATACGACACCACTACGGGGGTTGTATCTCCTTTATTAGTTGATAAAAATAACATACTTAAATTTAGCAGTAGTTATCTAATAACAGGTGCTAATGTGTTAAATGGGATCTTATTATTCACAGATAACCAAACAGAGCCTAAGAAAGTAATCATATCTGATTTTAAAGCTGGATCTAGCACTTTCAATTATCACACTCAAATAAATAATACTGATTTTATTGAAAAAGATATTACAGTAATAAGAATGCATCCTTTAAAAGCACCTACATTAACAATGGGTGTTTCTGAAAGAAGGTTAAGTAATAGAGGATTAGCTTCGGGTTCTAGTGTTTTTGTAGAAAACAACTTTTATTCTGGAGATGAAATTTTAACTTCAGGTACGTCTGTATCTTTAAACTTTAATCCTTTAGGTAATTTTATAAAAGATGATATTTTAAAGCTTCAACATGAAAACATAGATGGAGCTACAAAAACTAAATATGAAATATTTATAAAAGTAAAAACATTAACAAACTCAACTGTAATACAATCGGATAGCATTGATGCTTCTACTTATAGTGCTGATTGTGTTATTCAATCAATACCTAGTAATTTACCAGACTTAGGGGCTGTTACTTGGAAAGCTACATTACAAGAGAAAAAACCTATGTTTGAAGAACGGTTTGTGCGTTTTGCTTACAGATGGAAGTATAAAGACAACCAATACTCTGCTTTTTCACCTTTCTCTAAAATTGCTTTTTTACCCGGTGAGTTTAATTATAATAATCTAAACTCATACAATAGTGGAATGTCAAACAACTTGAGAACATTAACTGTTTCTGGATTTGACAGCAAACCACACGATGTATCAGAAGTTGAAATACTGTTAAAAGAATCTAACATAAATTCAGTTTATGTTGTAGATAAATTAAGAAATAATGAAACATTTTATAATGTTTTAAATGAAAGTATAAGGTCAGTTATTGAGTCTAATCAAATACTTAGACCTTACGATAACGTACCAAAAAAAGCTAAATCGCAAGAAGTTACCGCTAGTAGAGTTGTTTATGGAAATTATTCTCAAGGATACGATACTTTGGTTGGGAATATACCAAGAATAGAAGCTAGTGCAGAGCAAAAACCTACAAACATAACAACAACATCTAAAGTCAACCCAAGAGGCACAGGTGAATATAACGTTTTTACATTAACAAAAACTAATCCTAAAATAGAGGTTGGTATGAAGGTTACTTCAGATGATGGGGTCATACAATTAGAGGATAACATGTTTGTAGTATCTATATCTGATCAAAGATTAGAAATATCAAAACAAATAAGTGCTTCTACGAACACATTTGAAAAAATTGAAGAGAAAAAAATAACAGGAGAAACTTTATTTAAATTTGTTAAAACAAAAACACATAGCGAAACTGTTAAGTCTTTAAGAAACTACCAATTAGGAGCCACTTACTCAGATGCTTTTGGAAGAGAGTCTCCAGTTTTTTCTTCAATAAACTCTTCAGTATATTTAGACAAAACATTTAGCAATACAAAAAACACTTTAACAGGTCAGTTAAAAAACACATCACCTGACTGGGCAACACATTTTAAATTTTTTGCTAAAGAGACTTCTAGTGAGTATTACAATGTAGCACTTGATAGATTTTATTTTGCTAAAGATGGTAATGTTTGGTTGTCTTTCCCTTCTGCTGAAAGGAATAAAATTACAGATGAAACTTTTTTATTGTTAAAGAAAAAACATGATAAAAGTGAAGCTGTAGTGGAAGAAGCTAGATATAAAGTTTTAGACATATCTAATGAAGCCCCTAAATTTATTTCAACAGAAACTATAGCTTCAGGTAAAGCTTCTTGTAAAATAAAAGGTAATGCACCTACAGTGGGTAGTGTATTTTTTAAGTTCTCAGGTCCAAGTCCTCAAGAAAACCCTGACTTTGCATCGGCATTTAAATCTCAAAATCAAATACAAATTACTACAGATGTTAATGGTGTTTTTTCTGATCAAAACAACAGTAAAAGATATACAATAAAATCTGGAGGTTCTAGTAATGAAAACGTATACGAAGTAATACTTGAAGATCCTATAGCTCCAGAAGATAGTAATGTTTTTAAAGAAGTAATTTCAACTACTAAACAAAATGTAAGTGCAGAAGAGGTTGTTAACTCTGTTACTGTTAAGTTAACAGATTCAAATTCATTAATAGAAACTGGAATGATAGTTAAAGGATCTGGTATAACATCAGATGAGGTTACTGTTTCTACTATAAGCACATCTACCATAACTTTGTCTTCAGCACAAACAATAGCTGCAGGAACAGAGTTGACATTTGAAAAAATAACTAACCATGTAGCTTTTGATAGTGAGGTAAATATTACTATATTCTCAAAAGAAATACAAGACAAAGCAGAGTTCTTTGGTAGATTTTTTGTTAAGGTAAAAAGAGATTTTATTTTAGATAAAAACGTTATTAACTCTTTTAATGGTATTAAGAGCACTTTTGAACAAATTGAAAAACAAGAGTTTTTGCAAGAGTTGGCTAATGATTACACTCACTCTTCCGATAAAAATAATGAAAACACATACACTCAAGATGCTGCTTGGACAGACAACACAAGTTCATCTAACAGGCTTGATGGTAGAAAGATACAAAAAAGTCAAAGAGACATAGCCTCAAAAGATATAAAAGACACACATCCATCAAATGATAAAAATAAATTTTCTTTTTATTGGTCTGCTATTGGAAATGAAGACAGTTTAGAAGATGACGGTACATCAAATATAAATTTTTTTATTAGTGAAATAACTAAAAGAGGTACTTTAATACAGTTTAGTAATGGATTTGGAACTAAAGGAGATGTATATCAAGTATCAGGTAGTAGTTTTATTTCAGAATACAGAACTGAAGATTTATCTATACAACAAAAACCTTACGGCAAAAGAAGACTTTATACTATAGAAGTAACCAATTACACTTCTGGTGCAAAGTCATATACAGATGTTTTTGATTATTCTATATCTACAGATTCTACTTCAGGAAATGGTAGAATAAATCAAATATCTATAATGGAGGAAAATGTTGCTTTAGAAGATGCAACTATATCCTCTAACGATCCTGCAATATTTGAAACAGAACCCACTAGTCTTGAAGGTTTAGATATTTACTATGAGTCTAGTAATTCATTACCTATAATTAAGCCGGGTATGAAAGTTACAGGTGATGGTATTAATACTACTATATCTGCAACCACAGCTTCTGAAGTGTCGGCTGCTCAAGTTACTTTAACAGAAGATTTAAGTAGCAGTATCACTGAGGGGATGTTTATGACAGGTGTTGGTGTACCTAAGAATACTACTGTAAAATCTGTTAGTGGTGCAGTTGTTACATTAACTAAATCTTCACAATATGCGAATGCTTTAGCTGTAACATTTTCCACAGTAAACTTTGTGAATTCTGTTGAAGATGGTGATAGCTTTAATTTGCTTAATAATGTAGCTACTGATATACCTGTAGATACAGTGTTAACTTTTACAGATGAAAACGACTTATACAGCTTCACAGCTACAACACATGGTTCATCTATATCTTCAGGTCAGAAAGTTGTTACATTAGCTACAAATCAAGTTCATGGTCAACCCATAGAGTTAAACTTTTTTAATGCTTTTTGTTTTGGTAATGGAGTTGAGTCTAATAGAATAAAAGATGATTTTAATACATCTTTTATAGACAAAGGAGTAGTAGTATCTACCACATTAGACGCTGAGTATAAAGAAGAAATAAAAGAAAGTGGTTTAATATTTTCAGGCATATTTAACTCAACTTCTGGAGTTAATGAACTTAATCAATTTATACAAGCTTTACCTATAACTAAAGACATTAACCCTATATACGGATCTATACAAAAACTGCATGTTAGAGAAACTGATTTAATTACTTTTTGTGAAGATAAAGTATTAAAAATACTTACAAATAAAGACGCTTTATTTAATGCTGATGGCAATGTTAATTTAACTGCAAGCACAAATGTACTAGGTCAAGCTATTGGGTATGTTGGAGAATATGGTATATCTAAAAATCCAGAGTCATTTATTTCTCATGCTTTTAGAATATATTTTGCAGATAAAGCTAGAGGTGCAGTGTTAAGATTATCTAGAGATGGGTTAACTACAATATCTGAAAAAGGTATGTCAGATTTTTTTGGTGATAATTTAGCTGTGTCTTCCACTATAATAGGTACTTATAACGAGGATAAAGGATCGTACAACATTACTTTAAATAATAAAACATTAAGCTTTGATGAAAGGGTTGATGGTTGGACTAGTTTTAAGTCTTTTATACCTGAAGCCGGTTTATCTATAAACAATAAATATTATACGTTTAAGGATGGTGATTTGTACTCTCATGATAATACTACAAGAAATACTTTTTATAATGTAAATTATGAGTCTTCAGTTAATGTTTTATTTAACGATATATCTTCAAGTGTAAAAAGTTTTAAAACATTAAATTATGAAGGTAGTGATTCTAGAAAATATACTTACAGTGGTTCTATAGGTGCTACAACAATAGGATCCGGAACAACCATAGAGGTTTTGGAAAAATCAGGGTACACACCAACTCAAATATCAGGACTAACAGAAACAGCAAGTAAAGGTTGGTATGCAAATTCTATATCTACAGATCAGCAAACAGGTAGTGTTAAGTTTTTTAAGAGTAAGGAAAACTTTAAGTTTAACAAAATATTAGGTGACACTACAACATCATCTAACATAGACACAAAAGAACTGTCTGTACAGGGATTAGGTGTACCTTCCTCAATAAGTACATCTGGTGTTGTCAATAAAATATTAACAGTAACCCCATCCATATCATTAAGTAATTTTACAATAAGTAGTAGTGTTATATTTTCTGCTTCAGGTACTAACACTATTGGATCAGGAAAAACAGCTGTATTTACAATCACACCTAGTGATGGTTATGTTATTTCTGCTAGTCAAGTTTCTAGCAATTCAGACTTGAGTAACATTGCTTCAGTGAGTAATGCAGATACAGGAACCGCAGGAACTATAGGGAATACGGTTGAAGTGACATTTGTTATGGTTGATGAAGACATTGACAATACAGCTACAATAACACCTACTATAACAGTAAGCACCCTGTCTTTAGCTCAATATACAGTTACAGGTGTATATAATACTGATGAAGTAAACACATCAACTTCTTCCTTATACAACTTTGGTTATAGTGGATCTGGTAATTATTTTTTACACTCAACAGTAAATGGATTAGTTAGTAATAGCACTAAAGTAACATTATCTTCAGCAAATAGTTTACTATCTGTAGGTATGACTGTAGTCGGATCCGGAGTAACTAAAGGTACTACTATATCTGCTATAAACAGTTCAACAATAACTTTATCAAATAAAGCGACTATACCTGATGATACTTTGTTAAAATTTGGTAAAGAAATTATATCTAAAACTTTTACTGCAGACAATGGTTTCGCTTTCCCTTTAAATCCAACTCTTGATGTTATAAAAGAAGATGAAAACAGTATTAGTGAATATTCTACTAGTAGCGACCATACTATTGTAACAGCAAGTAAAGTAGGTTCTTCAACAACTGCTTCAAATACTTTTGTTTTAGATAGTGTAACAGGTATCTCTGCGACAATGCTCGTTACTGGTGAAGGTATTGTGACAACAACAAAAGTAGTCTCTATAAACTCAATAACTAAAACTATAGCCGTAGACAAAGATGTTTTAATAAATTCTGGAGAAAAATTAAGTTTTACTCCTACTGTTGTAGTGTTTAAGGTACACTATGTATTTAGCACAAACAATCCAACTGAAGATAGATTATTACTAACAGCTAGAGCAGGTAAAGCTTTTTTAAATAAACCTGATCAAATAACAGAACTACAAGTATCCACTCAAAACATACCAATAAATGGGGACACGAGAGAGATTCATGTTGTAGGAAGACAAGGAGCTAAGTTTATATTGAAAGAATTTACAGAAGGAACTGTAAACGGTGCTGTTAGCAACTCTTCTTCTGTGTCTTTAGATTCAGCTAACTATGCTATTTTAGCAGGGATGACGGTAACTAACGGAGGGTCAGGAATAGGTAAAGTAAAGTCTTATGTTGGGAATGCTATCACTATAGATAGAAATGTTACAATACCTGACAACGCTGTATTAAGATTTAGAGTAGAGCATAATGGGGAGAGCTTTACTCAAGACATTACTAATATAGAAAAACCTACAACACTTATAATTCCTTCAAACGGTGTGAGAACTTTTTCTAGAAAATACGATAAATCTGAAAATAGTAAAATTTTTAATTATGAAGTTGTACCTGTATCTCCTACTACTTTAGCCTTACCAATAAAAGGTAGTAATCCTGCAACTGTTTCTCAGTTTGCGGATGTTACATTTAAAGTTAAAGCAACAGAAAATTTTACTTCTTCAGAAGCTAATTTAGGAAATACTAATGAGTTATCTATAACTAAAAATGCAGGTAAGAACGATCAAAGTGAAGATCTAGATTTTTCTTTTGCTATTACTGCAGATAGTGGTAAAAAATTAAGAGAAATAAAACAACCTTCTCCTGAAGATTTTAAATACGCTACTATAATCAAAACTGTAAAAAGTATTTCAGATGCTGTAAATGTTGGGTCAGGATGTACTGCTGTTATAGAATTTGTAGGAACTACAACTCAAAGTGCTCTTGTTACAGGTAGTTCAACTACAGGTATGGTTGTTAAAACTCATGAAAAAAAGAACTCATCTAATCCTAGCCTACCTGATGGTGTTTATTTAAAATCATTAGAGCCTGTTGCTTTGTCTAATTTAAACAAGTTAACTATAGCTCATGATAGTAAAGATCTTAATGTTTTATCTCAATCTATACAACAAGGAGATAAAATATCATTTAGTGCTCCATACACTTATAATTTAGCTTTTATAAAACTAAATGGATTAATGACCGACAGTTCTAATAATGAGGTTATTAGTACAGTGGCTGTTGCAAAATACGAAACTACTGGAACTTCAATTATTCTTGAAAAAGCAAACAATATAATTACTACAGGTATGGTTGTATCAAGTTCTAGTGTTCCTGAAGATGTAACTGTTACAGCAATAAATACTGTTGCAAGTACAGGAGTTATGACATTAACAATATCTGGAAATAAAGATATAAAAGCAGGTGAAGAACTTACGTTTTTTGAAGATGACGGTGATACTTACACAGTATCAGGCACTGCTCAAGTAAATAAATTTGGTACTGAAAATTTAACTTCCGAATTTTTATTTGATAATTTTGTTAAGGTTTTAGTGTCAAGTGGTGGATCAGATAACAACGATGAAGCAAGTACTTATGCTTTAACAAGTATAAAAACCAATATTTCTAGTGATTCATTAGCTAGTGGAGGTGTTAACTTAAAAACAAAACACCCTATCGCTAAAATTAGTTTACCGGGGTTTGGTGATACACCTATTTACGTAGGAAAAGGAACTGATAGTAGTGGTAATGGTGTTCCAGATACAAACTCATCAAGTAATGTTTTAACTGAAAACAACACTACAATTGATTTTACTCTAAACTTCAACTTCCCCAAAGATGATAGTTACAGTGGATTTTATAAAATAAAAATAGAAGCTAAACCTAACAATGTTTTTGATAGTTTTAGTGTTGGAAATGAAAGCAATACAGCTGGTGTTTATGAAAACTCAGACATTAAAGAGCATCTTTATACTCAAGGAGTTGCTACACAAAATGTTTTTCAATGGGATTTTTCTTGTCAAACATCAAGAGACTTAACCATAAATGATATTAGATTAGCTTTAAATTTTAAAGTTACAATATCTCAAGTTGGAGGTATAGTTCACCCTACATTTGGTTATGGAGCGGAAAATAATTTTGAAGATAACACAAACAATACAGACGGAGGAATAGGTGTAAGAGCAGGTGGTGGTGTAGGTGTTGACTTTCCTGATCCTAGCTTCAAAGATCAAGATCCCTATCTATAAATTATAAAACATGGCAACATCATTAGTATTAACATTTGCAAATCCAGTAAACAACACAATTCAGATAGGTGATGTAGTATATTATTCTACAATAACAAACGGAGTAACGGATGCACCAACAGAAGTTGGTAGTATAACCGCTTACACGAATACGACTGTAACATGTAGTATAGATGCATCAGCGAGTACCTCTGGATTAGAAAACAAGTTCTACTTTTTTGCAAAAGATAATAAAGCTAACTTATCTTCGCTAGTAGGTTACTATGCAGAGGTAGAAATGAAGAACGACTCTACAAGTGAAGTTGAACTGTATCAAATAGGTTCAGATGTATCTGAAAGTAGTAAGTCGTAAGTAAAATATGTAATTATAGTAATAAATAAAATAAAAAATATTATGGTAGGAGCAATAATGGCAGGAGTAGGTGTAGCCGGATCATTAATTTCAGGTTTAGCTGGGGGTAAAAAAAGAAGAGCAGAGCAAAGGGCTGCTGGTGATGCATTTAACACCCAAATGAAAGCTTATTCAAGCTTTGATATAACTAATCCATATTCAAACTTAACAAATCCGGGGGCTAATCTATCTGCTCCAGCATCAAGTTTATCAAACCCAGCAGCTAATTTAACTAATTTTGCTGCAGGTATGCAAAACACCGCAGTAGGTGCTACTAATTTTGCATCTCAAATGGAGAATACTGCGGAAGATTTGACCGTAAATACACAGCAAGCAGAATTTCAAGCCCAACAACAACAGCAAGGATTAGCAAATACTTTAGGTAGTATGAGGGGTGCTGCAGGTAGTAGTGGAATAGCGGCTCTAGCACAAAGTTTAGCAGGTCAACAAAGCCAAAACTTACAAGCGGCATCAGCATCTATTGGTCAACAAGAGTCTGCAAATGCAATGTTAGCCGCACAACAAGGGGCACAAATACAACAAGCGATTGCAGGTGAATCTTCAATGAAACAAGCAAGAGCAATTGATCAAGCTTCACAAAATCAGATACTTTCGGCTCAAATGGGTAGCGCAAATCAAATGGCTGGAGTTGATATAGCACAACAAAATCAAATACTTGCTGCACAACAAGCACAATCTAATCAACAGTTTGGTGCTACTATGGGGTTTGAAGGTCAAGCACTTTCAGCGCAAGGTGCTGCACAACAGCAACAAATGCAATTAGATCAAATAGGTACACAGTTGTCTTTTGCTGCAAACAGAAAAGGTGCTGCAGATCAAGCTAGAGCACAAGCAAGACAAAATGTAGTTGGTGCTTTTGGAGATCTAGCAGGTGCTGCAAGTTCTTTTGGTGGTAAATAGGTGATTAAAAATTAAAAAATTATGGCAATAGATCCAACATTAGTAAAAAGTGTAGCTAGAGCATACGAATATCAAAACTTTGTTCCTGAAGTAGAGAGTATTGGTATCACTGATATTACTCAAAGACTTGCAAAAGGTAAACAATTAAAAAGAATAAAGGATGAAAACATCCAAAAGGAGGTTAAAAGTTATATTGACAAATATCCTCCAGACATTCCTTTAGAAAAAATACCAGAAAAATATAGGTCTGCAATATCTGAGTTTTCTTTTAAGCAAAAGAAGATTTACAGTGATGCAGTTGCTTCTAGAGTAAATATGAAAGCAGGTACTGATGAATATCAAGAACAAACAGATTTAATGAATGGTGCTTTGCAATCAATCTCTAATTTAAAATCTCAATGGGATACTTTTGGTCAAGGTAAGAAAGAAAATCTAGGAGATATAAGTAGTGGTAATTATTCATTAGCCAACAATTCAGATAATTTAGGGTTAATAGCTTCAGTGTATACTGATAAACTTGATGCTTCTATATCTGATAGTGGAGACTTGTCTTTTTTAACAGGAGATGGTGGATCTTTTAGTTTAAATGATATAGATCAACCATTCTTAAAAGCTTCAGAAGAAGCTATGTATATAGAACAAGAATTAGTTAAAGCTCACGATGATGGGGTTATGCTTAGCGAGGCTAGTGTTAATTTAAAAATGAGTCAAATAAGGAAGGTTATAGAGAAGGGTGGTATTGATTCTATAAAATCTTTAGCTTTAGATAATTTAGTGGCAAACGTTGAGCTTTATGATGGTAGTGAAGAAATATTTGAAAGAATAGATAGTGATGACCCTGCAGTATCACTTGAAGCTAGAACACAATTAGAAAATGATTTATTGTCTAAATACAAGACCTCGTTAATTTCTCAATCTCAGACAGGTTACAATGCTAAAAACCCTGTCAAAGCAAAACCACCAACATCAATGGAGGTGTTGAATTCAAAATCAAAAATGTTTGAAACTTTGTTTATAGATGTTAAAGATGAAAGCAAAGCTCCAATAGCAAAAGCAAACTTACAGAAAAACTTAAACATGCAGGTGCTTCGTTACACTGATTATTACGTTGATTACGATAAAGAAACTGATCAGTTCTTTTTGTATGATAAAAATGAAAAGCAAGACTTCCAAGATGAAGGAGCTATTTATCCAGCAACAGGGGCTGGTGTTATTAGAATGTTAAAAGAAATTGACTCAAGTAGATTATAAAATATGTCAAACGGAAGCAGTGGAAATTGGTATGATAAGTACATGGAAGATGAAGAGGTAAGTCCTCAATCTCAATCTACGCAAACTCAACAATACCAAACTCAACAAGGGGGGAACTGGTATGATAAGTATACGGAAGAGGCTGAAGAAAAAGAAGAGGAAAAAGAAGAGGGAAAAGAAACAGGAGAAAAAGACACTTTAATAGAAAGAACTTTTGGTAAAAATGCTTTAACTGATTTTTTAGGTGATTTATATAGATCAGGTGCATCTGGTGTAGCTGCAGGTGAAACAACTGGGGAGTCTTTTGACATGTTTCAAGAAGCAGGGGACAAAGAATTAACAGATGAGGCTATTCAGAAATACATAGGTGCTGTTGAATATGCTAAAAATCAAGATGTCACTGATGAAATGAAAGATTTTCAAAGAATATATGAAGAAGAAGGTGAAAGTTTAGTTGGATTTTTTAAAGGAGTAGCATCTAATCCTAGCATTTTACCTCAAATGTTAGTTAGCTCTTTTGGCACTTTAGGTGGTTCCTTTTTTGATTCTGAAGAAGTTGCAGGATTTACTGCTTTAGGTGCTGCTGCAGGATCTCAAATACCAATTATAGGTACAGCTATTGGTGGTTTCACAGGTCTTACTACAGCTATGGAAACTGGATTAACTTACAGTGAACTTTTGCAAGACAAGTTAAATGAAGATGGATTAGAATTTAACACTGAAAACATTAGAAAAATACTTGAGAACGATGAAGTCCGGCAAAGTATAATGAACAGATCTTTAGGTAGAGGTTTAGCTATAGGTGCGGTAGAAGCCTTAACCGCAGGGTTTGCTTCAAAAGCTACTAGAGGTGTTAGTGCAGCTTTGAGATCATCTTCTAAGAGAGCTTCAACAGCTGCTGCTATAGGTGCAAACGTAGCCGTAGAATCTACTGGTGGAGGTTTAGGTGAAGTCTTAGGTAGGGTAGCTGCAGGTCAAGAAATGGACGTAGCTGAAATAGGATTTGAAGCTATAACAGGCACAACAACAACTCCAGTCACTCTTGCTAGAGGATTAAGAAAAGGTGGTCAATATATTCAAAAGTCTAAAACTGGGGATCAACCTATGACCAGAAAACAAGTTGTTGACTTTTTAGAAACAGCAAATGATGAAGAGATAGCTTCTGCAAATATTGAAATAAAAAACGATCCTGAAATTGCTGAAATGGCTCGGCAAAAACAAGATGTAATATTATTAAAAGCTAGAATAGATGATAAAATCACAGATGAAGGTGATAGAAAAAAACTTCTTAATTTAGAACAACAAAGACAAGAAGCAGAAGGAAAAACTACTACATACTTTAAGAACAAGCTAAAAAGAATTAACAAGTCTATAGATGAAATAACCAACAAATATTTAGACGCTGAAGAAGAAGTT
>Ga0115570_10002906_pt1 | contig 12862 bp, 10 predicted proteins | sample COGITO_mtgs_1205_3_FD_87294 | JGI IMG/M metagenome (GOLD analysis project Ga0115570, IMG submission 87294) | Pelagic marine microbial communities from North Sea - COGITO_mtgs_120524 | ecosystem: Environmental > Aquatic > Marine > Epipelagic | place: Germany:Helgoland, sampling site Kabeltonne... | reverse complement strand
GGCTGCCAATTGGAGGCTGCATTTAAATCATAAAAGACCGGAGTGGCCCCAACTAGTTTCGTTACTGAGGTATAGGTAGGGTAACCAGGGTTTGGTATCAAAGCAATATCTCCTTCGTTAAGGTATGCCATTGAAATATGCATGATCCCTTCTTTACTCCCCATTAGTGGAAGCACTTGGTTTTCCGGATTAAGTACGACCTTATAATGGGAGTTATAAAAATTAGCTATAGCAGATCGAAGTGCTGGCAACCCTTGGTAACTTTGATATTTGTGTGCAGAAGCGTCAGACAAACTATCTGTAATTGCAGAAATCACCGCTTTTGGAGGGCCTATGTCTGGACTACCAATACCTAAATTAATAATAGGAGCACCAGCAGCCTTAAGGGCATTGACCTCTCTTAATTTTTTAGAAAAGTAATATTCTTCAACAGTATGTAACCGATTGGCAGTAATCATTATTTTTTTGCGTTTTTATATTCTCCTAGTATTTTAAATTCTTCTGCCATAATTTCCATGATCGCTTTTCCTTTTTGGTAGTCCGAAAAGGCTTCAAAAGTAATATCTACAAAAAAAGCATATTTCCAAGGAGTATCAATTTTAGGAAGCGATTGAATTTTAGTTAAATTTAAATTACAATCACTCATAACATTAAGCATCGCAGCTAGGCTTCCACGTTTATGATCTAAAAGAAATTTTACAGACGCTTTATTTACAGCATCTTGGTTGTGCAATTTAGGGGCTCTTTCTACAATTACAAAACGTGTTTCGTTATGCTTAATCGTTTGTATGCTTTCCGCTAAAATATCTAAAGTAAATAGGCTAGCTGCCTCTAAACTAGCGATGGCCGCAACTCCCTTAATTTGACCTTCGTGAATTCTCTTAGCAACCTCCGCAGTATCTGTGTCTTCAATTAATTTGATATGCGGGTACTGTTTAAAAAACTCTTTACATTGTAACAAAGCCATTGGATGAGAGAACACTTCGTTGACCTGCTCAATAGACTGTCCTTTAAGCGCCATTAAGTTGTGTTGTATTTCCAAAAAAAACTCTCCTGTAATGTGTAAGTTTTGATCATCAATATGTGCATAGTTAGGAATAATAGAACCTGCAATAGAATTCTCCAAAGCCATTACAGCGACATCCGTCGTTTTGGAGGTCAAGCTTTCAACCACTTCATTAAACGAAAGATATGGCTGAACTTCAATAGAATCTTCAAAATATATTTGAGAAACTATGTGATGGAAAGACCCTTCTATCCCTTGTATGGCTACACTTTTTTTCATAAAAAAAAATCCCGATGTTTACATCGAGACTAAATATTTAAAATTTATATTGATAAATTATATATACAAGGCCTCGATTTCTTTTCTAAAAAAGAAATAATAAAAGCTATAAAAAATATAATTCACATTTATCATAAGTACTTAACTATTAGGCTAAAGTATCTATTTTTTATATAATTTAAGATTTAATTTCTTTTTTTTCTTGTTCATTACTTAAAATTATAGATAATTTAATAAAACACAGTTTGAGCTAATTAAATGCTATTTTTTTGTCTTTTTTAGAAGAATCCCTTTAATAAGACACCTAAGGAGCAAGCTCTAAATGTGTTAATTAGTGGTTATAGATTAGTCTAAAAACAGTAACTGTCCAGAATAATACTCTTGGACATCTACCAAGTGAGGTCTATACACACTAATAACATCGCCTACACTTCTAATGTCCACTGTTAAGGATTGTTTTGGATTCACGATAATGTCATGGCTACTTCTTTGAAATATATTCACATGCTGGGCTATTAAATCGGCCCCTTTAAATTCGCACAAACCAGCGTAAAACTCCACAGAAAGACTTTCTGTGGATCCTGAAATTGTGAATACTGACAATCCGTTAGCTATCACTTTAAGCCTTTGTGCGTTGATTTTAATATTAAAATCACCAACATTTAGGTAATTAGAATTATAATTTTCACTGATGAGTGTTAAATTATCGAGGTTTAAAACACCTTCTGAAGAGGTCAAGTATTGAGTACTACTTCTAATTTCTTTCAAAAAAGGAGTCGTTACTATCATTTTGGTAAGCCCAAAATCTCTGACGAAATTACAAGAATTAGTGTCGGACAATTGCAATTGTTTATCGACCACAGTAATTTCAATATTGTTTAGTAAGTTTTGGCCTGTTTGAATCTCCACTTTATAGTCTTGACCTTGCTTAACCACTAATTCAATATCTCGATTCACTAAAATTTTGTCAAAAGTATCTACGCTCAAAATGCGTGTTTCCTGACTACCAGCAGCTTGAATACACCCCCATGCGTCTTCCTTATCACAAGAAAAAAACATCACCATCATTAGTATGTAAAATAATCCCTTCATATTATAGTCTGATTCCAATTCCAAATTCGAGAGCTTCTGCTGTAGCTAAATGAGATTTAACCGTAAAAGCTCCAAACCATTGTTTGCTAAAATAATACTTTAGCCCAATTCTATTATATATACGACCTTCAAAATCGTACGGATAGTATAGATAATACCCTGTTTGCGCTACCATCGACCATTTGTTGACAAATAACTCATAGCCCAAAAAACCTCCAACCCGTCTGTAATCGGCATTGGGATCGGATGGTGCATCAGGAAAAGCAACACTTCGATAGTTGATTTCTTCTTTTAAAGCAAACGAAAAAAATGCGTCAACTCCAAGATGAACTGCGCTAAAAGAATTAAAACGTTTATCAACATATGCGGAAACCGTATAAAATGGGTATTGCTTACTTCCGACCACATCGTTCTGGCTAAGACCAGATCGCAAAACAAAATTATATTTTAAGGCTTTTGAAATTACAGGGATTTCTTTGTATTGCTTAAAGTTGACCCCCTTGGCGTCTAAATCATAATTTATTCCCATGTTAAAAGAAATGGTATTAACACTAGTGTTGGGGGCTCTAAAATTACCATTGGAAGCGTGAAAAAAGACCAAGCCTGATTGAACACCAATTGGACCTAGTAAATTTGGTTTCTTATAGTTAAGCATCAGGTAAGGACTTCCTAATAATTTAGATCCAAATGCTATGTTTTTGGGGTTTGATGTTTTATTGTAGGGATTTGTGGCAAATACAATTCCTTGTCCGACACGCAACATAAGTTGACGTTTGAAGAAATAGAAATTAAAATGTCCATAAAACCCAAGTGTATTACCAAGAACCTCATTTTGTAAATTTTGATACATAAAAGAAGCTCCAAAATCAGGACAATTATAGCGTTGTTCCCAATCGTTTTCGCCATTAGTACGTTGATTCCAGCCTATTATAACGCCTTCAGGATACCCTTGAATAAGATGGGCTATATCATTATTATGAAGCGGGATTATTCCTTTAAAATAGTTAATATCTAAGTAGGTTTGACTCAACCTTTCTTGTGAAGTTCCCACAAAAAAAGAAATAGTAAAACAACAAAGAAGTAAACGCAGCATTATAAACTAATTTAAGTGCAAAAGTAAACGAAATAAAATATTTCACGTTAAAACCATTAAACATAAAGTTTTTTTATTAGTTGTATATTCTGTAAATTTGCATAATCAATGTAGAGGATAAATTTGATCTGATTGCAACCTCATTAAAAAAAGCTAAAGCAGTATATTACTACTCTATAGCCCTGCAGTTTTATTAGTTTGTTCTCATAAAACACAATTTATGAGTTATTTATTCACTTCAGAAAGCGTTTCAGAAGGCCATCCAGACAAGGTAGCTGACCAAATTAGCGATGCCTTAATTGATAATTTTTTAGCATTCGATCCAAGTTCTAAAGTAGCTTGTGAAACCTTAGTGACCACAGGTCAGGTAATCCTTGCAGGTGAGGTGAAATCAAAAACCTATTTAGATGTGCAAAAAATTGCACGTGATACCATAAATAAAATTGGCTATACTAAAGGAGACTATATGTTTGATGGCAATTCCTGTGGTGTGCTTTCAGCGATTCATGAACAATCTGAAGACATTAATAGAGGGGTAGATAGAGGCGATGAAGAGCAAGGGGCAGGAGATCAAGGAATGATGTTTGGTTACGCTACAAATGAAACTGAAAACTACATGCCTTTGGCACTAGATCTTTCCCATAGAATACTAATAGAACTAGCAGAAATGCGAAGAGAGGGAACTGATATTTCATACTTGAGACCCGATTCTAAAAGTCAAGTTACTATAGAATACGACGACGACAATACACCTAAACGAATCGAAGCTATTGTTATTTCTACACAACATGACGACTTTGATGAAGAAACCAAGATGTTGGCTAAAATTCGAGAGGATCTAAAAACAAAACTAATACCAAGGGTTATTGCAAAACTTCCTTTGCATATCCAAAGCTTATTTGATGCACATATTACTTATCATATAAACCCAACAGGAAAGTTTGTAATTGGGGGACCTCACGGGGACACTGGATTAACGGGACGAAAAATTATTGTAGACACCTATGGTGGTAAAGGAGCCCACGGTGGTGGTGCCTTTTCTGGGAAAGATCCAAGTAAAGTGGACAGAAGCGCGGCCTATGCCACGCGACACATTGCAAAAAACATGGTAGCATCAGGACTGTGTTCTGAAGTATTAGTTCAGGTTAGTTATGCTATTGGCGTGGCAGAACCTATGGGAGTGTTTGTTGACACTTATGGCAGCTGCCCATTTAACTTGACCGACGGAGAGATTGCTAACAAAATATCGAAATTATTTGATCTAAAACCTGCAGCTATTGAAAAACGATTAAAACTAAGAAGCCCAATATATAGTGAAACTGCCGCCTATGGTCACATGGGGCGTGAAAACAAGTCTGTTACAAAAGTGTTTCATCAACCAAACGGAGAAAGCATAACACTAAACGTAGAGTTATTTACTTGGGAGAAGCTAGATTATGTGAATGACATAAAAAATGCTTTTGAAATTTAAGGTCTCTAACTTAAAAGCCAAGCTCCATAGAGGACCGTAAGCATAGAAACAATGTAGTACCACTAAAGTCTTCTTTTAGTAAAATAACAGCCAATATGATCGTAAATATTGAACTGGTAAGACTAATGATGCTGGAGATAAAAGGATTAGTAACCTTAAGTCCATACATACCTAAAACAATTGCAAAAGATACAACTAACGCCATTACAGGGATATAATCTAGCTTAAAAAAAGGGATTGGAGACTGCTTCAGAAAGTACAACATAAAACCAGCTACGGATAAAACGACCAACTCTTGATGAACTGCAAGAAAAACTAAATCATATGTTTTTAAATTATACCATTGCATAATAGCTGTGGCAGAAAAACATAAAGCCATCGCAAACAAATAGCGATGAGTAGAAAAACTAACAATTTTTGTGTTGTGACGTTGTTTCCAAAGAAAAATAAAAAAACCCAAGGCGATACATGAAATTCCTAATGCATAATTTTTTGGAATTATCCCTTCTACTAAATATAAATAAGTAGCTGTAACAGTAGACCCCACGAGACTGTAATGAATGAACGTGTTTAATGAACTTTGTTTGATCCCGTAAATCATAAACACTAATCCAAAGGCTCCAATAAGACAAGTTAAGTTAACAAAAACAGCCTGGCCTACCGTGTTATAAAAATTAAAATTATCATACTTAAAAATCAAAACAATGATTCCGATAAAACATGTGATGATAGAACGCTTGACAATAACCTGCAGTGGCAAATAGTCAGACACTATCCATTTCCATAAGACGTTACTGAATGCAAAAAAAAGCGACGATAAGACTAAATACTCCATAATAATTTAAAAATATCGTTTTAGTAAAGCTAACTTAAAACGCTTAAAACCTGTTAACTTAACTAAGTCCAAATATTCAACTTCAAAATCTGATAGCACTAGGAGATAGGAGGTCGTTTGTTTTTCTAGTTGATAGCTAGCAATAAGGAAAAACAATTTGAGATAAGTAAAGTAAGAATTTGTTTTTGAGTTATCTAAGCTAACAAGCCCTAAGTAATGTTCGGCTTTATCGTAATTTTTATTTTTAATTTCAACAAAAGCAGAGGATATTAAGTACATGTTTTGAGTGGTATAATAAACCCAATCCCCAGTCTCAAATAAATCATCCTTAAATACTGAAAATATATGTTTGATATCATCAATAGATTTTGTAAAAATTAGTGCAGGAAAAATCTCAATGAAAAAAATGGAAATATGTTTTCCTTTGGCGATGTCTACGATTTGATTAACTAAACTTTGTGTAGGCTGATCATCTTTAAAGTAGCTAGTTATAAGCTGATAACCCAACAAACGCCCCAGTAATGCAGGATATAATTCTAAGTTAGAAATATCGGGGTTATAAGCCTTAAAGGTTGATTTTCCAGAAAGAAATAAATGATAATTTGAAATTAAATTAGTAAATATCTGATGATCTGGCTGATGGTCCAATAAAAGTCTATTTTGAACAAAAAAACCGTAATAGCCATTGAAATTAGAGTAATCGATATAAAAATCTAAAACAGTAGTCTTAAACACATACTCATCACTTAATAACGGAGCTAATTTTTCATATTGTGGTCTCGTAAGCGTTCTTAAAACACCCCCAACGGCATACGCTATTTTCAAAATATCTAAAACTTCTTGAGAATCAATATCATCCTTTTTAAATAGTAAAGAGTAAGGATGTTTAGCAAAAATAATTTTTAATAAATCTAAGCGCCCTCTTCTAATGAATGACTTAATAAGAACACTTATGTAATAAATATAATCCGAATGAGGTTTTAGCTTGATTAGACGCTCCAACATTTCAGAACTGATAGAGTTCGTGTTTTCAAAATCAGCAATAAAAGTCCATGTGTTCCAGTTCTCATCCTTATTTACAAATTTAGAAAACTTAGCAAAAGACGTAAAACCTATATATTCTGAGAGTGCGTCAAGTGTTTTAAATTGTGGGTCTCCTGATGGTAAAAAGCCAAAAAAACGTCGCAACGTATTAAATCCTACAGGGTGTAAAATACTAACGGTAATATGGTCATGTAAATACTTAACATCCGATTGTTTTTGAATATGAAAGCCAAGTTTTTTATAAATCTCAAGCTTTAACTTTGACACTAAATAATCCATTGACCGAAAATACTAAAAATTAATAACTTAGGGCTAATTATGGGCTAGTTTTTGTGTTAAATAAAATTATTTTTGCATAGTATAAATTTCTGGAATTATGGAAACTTTTTAGTTAGTCAGTTAGTCAAAAAAAAACCCGTTTATAACGGGTTTTTTTTATTTAAGATAAATTGCATTATAGCTCGTAACGCACACGAAATGTTACATAGCGAGGCTGAATGAAGTACTCTGTTGCACTTACCGAGATGTTTGAGGAACTACTTTGGTTTTGAGATCGCGTATCTAAAAGATTAGTCGCTTTAATTTCGTACTCAAATTTTGAGTCATCGTCTTTTCTGTAGGACAAAGACGCATTCCAGAACTCATAGGTGTTAATAGAACGCTCTTCATTACTAAAATCGTTGTAAGAATAATCGGTTCTAAATGTAAAGGTCTTGAAGATCAATGCATCTACTTCAATGGAAGGGCTTTTAGTAAAAAACTTAGTACTGTTGGCCCCTAAGTTATTATCTTGAATCGTATAACGATAGTTTAAATCCACATTAGGAGCCGTTCTGAAATTGGTTCGTAGCTGAGCCCGGTAAGTTTGTGAGAAGTTTTCATTTACAGACTGTCTGTTTTGAATAAACTGGTTAAACTTAGAGTAATTTAAGTTCGCTCTAACAGAAGCTCTTAATTTTCCAAAAGTACGCTGATAACGCCCATTAGCGGTAAGACTTTCATCTGCAAAATTGGAATTAAAAGGGGTAGAAACTCGAATTACACTTCCAGGAGTGAATTCAGATTTGGTTCTAATATTATCAATACTTTTATTATAGTTAACATTCGCAAATATATTTGTGTAATTAAACATATTAAAACTGTAGTACGATAAATTAACATTATGAGATAGCGCACTTTGTAAATCTGGCGACCCAGAAAACAAGGAATTATAGTTGTTGAGTACTAAGCCACTTGCAAACTGAGATACGTCTGTAAACTGAGTACGCATACGGTAAGTTAAATTTAATGTTTCACTCTTTTTAATGTCAAGTCTCATATTAAAATCAGGGAGAAACCTATAGAAATTATCTGTAGTTTTGCCACCGTATTGGGTGTTAGCAATAGAATATGCGTGCGCTGATACTCCAGGAGTAAAAGTAAATTTTCCGTATTTTAAACGATAATGCAACCCAAGATAAACATCAGAGAAATTATAAGCAATATCATTCGTCGCTAAACCATCAGCAATAATAGGGGTTGGGTCAAGTACTGACTGATCATCAAGATTTTGAAAGATCTTAGAATCAAATTGTTGACTACTTAGTATTGTGCCTAGTGTTAGGTTGATGTTACTTTTTTTATTAAGAATATTCCAGTAATCTAGCTTAGCGTCTACCTGATTAGATTGAATTCTCTTCTCTTGACCTAAATTATAACCAATCTGCGAACCATTTAAACCAAGACTGTTAGCGGTACCACTGTAATTAGCTTTATCTTCTAAAATAGCGTTGTAAAACGGGTCTTCATCTTTAATTAAATGCTGTGCCTCAAATGCAAAAATATTAGTTTCGTTAAGCGTGTAATAATAATTTAGGCTTTGATTAAAGCTAAATGGATTAGCATCTTCAAGCTGATTAATAGCGCCATTTACTGAAGAGTTGAAGCGTTGATTTTGGGTGCTTTTAGAAAGATTTCCTAGTGCTTCATATTCTAACTGATTGCTTGCGTTTGGCTGGTACTTTGTTGTTAGTTTTAGCATTCCCAAATCATTGTTTTGAGATGTATTGCTCTCCGTATCTTCGTTAGGAATTCCTAAGTCAGTATCAATATATTGAGTACTTCTATTTTCTTGTAGTTCATTTTTACTGTTTGAGAGAATAACAAACCCTCCAAAATCTAGTGTCTTTTTGGGAGACCAACTAAAGTTAGCAGCCCCAAATTTTGTGTTAATATCCTTAGCTCTATTATTTTGAAGTAACAAAGAGCCGATGTCATTATTTCCTAAACTTAAGCTTGTACCACTGTTTTGGCTTGGCGCTTTAAACCCCCCTGAAAAGTTAAAATAATCTCGGCGAGTAAATGCAACTTCTCCTATATTGTTTAGATCTCCAATAACATTAACGCTGTATTCAGGACTATAAAAAAACATTTTAGGCTGCGCTAAATAGAGATCATTTGGAAGTTGTTTGCTGACTCCCTGGGAATTCCCTGCGCCTACGGTTACATTACCAAACCAAAAGTTTTTCTTTCCTTCCTTTAACTTAATGTTTATGGCAATGTTATCTTGGTTATTAGTAACGCCTCCTAATTGACCAACTTCCGAATAGTTTTTAAGCACTTGAACTTTATCTACCGCGTTTGAAGGAATGTTTTTAGTGGCTAATTTGGTGTCTCCATAAAAGAAGTCTTTCCCCTCAACCATTAACTTAGTCACTACCTTACCCTCAACCTCTACTTGGCCATCATCATTTATTTCTACGCCTGGAAGATTTTTTAAAACATCTTCTAATTTTCGTTCTCTTCCCGTATTAAAAGAGTCTGCATTATAAACCAATGTATCTCCGCTAATAGTTACCGGCATTTCATAAGTAAGCTCGACTTCATCTAAAGAGTTGTCCTGAAATAACACAAATTCCTTAGAAATATTTTCATCTTTGGTCTCTAAGACTTCATCTAAAGACTTCATACCAATATAGCTAGCTTGTATAGTATAAATTGTATTCTTTTTCAAATCTAATCGAAAAATTCCGTCATCATTAGTAATCGCGTAAGAATCCAAAGACTTAGTGGCTTTATTTATAGCGATAACATTTGCTAGTTCTAACGGATTTCCTAAACTATCTTTAATAACACCCTCAAGCTTAACTTGAGCAGTCACTGAGATACCCATCAACAGGAAGATTATTGTAATAAAATATTTCATGTAATTAAGTTTATTTTCTGCGTTGATTTCTACGCCCACCATACATTGAACGCATTTCTTCCATTTTTTTCTTTACAATATCATTATACCCATCGCGAGACACAACGTCTCCTTTTTTAGGAGCTTCAATTTCATCTTTTTCTTGAGGATTCAATATAATCTTGGAACACAGTATTGTTGTCTTATCAGTATTCACTTCTAAAATTAATCCAGGAAGTCCCCAGAACTCTCCAGGCCCTTGGCTTACAGGTATCTGAGGGGTGTACCAAGCGACAACTTCAATTTGTTTGGGGATTTCAATCTCATCTGAGATTGTTGTTGTTTTAGTAGAATCCTTTTTAACTTTTGAATCTTTTGGGGGCGACTTTCTTCGCATGCTACGCCAATCAAACTCGTCTACTGTTTTAATTGCTGTCGCTTTCATACAAAGATACTGACCAATTTGTTTGGTTTCAGTACCTAACTGCCATTCTAGCTTTGGCAACGAATCTGAAATTAAAAATTGTTTACCAAAAAATTCTTGATCTTGTAAAAACTGCTGTAACTTAATGTTTTTATACTGCATACCAGCAGAAAAGCTACTACCCCACTTGCCAAATCCACCTCTACTCCCGGGTGCTTCAAGGACCTCGTCTTCTTTATAGGTTGACGATTCTCTGTCAAAGGTTAGAATGTATGTTTTCTCGAACATACTACGCATGCGGTCTGCCATTTGCTTTTTTTGCTCTTCGGACATTTTACGACCACCCCAACCATCCATATCAACAGATGTTTTAGAAAAATAATAGGCTTTTCCTTGAAAGTTTTGTGCATAAGTTGCTGAAGGAATCAGTAAAATCATAAGCACTATTAGATAGGCTTTATTTAGTAAATTCATGTTTGTTGATGTTAATTTAATATCCTTTTCAATTTGACGAACGAAACTACACATAGTTTAAATAAAATACGTTAAAATTTATCTAAATTAGTCCATGGACTCAATCTCAATGGAGATGCTATTTCCATTCCCATCTTTCTGAAAACTCATTTCTTTCATCTTTTTTTCTACGATTTTATCATATTGTGATTGTGATACTGATTTCCCTTTTGTAGGAAACTTGATTGTGCTTGGGTTTTTTGAGTTCAATACAACTTTACTACATAAAATCATTTTTGAGTCATAACTTAATTCTAAAATAAGCCCTGGAAGTCCTTGAAACTCAGCAGGGCCATGGCTGACAGGTATTTGAGGGGTATACCAAGCTGTAATTGTTCTACTTTCTTCAGTAGGCTCGTCAGCAAACGGATCAGTAACTAATTGCTCTGTCGTAGCTTTAAAGCAGGTATAGGTGCCAATATTTTTAGTGTCGGAATGAAGTTTCCAATCAATTTTCTCAATAACGTCTTGGATCAAGAAAATCTTTCCTAAAAAATCACTTTGTTTAGTGTATCGCTCATCCTTAATGTTTTTATAAAGTATGTCGGAGCCATAAGACGAGACAATGATCATTTCACTTCCTACAGAGGGTGGCGCAAGCGCTTCATCTTCTTTGTAAACAGACTGTTCCTGACCGAAAGTCAAAACGTATGTTTTCTCAAATTGCTTTTGAAGCATGGCCATAATTTCATCTTGCATTCCACCCGTCTGGGTGCTATCTAGTTCAATTTCTATCTTGTCTTTAGTCTTATAGGTGGCTATGCCTTGAAAGTCTTGGGCGCTTAAAATTGAAGAGCCAAAAGAAAGTAAAAATAAAGTTCTAATAATTATGTTCATCGTTAATGGAGGGTAAGGAGTTGATATTTCGCTTTATATTATTGATAAAATATTGAAAAGTGGGGAAATGGCACTATTTATATAGACGTTCATTTATATAAATTGTTACAGATTAAATCAAAAAATTGTATTTTTATTGTCAAGATGAAACAACCCACCTATTTCCTGTTACTGTTTAGTTATTTGCTTTTTAGTCAAACTATCTTATCCGCTAAATTAATAGAATCGACACCATTTGAATGGGATCGTTTTGCTGGGGTGGATCAGTTTGAATCTTTATATTACTTAAAATCAAAGGCGCTTTTTAAAGAAAACAGTCAAGGTTCACAAAGCTATAGCGATTTAAGTAAAGGACCTATTAACGCTGTTTCGACATTCAATGCTTTAAAACTAGCTTTATTGTTTAAGGACTTTAATTCCGTGACACTTTTAGACAATCGACTCGCTGAGCTAGCTACTATTGATTTTAATTCAATAAATCCATTACGGACAGTCACTCATATTTCTTATGGAAATGACACAACCTTTTGGCTCTTTGACTCCAATACGGTTCAGTTAGAATTATTTGACTATAGCACGTCTACATCTCGTGTAAGAACGGTGCCACTTAAAAGTGAAATTCTAGCCTTAGACAGCGACTATAATTATTGCTGGGTACTTCTAAAAGATGAATTGCAATGCTACAACTACATGGGTAGTCTGATTGAAAAATTTCCAAACCAGGGGTTTACTGGGTTAAAATTATGGAATGGATTTCTGTTTTTAAAAAAAGGAAATGCCATTTACTACAAGCCAAAAGAGAGTTCGGTATTTATGAATTTAGACTTATCTAAAATTTTAGTAAAACAGTTTTTTGTAACCAACCAAACCTTGTATATTTATGACGAAGAATATCTTCACCACTACCAACTACTAAACAATTGATATTATGCATGTTGCTATTGCAGGAAATATTGGGGCAGGAAAAACAACTCTCACCCAATTACTAGCGAAACATTACAAATGGGAAGCTCAACTAGAAGATGTTGTTGACAACCCTTATTTAGATGATTTTTACAACCAAATGGAGCGCTGGAGTTTTAACCTTCAGGTCTATTTTTTAAAT
>Ga0115570_10002889_pt1 | contig 12902 bp, 10 predicted proteins | sample COGITO_mtgs_1205_3_FD_87294 | JGI IMG/M metagenome (GOLD analysis project Ga0115570, IMG submission 87294) | Pelagic marine microbial communities from North Sea - COGITO_mtgs_120524 | ecosystem: Environmental > Aquatic > Marine > Epipelagic | place: Germany:Helgoland, sampling site Kabeltonne... | reverse complement strand
GTTTTGATGTGGTCTATACCAAGACCGACCAGCATGTTGATAAACATCTACGGAATTGATTCCCACCCAATTTTTCCATCTCACCGTAGCTGGGCTTGAAGTCTGAGTCATATTAAACGTTTCACGCCCACTAGAGTAATATTCATCCGCTAAATTGGTAAATCCATGCCCGATTTCATGAAGTGCTATTTCTAGGGCATTGGAGTTAGTCGCGGCATAGGTAGCTATTTTTAAACTTCGGCTTCCGCTTCCTCCATAAAAGGAAGTATTAACTAGGATCACAGCTACGTCATAGGCAGGATAGGTATTCGATAAAACATTGGTTACAATCGAATAATGTGGTTTCAATAATCTGTGTATGTTTCTATTATCAAAATTGCTGTTATAATAATTATCCACCGTACTCACGGGGTGTGCTGGTTCTGTGACATCCGTTGCTGTCCCTGGATGACTAGCTCCACTCTGAGGAGAAGGCGTTTTTACAATAAAAATATTGATGTAGTTTTGGTACTCATTAAATGGCGATTCATTAAAAAGTGCTGTTTTAAATGCATCCGCATGAGACATAAACGTAGTCATTTCCGAAGAGGTATACCCATCTCCTAGTAGGACAAAAGTTGCTGCATTGGGACCATTGTAATGTATCGTATCTAAATCAAAGGTTTGAGAAACGCCATTTATCCTTCCCACAATTATAAAAATAAGCCCTAACAATAATTTCTTTTTCATTACAATTCAGTTGTTATTAAATTGACTTTGTTTGCACTTTTAGTACTTATTACTCGATCTATTCCAATATATGTTGCACCTTCTATCAATGGCAGCCGAATGTCAAGCGTATTGCTATCTAGACTCAATTTTGTATGGTTCAATTCTCCATTTTCATTAACATATTCTATTTCTTCATTCAGAGGGTTGGGATAAATTATACGAGACAATTCTTGTCTATTTTTGTCATACTGCGTAACAATTAAATCGTCTACATGTGTTATGGCACCTTTTTGAATATCCATTCTTAATTTACCAGCAACTATTGTTTTTTGTATTAATTCAACCTTAATCTCACCAGCCATTTTTGAAAATAAATAGTTCAAAAAAATAATACTATCCGATGGTGGTATTGTAGACGTGATCATTACTGATTTTGTCTCTGCTTTCAGAATGAAATTATCGAATAATTTATTGGAATTGATTCTCGCAAAAGACTCTGGCATAAACCATATGTTAAGTCCAAGAATAAGGATGGCAAATAGGCTTTTTTTTATGTAAATTGATTCTATGCGACACGTTCTTATGATTATGTCCTTTACCTTTAGCATGGAGCAAAGCATTTCAATATATGTATAGTTTCTTTTCATAGATTTTTACCGGTTAATTTGAGCTGTTGAGTATTTAAATCACAATAAAAGCCACAAAAAACAATAGATAAACTATCTCAAATATGATATTCGTCATGATTGGATATGATTTTTATACCATCTATTTGTATGACACCTATATTATTGAATCATTCGCATCAAGGGTTAGGCTCTTTGGAAAATATATTCAAAAAATCCATGGGTGAGCACCCTCTTAATAATTTTAAAAGTTTGATTTCATTATAGCCATTTCTAATTCATACTATTGTAGTTAAAATGAAGTATAAAGCAATCCACATACAATGCGATGATGAACTTGCCGAGACCATCTCCTTTCTACTTCAAGAAATGGGTTATGAAGGCACTTCCTATGAAAATGACATCTTAATAGCCTATTGTGATTCCTATTTATTTGATAGTTTAGCATTGGATCAACTTCTAATTCCATTCCAACTTGTTCCTAAAAAAATTACGGATGTTCCATCGCAAAACTGGAATAAGCTATGGGAAAAGAATTTCAAATCTGCCGATCTGGGGGAACACATTCATTCTAGAGCTCCTTTTCATCCTCCAAAGTTGGTAAAGCATGATATCATCATTTTACCCAAAATGGCTTTTGGAACGGGTCATCATGAGACTACACAATTATCGGCAATAGCACTTGAAAAAATAGATTGTAGTGATAAAACAGTATTGGATATGGGATGTGGAAGTGGACTTTTAGCGATATTGGCTTCACAAAAAGGAGCCAAGCATATTTTTGCTATCGACTATGATGACAATTGTATTCAGAACACCCTTGAGAACATACAATTAAATAAGGTTAAAAACGTTGAAGTCATAAAGGACAACTCATTGCAACAGATTCAAGGAAAATTGGACATCATTGTCAGTAATATTGTAAAGAATATAAACCTTCATTTACTCCCAGAATTTGCTGAAAAAATAAAAACAAACGGCACGTTAATTTTGTGCGGTTTTATCGCCGAAGATGAGGCAATTTTGATTCAAAAAGCTCATGAATATGGGTTCAAACTAATCAATAAAAACATAAAAAAATCTTGGTTACAAACTCAATTTATCAAGCACCATGTTGACTAAACGACACCTATTTCTCGCATGTATTTTCCTCCAATTACTTGGCTATGGACAACGTTCATTTTCTCGAAAACCTGCACTATTTATAACTGAGTACAACACCTATCTTTCTAGCGAAAGTGACCGTTCAAGTAAGAAACTTTTGGAATCATTTACTACTAAATGGGATTCTGGAAAATTTGTAGAACCCGAACAACGCAACATTATTACAGTAGCAAATACTATGTTGATGAATGATTTGGATAAAGCAACATTTATATTATTTACAGAAACCATGCTGTATGCAAAGGATTCTGTAGACGAACCCAAATACATCAGCTGGTCTAAAGCACTGACGCCTGCTTTGTCGTCTGGTAATCAAACATTTAAAACATTACTTACGGCATCACGGAACTTATTTCGAGACAATACTATATATGAATCTCAAACTAAGAAATGGTATAGTAATTCTGCCAACTACCGATTTATATTTGAAAATAACCGTGTAAAAATTGAATTTAAAAGTATTGATCTTACCTGCCAGGCACATGTTGATCAAATCCATATTTATAATACCTCAGGAAGCTATTATTTAGATACCGATGTATGGGAGGGCTACAAAGGTAAAATTACATGGGAACGTGTAGGTTTTGGTAAAGACAATATTTTTGCTGAAATACTAGGCTCCTATGAGTTAAAATTTGATAAGGCTGAATTAGCCGTTGATTCCGCATTATTTACGAACACTGATTTCTTAGACAAACCCCTCCTTGGAAAATTAACTGATCGTGCATCAAGTGCTGACAATATAGACACGGAATCCCTCAAAAAGTCACAATTTCCTCAGTTTTTTTCTTATGATAAGCAGGTTTATTTGGGCTCTTATCTAGACAATACCGTTCTTTTTAAAGGTGGATTTGCCATGAAAGGATCTGAGACCATTTCTACTGGAGATCCAGACAATCCATCTGTCATCGAAATATATTACAAAAATCAAAAAAGAGTAATCGCCAAATCCCCCTACTTCAGTTTGAAAGAGGGAAAAATTAGTGCTCAACAAAGTGAGGTTACCATGCTCACCGATAGTGGTACTATTTTTCATCCAAATTTAAAATTCAACCTAAACCTTGATAAAAAAATTCTTCTTTTGCTTCGAGGAAAAGAAGGCTTACAACAAGCTCCTTTTTATGATGACGACCATCAAATTGATATCTATGTAGATAAAATCATCTGGAATTTAACCCTACCAAAAATTGAGTTTGACGTAGATGGTGAAGAGAAAAAAGCATTCATAGAATCACAAAGTTTTTATAAAGATGTTCGCTATGAAAAGATACCTCGAGGTATCTTAAAATATCATCCCCTATCCAAAATGAGGGATTATGTGGTCACCTATAGAACTCGTAATTTTACGTTGAATGAATATGCCAATTGGATGGGTAGTAAACCGCTCTATTTAAAATCTCAGATTATTGAATTGGCTGACTTAGGATATCTCTTCTATAATCCAGCAACCGATAGTATTAAAATTAGAAGAAAATTAGATCATGCTGTTTTGGCACATAAAAAACTCATGGATTATGATGTTATTCGATTTTCCTCTGTAATTTCTGCTCGATCAAATGCATTCTTGAACTTAATAAACAACACATTTGTTATTGAAGGTGTTCGTGCTTTTAAGTTTAGCGACAGTCAAAGTGTATACGCATTCCCACATGAACAGACCGTCATCATAAAAAATAAACGCAGAATGGAATTTGGGGGTAAATTAACTGCTGGTAAATTTGACTTTTATTCCGACAAATTTGAATTTGATTATTTTGATTTTGATATTTCCTCTGATAATATTTCCAAAATGGTCATTTTCACCAAAGACCTTTCTGGAAAACCGGGTTTAGTTGCCGTAAAATCAGTACTTCGTGACATCAATGGAACTCTAGAAATTGATAAGTCAACCAATAAGTCGGGCTTGGAAAATTTTCCAGAATACCCTCGATTTACCAGTAAAAAAGGGTCGGTCATCGCTTATGATAAATCCGAAATTCATAATGGGGCCTATGACAAAGAGCGATTTCGATTTGAAGTAGATCCGTTCACGATTGAAAATTTAGATAATTTCACTACCGAAGATTTGAGCTTCCCAGGCACTTTTGTTGCAGGTGGTATTATTCCGGACTTCGCATTTGAAGCAAAAATAATGGATGATTATTCTCTTGGTTTTGAACGAACAAACCCTCCAGGCGGTTACCCGATGTATGAAGGTAAAGGCCATGCAAATATGGATGTACGACTGAGTGAGGAGGGATTTACAGCAAAAGGAGAAGTAACCTATGAAGGAGCTACGATGAAATCCAATGAAATTTTACTGACTCCAGACTACACCCTCGCCAACGCAGAATCCTACTCCATTTCAGAAAATGAGAGATATCCAAATTTAGTTGCAGAAAATGTACAAACCAAATGGCTGCCTAATCAAGACTCCATGTACATCAATACCAATAACCATTCCGTAAATGTATTGAGAAATCAGCAAAAATTTAACGGAAATCTAGTACAAACAAGCCAACAACTATCGGGCAACGGAGTTTTAGAATGGGATAAAGCTACACTTCAATCCAAGGATATGAAATTTAAACCCAATGAGGTTTTAGCCAAAATATCCGCTGTTGAAATTGTGAGTTTGTCTTCGGATAAAATTGCATTTTCATCCGACAATCTTAATGCTCGTGTAGACTTCAATCGTCAAATTGGAGACTTTAAGGCAAATGAATTGGGTAGGCTGACCCACCTTCCTTACAATCAGTTTTCGTGCTCTATGGATGAATATACATGGGATATGAAAAATCATACCATTGCATTCAATAAAGGGCCACAACTCGCTAAAAATAAATCCTATTTTATGAGCACTAAATATGACCAAGAAGGGTTGCGTTTTGAAAGTACAAAGGCTCTATTTGATATTGAAAAAGGAATTATATATGCCGAAGAAGTTCCCTATGTAGATGTGGCTGACAGTCGTATATTCCCATTCAATAAATCCATTGAAATTCATGAAAGTGCAGATATCCAAAGACTAGAAAAGGCTAAAATTTTAGCTTCAAGAAACAAAAAATATCACGAATTATATGATGGCTCCATTAAAATTGAGGGTCGATATGCCATAAGTGGATCTGCTAATTATGTCTATAAAGACAAATACAATACGGGTCAAGTTATCCATTTTAAAACCATTCGCATTAGAGGCAAAGGAGATACCTCCCTCATTGCATCGGGATCGGTACAAGATTCATCCAATTTTATACTAAGTCCTATGATTGGGTATAAAGGTGTGACTGAGTTGTATAGCCATCATCCTGATATATCCTTCAATGGCTACGTGAAACCTTTGCATACGATAACTCAATACCCCAGTAGCTGGTTTAGATACAACGGACAACCCGACCCAAAAGAAGTAATTATCCCTGCTACTGAAATTCTTAACCAAGATCGAAGAACCATGTATGCTGCCATCAGTATTGCCAATGATAGCACACATATTTACCCCAGTTTATTCAATTTCAAACGCAGTTATGCCGATCTAGAACTCACCTCAGATACCGGTATTTTTTTCTATGATGAAAATAAAACTACATTTTTTGTGGGAGATTCAATGAAACTCAAAGAAGGTGCATTACGAGGAAGTTATCTAAGTTTCAATGAATCCAATGGAACCATTTATAGCGAAGGGAAAATTGATTTTGGATTAAATACAGATCCCCATTTTAATGCGGAACTTGCTGGGAATATCACCAAACTTGGTTCAGATTCCGTATTTATGATTGAAGCTTTAATGGCATTAAATATGACCCTACCCGATGAGTGCTATCAACGAATGGCCGAGATAATTAATGAAAATGGGGACAATAATTCATCGATAGAAACTGACCAGCCTAGGGTAGAAAAAGCCTTGGCTGAATTTTTAGAAGACAATAAATTAAGAAAAGCAATGGAATTTACATCTTCCACCAAGGAAATAAAATTACCCAATGATTTTAATCCTGATTTTTTATTAACTAATGTAAACTTACATTATAATAATCAGATGAAACAATTTATCAGTTCTGAATCTATTGATGTTGCTACTATCCACGGAATTCCTGTAAACAAAGAACTTAAAGCACGAATGGCCATCAACAAAAAAAGAAGTAGTGTTAAATTCACTCTTTACATCGAAGCAAGCAAATATGACTGGTTTTATATCGACTACTATATGGGAGCAATTAATGTAGCTAGTACGGATAAAACATTTAATGAACTCATCAAAACGAAAGGAGCCAAATTAAGCAAAGGGAAATTTAGAATACGAATGGCTAGTCCTCGGACAGTCGACTTATTTTTAGTGAAAACTAAAGAATAGAAGTTAGTTTAATTTAAGTTGACGGAAACCTTTTGTAAAATAAACCAGACTTATGGCAACTATAATGTGACTAATATTGGTTGATTCAAAATGATATTTGTTTTTGAAAATAGCAAAAATGACTGCGGAAATAAACAGCAAAGCAATCCCCCATAATATGGGTATAACCTCAGATTTATTTTGAGTGAAATGAGTTAGTAAAGCACTAGAACCGATACCTAACATACCAATCATTCCGTAAATCATTATTGGCAAAAAATGATGTCCAAAAAATAACCACACCAATGAGAGGACAAACAAAAATGAATTGATATATTTAACCACCCTAATTCCATTGAAACGAGAAAATAAAATACAACCTTTGGTGAATTCAAAGACTGAAAATAGACTCAATACTCGAGAAATCATGAGTAAATTAGTTGACAACTTAACATTAGATAAAGGTAAATGACCAAAGGCGGCAACTCCCGAAGAAAGAGCTGTAAAAAATAAAAAATACACCCACGATTTGGCTGTAATTTGATTCTTGTTTAAAAAAACAAGAATCAGACCAACGATCCAAATTAGAATATTTGATAAAAAACTAATCCAAACAGCTATTGTATCCATTAATTCTTTGTCTTAAATAAGATTGAGTTAAGCGCTTTACTGGTTAATGCAACCGGTTTGTTTTTTTGATAATCAAAACTAACTAGTGCTGTTCGGATATTAGCCATGTGCTTATTCTGAGTACTATTTGTGAATTTATAATACAAGTTAAATGAGGAAGTGCCTGTTATTTCAGTGGCTATCTCCATTTTAATTTGATCTCCGAGTCTCCCCTCACAAGAAAATGTGATGGCAGCATCTGCTTGTATTAGAGCGGTTCCACCAAAATCTAATTCTGTAAAATTACACGTGGCAAAAAAACGTACTCGAGCTTCTTGTGCAAAAGCCAAAAATTGTTGATTACCCATGTGGTTACCGTAATTTAAGTCTGAAACTCTCACTTGCATTGCGGTTGTAAATTGCCAAACCGTAGGCATTTCTATTTTCATTCTTTTCATCGAACTCCTTTTTCTGGATACTTTCCTTTGAATTGTCTAAAGTAATCTTTAAAATCTACTATAGTTTCTTCTACACCTTTAGTGATATAATAAGGTTCATTCACCTCTATTATTTTAGTCGTATAATCAAATCCTATTTTTACAATAGGAATATTTGCTTTTTGCGCAATAAAATAAAACCCGGTTTTCCATTGCTCATTATATTCTCTTGTTCCTTCAGGCGTAATTGTCGTAATAAATGTTTCCTGTGATCGATATACTTCTACCATGGTATCAACAAAATTCATTTTTTTAGAACGTTCTACCGGAAAACCACCTAATGCTTTAAATAGATAGCCAATCGGCCAAACAAACAATTCTTTTTTGCCAATATATTTTGGATTAAAATTAGGAGTCATGGTGCGATATAATAATCCTACCATAAAATCCCAATTACTGGTATGTGGTGCAACTACAATCAAATATTTAGACAAGGGAGGCATCTGACCTTTGACTTTCCACCCCCATACATTCTCAAAAATCCATCGTGATATTCGCTTTAACATTTTATTGCTGGATTAAATTTTCAAACTTCTCTTTAATATCATTTGAGATTGATACAGGTTTATGTGAAGTTGCATCAAGAAGCACAAACGTAATAGTAGCTTGTGTACATATTTCTTTTGTATTTTTATCACGTATTTTTTGTACCATGGAGATACTGCTGTTTTTGAATTCTAAATGAGAGATGTCTATATCGATCCATTGATTGGGGACTAGGGGCTTTTTGAAGGAAATATCAATTTGCACCACCACAAACAATAACTTGTTGAAGTCAAATGAAGAATTTTGTATCGCTGGCTCTAAAAATTTCCATCGGGCCTCTTCTAGCAATTCTAAATATCGCGCATTATTTACATGGCCATAAGCATCACAATGATATCCTCGTATTTGTAAAGAAATGATTTGCACGGGCACAAAGGTGAATAAAATTGACAAATTGCCGTAGTAAAATTAAAACAAATCAAACTTAGTATGGGTTTATATGTATATGCAAACCATTCTTATTGGTGGAGGTTCAGGACTTATTGGTTCAGACTTACAGCTACATTTAGCTGAACTTGGCTATCGTGTTCGAATACTCAGTCGAAAGAAATCAAATCCCGAAAAAAATATATTTAATTGGAACATTGACACTGGGTATATTGATCCTCAAGCTTTTGATGGGGTTGATTGTGTCATAAATCTTGCTGGAAGCTCCATCATTGGCGGAAGGTGGACACCTAAACGAAAAATAGAACTCACCACATCCCGAGTTCAATCTACCCAATTGTTAGTTAACACGATTAATGAAAATACTATTTCAATAAAGCATTTTATACAAGCAAGTGCCATGGGGTATTATGGAAATTGCAACGATAAAATAATCACAGAAGATTCTCCACAGGGTAACGATTTCATGGGACAATTATGTGGTTCTTGGGAAGCTGCATCGAATCAACTAAACCCCAACATCAAAAAAAGTATACTTCGTATTGGTTTGTATATGAGTGCTCGTGGAGGGGTATATGCCATACTGGCTCGATTAGCCAAATTTCATATTCTATCCGGATTTGGTCATGGTCAAATGTGGGCTGCCTATACCCATCATCAAGAATTCAGTCAGCTTATTCATCAAATAATTCAAGGCGATATTCCAGCTGACACTTATAATGCGGTTGGGCATCAACCATTCCAGATGAAGGATCTCATTCGAGTAATCGCTGCAAAAAATAGAAGCAAAGCTTGGCTTCCTAATATTCCTGCAGTAGTTTTAAAAACTTTCTTGGGCGAAGCCTCTGCCACCCTTCTCAATAGCTATCGGGTGACTTCACCTAAACTTAGTGCATTAAAAAAGCATTCATTTTCTTCCTTGAATGAAGCAATACAACAGGTATAGATATGGTTATTCATTGGTTTAGAAGAGATTTACGTTTACATGATAACACCGCGTTACACCATGCACTTATTCAAAATGAAGCCGTTCAATGCATATTCATATTTGACCGTCAAATTCTAGATAAATTGGAAGACAAAGACGATGCACGGGTCACCTTTATCTATGATCAACTCCTTCAAATGCAACAAGAATTAGAAAATCTAGGTAGTAATTTGCTCATCTACTACGGAAAACCTAGTGATGTATGGAAAAAAATAATAGCAACCCATTCCCCTACTGCCGTATATGCTAATAAAGACTATGAGCCCTATGCGAAAGAGCGAGACCAAGAAATAAAAGAACTATTATCCCATCAACAAATCGAATTCCATTCCTTCAAAGATCATGTCATTTTTGAAGAAGATGAGATTGTCAAAGAGGATGGTAATCCCTATGTCGTTTATACACCGTACAGCCGAAAATGGAAATCTATCCTTACTGATCAACATCTTGAAAGTTATGATAGCACCTCTTATTTTAATCATTTCATTCAAACTGAATCTTCCCCTAAAATTTCTTTACAAGAAATGGGGTTTGAGCGAAATACGCTGATTTTTCCTGCTAAATCTACCAAAACAAGTATAATAAAGAATTACGGTACGCATCGAAATTTTCCGGGTATTGAAGGCACTTCCAAATTATCCGTTCACTTCCGATTTGGAACCATCAGTATTCGTGAAAAAGTAAAGAAAGGTCAGCAGTTCAGTGATACTTGGTTGAACGAACTGATTTGGAGAGACTTTTACATTCAAATTTTACATCACTTTCCTCATGTTGTAAAGGGCAGCTTCCGGCCAAAATATGATTCTATACAATGGAATAATAATACCGTATATTTTGAAGCTTGGTGTCAAGGCAAAACGGGATATGGATTGGTAGATGCTGGAATGCGGGAACTCAATGCAACCGGATTTATGCATAATCGGGTACGTATGGTGGTAGCTAGTTTTTTAACCAAACACCTGCTTATTGATTGGCGATGGGGTGAGGCTTATTTTGCTAAAAAATTATTGGACTTTGAATTGGCAAGTAATAATGGAGGATGGCAATGGGCTGCGGGTTCTGGTGTAGATGCCGCTCCCTATTTCCGAATTTTTAATCCATATACTCAGATTGATAAGTTTGATAAAAACCATACCTACATCAAAAAATGGATTCCTGAGTGGGGAAGCTCTTCCTACCCCCAAGAAATTGTCAATCACAAAGAAGCACGAGAACTTTGTCTTAAAACCTACAAAGCGGCTTTAAATTAATCACTCTCTTCTTCTCCACTCCACTTTCCTGTTAATTACAACCGATACGCTGCAAATACACATCCCGGGGCGGTAGTTGTCCCTCCTATATTCTGTGTAAAGCCCGTCCCTTGCCATGCTTGTATCCGATAGCTATCCGTCCCATCACTATAGATGACCGTATGGATACTCGAGGTCATCTCTGTATCTCCATCCTCACTGCTCTCCTCGACTATCGTGTTTAGGTTATTCACCAACGCTATGCGTCTCACTCCTGTATTAGTATTGTTATCCTCCCAATCTACCGTCGCCATGATTACATAATACCCCGCCTGTGATGGGGTAAATACGCCTGTACTCAATTCATACTCTCCTCTGGTATCAATATCCTCCGTGCTAGCACTCACGGTGGTTAATGTCGATGAACTCACACTCATCGTTGTCGTTCGTTTGGCTTTTACCACCGATGCACTTCGAGAACTCCACGTAGTTCCCTCATTCTCTTTGATCAATATCTCGGCATCTTCATTTATCCGATACACCGAATACAAACAACCCGGCGAAAGTGTGGCTCCTCCTATATCGTGCCCTTGTCCTGAATTCTGCCACGCCTCTATCCTGAAATTATCCGATCCATTGCTCGCTATGATTGTATGGATACTCGAAGTCATTGCTCCAGAACCAGTCTCTGCATGTTCCTCTATCACCTCATCCCCAGTCCCATCATTCCTCACCAATCGAATGGTTCGTTCTCCTACTTGGGTATTGGTATTCTCCCAGTTTATCGTTGCTTTTACTACATAGTAACCCGCCTCTACAGGTGTAAACAAACCTGTTGTGGGAACAAACTCTCCATTCTCATCAAACTCCTCCCCTGAATTTGCGTACCTAACCGTGCTGTAGTTAGCCGTTGATATTGTTGTCGAATTACTTCTCTCTGCCTTTACACAGGTCTCTGTCTTTCCCCATGATGCTCCGCCATCTATCTTCGTAAGTACGGGGTCCTGCGTGCGTATCCTATACACCGTCAGTACCGAATGGTTCACCAAAGAACTGCCTACTATTCCGTGACTCGATCCTGAGTTTTGCCACGCTCGTATTTTATAACCCGTAACACCATCACAGTAAATGACCGTATGCAAACTCGAATACATCCGTCCACTTCCTGCTTCATCGTGTCTATCTATTCCTGTTCCACTTGCAGTGGTTAAGGCAATGGTCCGTATTCCCGTATTGGCCGCATTCCCATTGTCCCATTGCAACGAGGCCATCACACTATAATATCCCGCCTCCCTTGGAGTAAATACCCCCGTTGTAGGGTCGTAACTGTCATCTAGATCATACGTCTCTCCTGTATAAATCACATCCGTATAGTTTCCTGAAAGTACATTTATACCCGAGGTTAAGGTGGCTTTTATATTCACCCGCGTATCTTGGTCTTCCCATGATGCCCCGCCAGAAACTCGCGTGAGTACTGGATTAGAAGCAGAGTTAGACACTTGCCAAGATGCGGAATACCCATGAATAGTATTGTGGTTATCTACCTTCAAAAAATCAGCGGTATCCTGAATATTGGCAACTAAAGTATTGCCCCCCTTGTAAATCTGAGGCATTTATAACTATTGAATTTACATTTTTATGAATAGTCACTCCATTCAATACCCAATCTATTTTAAGTGTATTAGGAACAGGCTCAACTAAGTCCAATTCAAATTCAGTAAGACTTGCACTAATTGGGATAGATGAAGAATTATCCGGTAAAAAAGAATTTAGTGAGGGTGTTATGGAATGAATTTTTTCAACAATTGCTTCTGAACATACGGAACAGAAATCTCT